>Ga0181579_10001628_pt1 | contig 18435 bp, 17 predicted proteins | sample 071ome_24_FD_132996 | JGI IMG/M metagenome (GOLD analysis project Ga0181579, IMG submission 132996) | Coastal salt marsh microbial communities from the Groves Creek Marsh, Skidaway Island, Georgia - 071402CT metaG (megahit assembly) | ecosystem: Environmental > Aquatic > Marine > Intertidal... | reverse complement strand
CCGTGGTCGGCGTCGGGCATGCCGACAAAAACCAAATCAACGTCATGGTTTCGCACCTGTTGCCAGGCGTGAAAATCGATAGCGCCGACTCGGCCGATGCCCTGGCCGTCGCCATTTGCCATGGCCACCACATGCCGGCGGCGAATCGGTTGCGGCAAGCCGTTGCGGAGCCCGTCCGTTGATCGCCAAGCTGAAAGGCATCGTCGATTCGGTCGGCACCGATCGTGTCGTCCTCGACGTGAACGGCGTCGGGTACGTCGCGTTTTGTCCGGCCAGGACGCTACAAGAGCTCCCGCCACCGGGGGGCGCAGCAACCCTCCTCATCGACACCCACGTCCGCGAAGACCACATCCATCTCTACGGATTTTCGGACTCGCTGGAACGCGATTGGTTTCGCTTGCTGCAAAGCGTTCAGGGCGTTGGCGCCAGAGTTGCGATTGCCATTCTTTCGGTCTTGAGCCCTGCGCAGCTCGCCGAGGCGATCGCCGCCCAAGACAAAGCGCCCGTCACCCAAGCGCCGGGCGTCGGCGCCAAACTCGCCCAACGCATCGTCGCTGAACTCAAAGACAAAGTGCCGTCGCTGGTCGAGGTGTTGTCGGTCGGCGGCGCGGGCGGGGCCGAAGAAACCCGTACCGCACGCGGCTTGATGAGCGATGCCGCGGCCGACGCGGTTTCCGCTCTGGTGAACCTGGGCTACCGGCGGGTCGAGGCCTTCACCGCGGTCGCCGCGGTCGCCAAGCAAGAAAAGGGCGCGCTCGAGGTTGAATCGCTCATTCGTAGTGCCTTGCGCGAACTTGCCCAAACGGGCACGGCGGCATGAGCGAGGCAACGGAACGTCTGGTGGCGGCCGAGGAGGACGGTGACGATGTCCTCGGCCCCGGCATTCGCCCGGTTTCGTTGGATGATTTTGTCGGCCAGCGACAGGTCTGCACCAACCTGCGGGTCTTTGTCGAAGCCGCCCGCGCGCGCAGCGAAGCCCTCGATCATGTCCTGCTCGTCGGTCCGCCCGGTCTCGGCAAAACCACGTTGGCGCAGATCGTCGCCCGCGAACTCGGCGTCAGCTTTCGCGCGACTGCCGGCCCGGTGATCGCGCGTTCGGGCGATCTCGCGGCGCTGCTCACCAACCTTCAGCCGCATGACGTGCTGTTCATCGACGAGATTCACCGCCTTAGCCCGGCGGTCGAAGAAATTCTCTACCCGGCGATGGAAGATTTTCATCTCGACCTCATCATCGGCGAAGGACCGGCCGCACGCTCGGTGCGCATTGACCTGCCGCCTTTTACGTTGGTCGGCGCGACCACGCGCTCGGGCTTGCTGACTACGCCGCTGCGCGAGCGCTTCGGCATTCCGCTGCGGCTGAATTTTTACGACACCGAAGACCTGGTCCAGATCGTCAGTCGGGGCGCGCGCATCTTGAATGTGCCGCTGACCGACGAGGGCGCGCTCGAGGTCGCCCGCCGGTCGCGGGGCACGCCGCGCATTGCCGGCCGTTTACTAAGACGGGTACGCGATTTTGCCGCCGTCGCCGGCCACAACGAAATCGGCAAAGACATCGCGTCCGATGCGCTCAGCCGGCTCGAAGTCGACCAACGCGGTCTGGATGCGATGGATCGGCGCTATCTGTCTTGCATCGCCGAATCGTTTGGCGGCGGACCGGTCGGCATTGAAACCATGGCCGCCGCGCTGTCCGAACCACGTGACGCACTCGAAGAAATTATCGAACCGTTCTTGATCCAAGAAGGGTTTCTCCAACGCACGCCGCGGGGTCGGCAGTTGACGGCCGCCGCCTTCACCCATCTCGGGCTCAACGCGCCCGCCGCACCCACCCAGCAGCTCGAGATGCCGGTGGCCGAGGACGGCGACGATGACTGATGTGGCAACCGAAAATGCACCATCCGCGGGGCGCATCGACGACGACGGCATCCACCACTTGCCGGTGCGGGTCTACTACGAAGACACCGACGCCGCCGGGATCGCCTATTACGCCAATTATCTCAAGTTCATCGAACGCGCGCGCACCGACATGATGCGGCTGCTCGGCGTCACCCATTCGAAGATGGCGCAGACCGACGGCTTGTCGTTCATCGTCCGTAGTTGCGCGGTCAAGTATCGGCGCCCGGCGCGCCTGGACGATGCGCTGGATGTACGCACCCGCGTGATGCGCATCCGTGGGCCGGTGCTCGATGTCTTGCAAGACGTTTACCGCGACGACGATCTGTTGGTGGCGACCGAACTTCGGATTGCCTGCATGGACGGGACCGGCCGCGTGCAGTCACTGCCTCCTCCCATTCGCACCGCATTTGCGCGGATCGCGCAACCCGCGCACTAGCTAAGGAGAACCATGGAACAACAAGCTGTTGAAGCGGCGGCAATCGCCGGGTCGGTCTCGGGCGATCTGTCCATTCTATCGCTCGTCGCGCGCGCCGACTTTATCGTCAAGCTCGTGCTTGTTTTGCTGCTGGGCTCGTCGATTTGGTCTTGGGCGATCATCTTCGACAAGGTCCGTCGCATTCGCCGCGTGTTGGCCAAAGCGAGCGAGTTCGAGGAGGTCTTTTGGTCGGGCGGATCGCTCGAGGATCTTTACGACCGGATCGGCACCAAGGCCGATCACCCCATGGCGATCTTGTTTGCCTCGGCGATGCGCGAGTGGCGCCGGTCCGGTGCGCATGGGCTGGTCGAAAGCGATCGCTTGAGCACCGGCGTTCAGGAACGAATCGGCCAGGTGATGCGGTTGACGATTTCCCGCGAACTCGACCGGCTCGAACGCTACCTCGGCTTTCTCGCCACGGTCGGTTCGACGGCGCCCTTCATCGGCCTGTTCGGCACGGTGTGGGGCATCATGAACAGCTTTCAGTCCATTGCGGTCAGCAAAAACACCAGCCTCGCCGTCGTCGCGCCTGGGATCGCCGAAGCCCTATTCGCAACGGCGTTCGGTTTGGTTGCCGCGATCCCGGCTGTTGTCGCCTACAACAAGTTTTCCAGCGACCTCAATCGCTTCTCTGGGCGGCTTGAAGGGTTCGCCGGCGAGTTCTCCGCCATCCTGTCGCGCCAACTCGACGAACGGACCGACTGATGGCCGCTTTTCTGATGGAACGATCGAAGACCAACTGGCGCGGCGGCCATCGACCGATGGCCGAAATCAACGTGACGCCGTTCGTCGATGTCATGTTGGTGCTGCTCGTCGTCTTCATGGTAACCGCGCCGCTTCTGACCGTGGGCGTTTCCGTGGAGCTGCCGGAGACCGCCGCCGCACCCATTCCCGGCCAGGACGAACCTTTGGCGGTGAGCATCGACTCAAGCGGGCGCGTCTATATCCAAGATTCGGAAGTCAGCATGGAGACGCTTATTCCCCGGCTCGAAGCGATCACGTCGAACAATCCCGATGCGCGCATTTTTGTGCGTGGGGATAAGTCGATCGACTACGGCCGTGTCATGGAAGTCATGGGTGTCCTTAACGGCGCGGGCTTCAATCGGGTCGCGCTGATCACCGAACGGCTGCAAGGAAAGTAGGGATCGGTGCGCGGGGCGATCGGCATATCGGTGGCTTTCCACCTCGCGCTCGCGACCGCCGCATGGACCGGGTTGCCCACGTTGTTCCAAGACACGATTCAGGAAGAGACGCCGATCATCGTCGAACTGGTAGCGATCGCCGAAGAGACTCGCGCGGCGCCGGAAACGCCGCAAGAAGCGCCGAAACCAGAACCCGAAGCGGCAAAACCTGAGCCCGTAAAGGCCGAGCCCAAGCCACCGCCCCCGCCGCCTCCCGCGGCCAAACCCGCACCGCCCGCGCCTGAGAAAGTCGCGGCGTTACCGCCCCCGCCGAAGCCTGCCCCCAAACCCGAGGCGGCGCCGCCGCCACCTCCGGAAACGCGGGTGGCGCCCGAACCACCCGAGCAGCGCCGGACCAAAATTCGCCCCAAGACCAAGCCGGAGCCGCCGAAAAAAACGCCGCGCTTTGACGCCAGTCGGATCGCCGTTCTCATCGACAAGACACGCAAGGACGAAGCGCTGGAAACCGAGCCGGACGAGGCACCAAAGAAATTTCTGCAGCCGCCTCCCGTGGATGATTCGCCCGTGCAGCGCGCGGCCATCGGTAATCGCCTGACGATCAGCGAAGTCGATGCCATCCGCTACCAGATCGAGCAATGCTGGAACGTGCCGGCCGGTGCGCGGGACGCACGCGACCTCGTGATCAAGATCCGGATCAACCTCAAACCGGATGGATCGCTCAAGGGGCCGCCTGTTATTTTGGATCGCGACCGGATGGATGACGGCTTTTTCCGCGCCGCGGCGGAGAGCGCCCGTCGCGCGGTGCAGCGCTGCACGCCGCTCAAGAACCTGCCCACCTCGAAGTACGATCGGTGGCAAGAAATCACGTTGACGTTCAACCCGCGAGAAATGCTCGGCGGCTAAAGGTGAAGGAATTGAAATGACGATCGTGACGCGTTTACCGGCTGCGGTTCTTGCCCTTTTTGCGGCAACGCTTTTTGCGGTGCAGTTCTCCGCAAACCCGGCGCAGGCGCAACTGCAGATCGATATTACCCGTGGCAACGTCGATCCGTTGCCCATTGCGATCGGCGATCTCAACGGGACCACGCCGAACACGACGCAAGTGGGCCGAGATATTTCCGGCGTCATTGCCGCAAACCTCGAACGATCGGGGTTGTTCCGCGCGATCGAGCGCGCAGCCTTCATCGAAGATCCGACGCAGATCACCTTGCGGCCTCGGTTCGGAGATTGGCGACTCATCAACGCGCAAGCGCTCGTCACGGGCGGGGCGGTCGAAGAGGCCGACGGTCGTCTTCGCGTCGAGTTTCGTTTGTGGGATACCTTCGCCGAGCAACAGATGACGGGTTTGGTCTACGTCACCAATCCAGAGAATTGGCGACGCATTGCCCATCTGATCTCCGATGCGATTTACAAGCGCTTGACGGGCGAAGACGGCTACTTCGATACCCGAATCGTTTACATCTCCGAAACCGGCGCCGCTGACAAACGCATCAAGCGCCTGGCATTGATGGATCAAGACGGTGCCGGCCATCGTTTCCTGACCGACGGCAAAGACCTCGTGCTCACGCCACGCTTTTCGCCGACCCGCCAAGAGATCACCTACCTCAGTTATTTCGGCGATCGACCGCGGGTCTACATCTACAATATCGATACCGGCCAACAGGAAATCCTCGGCGACTTCCCCGGCATGACGTTCGCCCCGCGGTTTTCGCCCGACGGCAATCGCGTGATCATGAGTCTGGCCGTCGACGGCAATTCGGACATCTACACCATGGATGTGCGTACCCGACGGGTGGAACAACTCACCCGAAACCCCGCGATCGACACCTCGCCGTCTTTCGCACCGGACGGCTCTCGGATCACCTTCAACTCCGACCGGAGCGGCACCCAGCAGATCTATGTGATGGGTGCCGACGGGGGTGGACAAAAGCGCATCAGTTTCGGCGACGGGCGCTATGCCACGCCGGTTTGGTCGCCGCGCGGCGACCTCATCGCCTTTACCAAGTTTCGCCGAGGTCGCTTTCACATTGGCGTCATGAGGCCCGATGGGACCGGCGAACGCCTGCTGACGGAGAGCTTCTTGGACGAAGCGCCGACATGGGCCCCCAACGGTCGGGTGATCATGTTCTTTCGCCAACAACCGCGCCGCGATGACGGTTCCGGCGGCGAAGTCGCCCTCTGGTCGGTCGATTTGACCGGTTTCAACGAGCGCCGCGTGGTCACGCCGCTCGACGGATCCGACCCGGCCTGGTCCCCCTTGTTTTCCGAAAGTCGCTAAAAACTCCTCTAAACCCCTAGGGCGACACGAAAAAAAGGCCCTGGCCCCTAGACATTGGTCGGGCCGGGCCTTACTTTCGGCCACGCGTTAGGGGCTTATTTTTGGGCCGATGCCTATTGCCGGTGACTCGGTTGATTGGGTGTCGCTATGATGCGCCTGCTCGGCCTACAGATTTGGGGCGTTGAGCTATGTCGCTACGGAGAGATCAATGCGCTTGAAGTTTACTACAATGATTGCCGCACTATTCGTCGTTGCCGCCTGTGCAACAGCCGCTGAGGAAGACAGCGCGTCGAGCGGCAGCGGGGGCGCGTCCCAGGGGGCAGCGTCCACAACGGTTCAACAGTCCTCCGGATCCGCGCAGGCCTCTCGCCAAGCACCCGAGGTCACGCCGGGCAGCCAGCAAGACTTGGTGGCCAATATCGGCGACCGGGTGTTCTTTGACTTCGACAAGTTCGATCTGCTGCCGGCCAGCCGGTCGACCCTGGAACTGCAGGCCGCATGGTTGAAGCGGTTCCCGAACATCAACATCACGGTCGAAGGCCATGCCGACGAACGTGGAACGCGCGAGTACAACTTGGCGCTGGGTGAGCGCCGAGCGAATTCCGTGAAAGACTTCCTCGTGTCGCAGGGCATCGACCCGCGCCGGGTGCGGACGATCAGCTACGGCAAAGAACGTCCCGTCGCCTTGGGCTCGAACGAGGCGGCATGGTCGCAGAACCGTCGGGGCGTTACCGTCGTCAACTAGCGCTTCGGCTGCGAACTAACCTGAAACGCCCGCTCGGTATTACCGGCGGGCGTTTTCGATTCTGCTACGGACCCATCTTCCGCCACAATTGCGGTGTTGTATGGTGGCTTCCGAATTTCGGGAGTGTTGATATGGCGAGATTGGCAGCAAAAAGGTGGCTTATTGTAGGGCTGGTCGTGGCCGCCTTGCCGATGGCGACCGCCCAGGCGCAGCAAGGCCGCGATGCCGCCATCGCCCAGCGCCTCAGCGATATCGAGCGCACTCTTCAGGATCTCCAACGGGCCGTCTATCGGGGCGAAACCCCGCCGGCGCAACGCGCCGAACCGTCCTTGGCGGAACTTCGGGCCGCCGGTATTGCGCCCGAGGCCGTGACCCAGCGTCTCGTCTCCAACGAACAGCGTATGTCCGACATCGAGGCGGAGCTACGCCGCCTGACGGGGGCGATCGAAACCGCCGTTCATGATGTCGACGTCATGCGAACCCGCGTCGACAAGTTGGTTGCGGATGTCGATTTCCGGCTTTCCGCGCTCGAACAAGCGATCCAGACCAATCCGGCGGCGGCCCAAGCGGCAGCCCCCTTGCCTGGCGAGCAGGGCGTCGCCCGCGCTGCAGAAACGGCGCTACCGCCACAGCAGCAACAGGCAGCCGTTGTCCCGGAGCAGACCCTGCCGGACGGCTCGCCCACGGAACAGTACGAACACGCGCTTTCTTTGCTGATGATCACGGCGAAGTACGACACGGCCGAGCAAGCATTCAAGACGTTCCTCGATGAAAACGCCGACCATCCCCTTGCCGCCAATGCGCAATATTGGTTGGGCGAGACCTTCTACGTGCGGAAGAACTATGCCGAAGCCGCTGCGGCCTTTATCGAGGGCTACACGCGGTATCCCGACGGCTCGAAGGCGGCCGACAATCTCCTCAAGCTCGGCATGTCGCTGGCCGCGCTCGACAACAAAGAGGATGCCTGCGCGTCGTTCGGTGAACTCTATGCGCGGTTTCCCAGCGCCGATCCCCGTTTGCTCCGCCAGGCCGACCAGCAAAAAGAAAAACTGAGCTGTCCCTAGGCGGCCCCATGGCCGTTACCATCTCTGACTCCGCGGTCTGCGCCGATCTCCAGCAACGCTTCGACGCCGCGATGGATCGTTTCGCGCCGTTCGAAAACCGACCGCACCTCGCGGTGGCGGTTTCGGGCGGCCCCGACAGCTTGGCGCTTGCGGTGCTCGCAAAACACTGGGTCGATGCGCGGTTTGGCCGGCTCACGGCGCTGATCGTCGACCACGGGCTCCGTCCGGAATCCAGCGACGAAGCGCGCCAGGTGCACGCACAGTTACGAACTCGGGGGATCGCGGCGGAGGTGCTGACTTGGCTGGGCGACAAACCCGCAGGCGGGGTCCAAGCTGCCGCACGAACCGCGCGTTACCGGTTGCTGGGGCATTGGTGCCGGAAGTACGGCGTCCTTCACCTGCTTGCCGGACACCACGCCGACGATCAACAGGAAACCATCGCCATGCGGCGGGCACGGCGGAGCGGTGCCGTGGGCCTGGCGGGCATGTCCGCGATCGTCGAGGGCGAAGGAGGACGCCTTCTCAGGCCGCTCCTTGGTCTGCGCCGTGCCGATTTACGTGCCTTTCTGGCGATCCAAGGCATTTCTTGGATCGATGACCCGAGCAACCGAGACGAACGATTCGAACGGGCCCGACTGCGTCGCGCGCCGGCTCCCGCGCGCGGTTCGGTCGCGGTCGGGGATGCGGCACGGCACCGTCAAGCGCACGAACGTCGCGTGCTGAGCGTCCTCGCTCGCGCCGCTTCGCTTCATCCGTTCGGGTTTTGTACGCTCGATGTCGATGCGCTGCAGACGGAAACGGCGGAAATCGCGTCTGGCGCGCTTGCCCGCGTCGTGGCCTGGGTCGGCGGCCGTGCCTACCCGCCGGGGCCCGACGCCACCGACCGGTTGCGCGCCCGTATCCTCGATCAAGCACCGGGCCGGTCCGCGACCCTCGCCGGCTGCCTCGTTGCCCGGCGTCGCGGCACCCTGGAGATCACGCGCGAACCGGGTCGTTTGCCGCCCAGTACCCCGCTCTCCAGCCGCAGCGCAATGTGGGATGGCCGATTCTGGGTAACGGTGCCCGGCACAGAAAACGCCCCGCCCGCACGCGAGATCGGGCCGCTGGGTCGCCAGGGGTGGGTTGGCGTTCAATCGCATGTCGCGCCGGACCTTGTGGTAGGGGTGCCAACAGCGGCGATTTGGGCGTTGCCGGCGTTGTGGATCGAGGGCGTTCCGGTGGGGGTTCCCCAATTGTTGATCAAATGCCCGGCACCCGTTCTGTTTTCTGCCGTTTTTCGACCCCGGTGCACGTTGTTTTCACCGACCTTTGCGGTTGCTTAACCGGCGATGTTCACTATGTAATTGAGGCAGTGGCGGGGCCGGATTGGTGCCGCGTGTTTTTTTGGTCTAGGGAAAGCGGCAGTGAACAATCTCGGACGAAATTTAGCCCTGTGGGCGATCATCGCGTTGCTCATTGTCGCGCTGTTCCAACTGATGAACAGCGGCAGTACCTCGCGCAATGATCAGCCCGATGTGGCCTTTTCCCAGTTCATTGCCGAAGTCGAAGCGGGCGATGTTCGTGAGGTCAATATCAAGGGCCACGAAATCGTCGGAACGCGGCATGACGGGACGCGGTTCAAATCCTTTGCGCCGGATGATCCCGACTTGGTGCGCCGCCTGACGGACCGCGGCGTCGTTATCCACGCCGAACCGGCGACCAAAGACACCCCGCTGCTTGTCCAGCTTTTGATTTCGTGGGTCCCGTTCATCCTTCTCATCGGCGTATGGATTTTCTTCATGCGGCAGATGCAGTCGGGCGGCGGCAAGGCGATGGGCTTCGGCAAATCCCGCGCCCGATTGCTGACCGAACGGCATGGCCGGGTCACCTTCGAGGACGTGGCGGGAATCGACGAAGCAAAAGAAGAACTCGAAGAAATCGTCGAGTTTCTAAAAGACCCGCAAAAATTCCAGCGGCTCGGCGGCAAAATTCCCAAGGGCGCGTTGCTCGTGGGGCCACCGGGTACCGGTAAGACGTTGCTGGCGCGGGCCATTGCCGGCGAAGCCAACGTGCCGTTCTTCACCATCTCGGGGTCCGATTTCGTCGAAATGTTCGTCGGCGTCGGCGCCAGCCGGGTGCGCGACATGTTCGAGCAGGCCAAGAAAAATGCGCCCTGCATCATCTTCATCGACGAAATCGACGCCGTCGGTCGCCATCGCGGTGCCGGTCTCGGCGGGGGGAACGACGAGCGCGAGCAAACGCTCAACCAGCTCCTCGTCGAAATGGACGGCTTCGAAACCAACGACGGCGTGATTCTCATCGCCGCGACCAACCGGCCGGATGTCCTTGATCCCGCGTTGCTTCGTCCTGGTCGTTTCGACCGTCAGGTCGTTGTGCCGAACCCGGATATCCTGGGCCGCGAGAAAATTCTCAAAGTGCATATGAAAAAGGTCCCGCTGGGCCCGGACGTGGTGGCCCGCACCATCGCCCGCGGTACGCCTGGTTTCTCCGGCGCGGACTTGGCCAACCTCGTCAACGAGGCTGCGCTTCTGGCGGCCCGTAAGGGACGGCGCGTTGTCACGATGCAAGAGTTCGAGGACGCCAAAGACAAAGTCATGATGGGCGCCGAACGCCGCTCAATGGTTATGACGGACGAAGAGAAGCGCCTGACCGCCTACCACGAAGCCGGTCACGCTTTGGTGGGTGTGAACTGCCCCGCGTCCGATCCGATTCACAAAGCGACGATCATCCCGCGCGGGCGCGCGCTGGGTCTCGTGCAACGTTTGCCCGAACAGGACAAATACTCGCAATCCCGCGAATACCTTGATGACGCGCTGGCGATCGCCTTTGGCGGCCGTCTTGCAGAAGAGCTGATTTTCGGCGCGGAAAAAGTCACGACCGGCGCTTCCAGCGATATCCAACAGGCTACGGCATTGGCCCGTCGCATGGTCACCGAGTGGGGGATGAGCGATCGTCTGGGCCCGCTTCGTTACATGGATAACGAAGAAGAGGTTTTCCTCGGCCATTCCGTCACCCAACGGAAAAACGTCTCCGAGGCTACGGCACAGATCATCGACGAAGAAATTCGTCAGATCGTCGATACCGCAAACGAGCGGGCGCGCAAGATCCTGACCGACAATCTCGACGGTTTGCACACGCTCGCGAACGGCTTGCTCGAATACGAGACCCTGACCGGCGATGAAATCGCAGCGCTGCTCCGCGGCGAGACAATCACGCGCGTCGATCCCGAAGAGTCGAGCGACCAGGGCGGCGGCGCGAGTAGCTCGCCGATCCCCACCACCGGCACCAAAGACCGCGGCCGTGACAACCCCGGGTTTGATCCGGCACCGCAACCGGAATCGTGACCGACGGCTCACCGTCCGATCTGAAAAACCCCGCGCTTGCGCGGGGTTTTTCGTCGCCCGACACGATGCGCCTTGTCCCTGAGGGGCTGGTTGGTGGCCCCGCGGCGCGCACCGCAGTCAATGACGGGACGGCTCTATGGTTGGCTGGCGGACCACTGGCCTTTACGCGCGTTCGGCTGCTGTGGCGTCCTGAAACCGGGCCCGCCGACGAGATCGGGTTTGGTTTGAACGACCTGCGCGTTTGGGCCGATCGAACCGACAGCGCGCCGATGCTCGATGCCGCGTTGGCCCGCCTCACCGGTCCACGCCCCGACATCCTGAACTTCGATCATTCCCGACCGAAAATCGTCGGCGTGCTCAACGTGACGCCGGACAGTTTCTCTGACGGCGGCCAGTTCGAAAGCGCCGACGCCGCGATCAACCACGGCATCTCCATGATCGACGACGGCGCCGACATGATCGATATCGGCGGCGAATCGACCCGGCCCGGTGCCGACCCGGTATCGCCGGAAACCCAGTGTCGCCGCGTTTTGCCTGTCATCGACGCCCTCGCCGGACGGATTCCGATATCGGTGGATACCCGCAGCGCGCAGGTCATGCGGCGGGCGGTCGCCACCGGGGCATCCGTCGTCAACGATGTCTCGGCGTTGTCGGCCGATCCCGAGGCGCTGAAGGCGGCTGCCGACCTCGCCTGTCCGGTGATCCTCATGCACAGCTTGCGTGCGCCAAAGACCATGCAAGTGGCGCCCAGCTACCGGGATGTTCGGCTTGATATCGCCGACTATCTCGACGGGCGGCTCGCAGCGTGCGAGGCCCACGGCATTTCGCGAGATCGGATCGTGGTCGACCCGGGAATCGGCTTTGGCCAGAACGATGCTCACATCGCACTTCTGCTCCGCGATCTAGCGGTTCTCCATGGTCTGGGCTGCGCCGTGATGCTCGGCGCCTCGCGCAAAAGCTTCATCGGCCGGATCGACCGAGACGGACCGGCAGTCGCGCGTCTCGGTGGGTCCGTTGCCGCGGCGTCCCTGGGCCTGGCGCGAGGCGTGCAGTTCCTCCGCGTACATGATGTGGCCCAAACCCGACAAGCGGTCGCGGTTTGGTCTCACGTCGAAGGTCGTTGAAACACTTCGCAGCAAGTATTGACGGAGCCTAGGCGAGACTTCGGTGCCGGGATGTGATTCCATGCAGCCATCAATTGCGGTGAAAGCACCATGACGCGCAAATATTTTGGGACCGACGGCATCCGCGGGACCGCCAACCAAGAACCGATGACGGCCGAAACGGCCCTCAAGCTGGGGATGGCCGCCGGACGCGAGTTCTACCGGGGTGACCACCGCCACCGCGTTCTGATTGGCAAAGACACGCGGTTGTCGGGCTACATGCTCGAACCCGCGCTCACGGCGGGCTTTACCTCGGTCGGTATGGACGTGATCCTGGTCGGCCCGATGCCGACGCCCGCGGTCGCCATGTTGACGCGTAGCCTGCGCGCCGACCTTGGTGTCATGTTGTCGGCCTCGCATAACCCTTTCCAAGACAACGGAATCAAGCTGTTCGGGCCGGACGGATTCAAACTCTCCGACGCCGATGAGATTCGTATCGAAAAACGCTTCGAGTCCGATCCCGAATTGGCCCAGGCCGCCCACCTCGGGCGCGCGCAACGGCTTGAAGACGCCGGCGGTCGTTACATCGAATTCATCAAGAGCACCTATTCGAGCGAGCGCACGCTGGACGACCTCAAGGTCGTGATCGACTGCGCCAACGGTGCGGCCTACAAGGTCGCCCCGACGGTGCTTTGGGAACTGGGCGCCGAGGTGATTCCCATTGGCGTGAATCCTGACGGCACCAACATCAACGAAGGGTGTGGCTCGACCAATCCGGCGGTGCTTTGCGAACAGGTTGTTGCGCACGGTGCCGATATCGGGATTGCCCTCGACGGCGACGCTGACCGTCTCGTCATCGCCGACGAAGCGGGCCATGTTTTGGATGGCGATCAGGTCATGGCCATGATCGCCCAGCGGTGGCACAAAACCGGCCGGCTGCGCGGCGATGCGCTGGTTGCAACGGTCATGTCCAACCTCGGGCTAGAGATATTCCTGCGCGAACGTGGCTTGGCGCTCCATCGTGTCCAAGTGGGCGATCGCTATGTCTTGGAACATATGCGGGCAAACGGGTTCAACCTCGGCGGCGAACAATCCGGCCACATCATCATTTCCGATCACGCCACCACGGGCGACGGCTTGCTCGCGGCGCTGCAGGTTCTTGCTCTCGTCGCCGACGAGGCACGCCCGGTCAGCGAAGTCGGTCGCCTTTTCGAGCCGGTGCCCCAGTTGCTCAAGAACGTCCGCGTCCAGGGCGACGTGCCGCTGGAGTGCGACGATGTGCAGCGCGCGATTGCCGATGCCGAACAACGCTTGGGCGATAAGGGCCGTGTTTTGGTGCGTAAATCCGGGACCGAGCCGCTGGTTCGAGTAATGGCGGAAGGCTTCGACTCGGCGCTCGTCACCCAAGTTGTCGACGATCTGAGCGCCGCCGTCGAACAAGCCGCCCCGTAGGCCGCGCAGGATCATGAAAGGGCGCGTTCTTGTTGTCGCCGGATCGGATTCCGGGGGCGGGGCGGGCATTCAGGCCGACATCAAAACGATCACGGCGCTCGATGCCTATGCGATGACGGCCATTACGGCGCTCACCGCACAGGACACCATTGGTGTCGCCGGTATCCACGACGTCCCGCCGTATTTCGTCGCCCAGCAAATCAACGTCGTCCTGGCAGACCTCGGGGCCGATGCCATCAAGACCGGAATGCTTCATACGCCTGACGTGATCGATTCTGTGGTCGAGGCGTTTGCTGGGGCCAAGACGAAGGCCCCTTTGGTTGTCGATCCCGTCATGATGGCCAAGAGCGGTGATTCACTGATCTCGACGGCGGCCACAACCACGCTCATCGAGCGTCTGATTCCCATCGCCACGGTACTCACGCCGAACTTGCCGGAGGCGTCGATCTTGGTTGGCCGACCGATCGAATCGATCCCCGATATGGCGGCCGCGCGCGACGACCTCTTGACGCTGGGGGCCAAGCACGTCTTGTTGAAAGGCGGGCACCTAGCGGGCGACCGGGTGCGCGATCTGCTATTTGGCCCCGGCGAAACCCAGGTGTTCGAGTCGCCTCGCATCGACACTAAACACACCCACGGCACCGGGTGCACGCTCGCCTCCGCCATTGCGGCCGGTTTGGCGCAAGGGCTCAGGGTTGACGCGTCGATCGCGCGCGCGCGGGATTACGTGATGGCGGCCATCCGCACCGCGCCGGGCTACGGTGCTGGCCATGGTCCGATGAACCACAGCCACACCGTCTCGACCGACTGATCGTCGGCGCGATTAGCTGAGGTCTTGCTCGCCCGGAATATGACCGAACGCCGCCGCCGGCACGAATTCAAACGACCCGGCCCCCGGTGGTTGCCAGTAAAGCTCCAGCGTCGAGGTGCTCTTTTTCTCATAATAGATCACGCGGATCGGATACCAACCGGCCTTGTCTGCCACGACTTCCAGGTTGGGTGAGAACAGATCGGGGGTCACGAAGGGCGAATCGTAGATCATGGTGTCGCCGATCCACAGGCGCACCCCATCGTTGTGTTGCACCGAGAACATGTACGTTCCCGGTTGATCGATCTTGATGTAGCCCTGGATGAACGCACCGACGAGATCGTCGTTCTTGTTTGTCAGGACCGGCCCGGCGCCTACGTTGTAATTCAGCATCGGCAGCGGGTCGCCGGGGATTTTCTTCATCCACGTCGCGGCATTGATCACTTCGTCGATGTGGTTAAACCGATCTTGGACGTAATAGACGCTCAGACCGGGCTTGATCGCCCCGTCGGCGGGTTGCGAGCTTGCCGCCATGATGGCTTCGGCGGCTTGACTGGACGGCGCGTTGAAGGCGCCGACCAAGGCCGTCGCCGCAATAGCCGCGGCAAGCGATAGTGAACGCAGCATGACCAAATTCCTCCTCAAACTCGTCCGGGGATGATTCCATTGAGGTCCCGCGAAGACAACCACGATTCTGTGGCTAATTCGCGGCATCGCGTTGACATTCTCGTGCCGGGCCCATATATCCGCGGCGGGCCACGACCCCCCAACGGGTTGCGCTATTCTGGAAGGAATAGAGATATGACGACACCTTCGCGCCCCGCGCGCCGCCCGGCGAATCCGCTCTTTTCCTCCGGGCCCTGTACCAAGAGACCAGGCTGGTCGGTCGACGTTCTCCAGGACGCCTGTCTCGGTCGCTCGCACCGTTCCAAGGCCGGTAAAGCCCGTCTCAAGGCGGTCCTCGACCAATCCCGCACCTTGCTCGGCCTGCCGGACGACTATCGCATTGCGATCGTCCCGGCGTCCGATACCGGCGCCGTCGAAATAGCGCTCTGGTCCCTCCTGGGGCCCCGTGAGGTCGATGTGCTGGCTTGGGAAAGCTTCGGCCAGGGCTGGGTCACTGACATCACCAAGCAACTCAAACTCGACGGCGTTCGGACCCTGAAGGCCGGTTATGGCGCGCTGCCGGCGCTCGGCGATGTCGATTTCACGCACGATGTCGTCTTCACGTGGAACGGCACGACCTCCGGTGTGTGTGTGCCTGACGGTGACTGGATTGCCGATGATCGCGACGGGTTGACGATTTGCGATGCCACCTCGGCCGTGTTCGCCTTCGACCTGCCGTGGGACAAGCTCGATGTCACGACTTACTCCTGGCAAAAGGTCCTCGGCGGCGAAGCGGCGCACGGCATGCTGATCTTGTCCCCCCGTGCCGTGGCGCGCCTTGAGAGTCACCAGCCAACTTGGCCGATGCCCAAGGTCTTCCGCATGACAAAGGGCGGCAAACTCGACGAAGCGCTGTTCACCGGGGCGACGATCAATACGCCCTCCATGCTCTGCGTCGAAGATGCGTTGGACGCCCTGCAATGGGTGGCCTCGATTGGCGGATTGCCCGAGATGGTGGCCCGGGCGCGGCGCAACCTCGGTGTCCTGGAGTCCTGGGTGGCGGCAACGCCCTGGGTCGATTTTCTCGCTGAAGATGCCGCAACGCGGTCGCCCACATCGGTGTGCCTCAAGATCGTCGATCCCTGGTTCGCCGGGCTCGATGCCGATGCCCAGGCCGCTGCGGCAAAAAAAATCGGCGCGGCGCTCGAGGCCGAAGGCGTGGGGCTCGACGTCGACGCCTATCGCGATGCGCCGCCCGGCCTGCGCATTTGGTGCGGCGGCACGGTCGAACACACTGACCTTGAATCGCTGACCCCTTGGCTCGATTGGGCCTTCGAAACCGTAAAAACGTCAGACGCTTAGCCCGCGGGAGAACGCGCCCCATGCCCAAAGTATTGATCTCCGACAAACTCAGCGCGGAAGCAGCCCGCATCTTCAAAGAGCGGGGTGTCGAGGTTGACGAGAAAGTCGGCATGACGCCCGACGAACTCATCGCCTGTATCGGTGACTACGACGGCCTGGCGGTTCGCTCGTCCACCAAGGTGACCGAAAAAGTTCTAGCCGCGGCGACGCAGCTCAAAGTCATCGGGCGCGCCGGGATCGGCGTCGACAATATTGATGTCCCGGCGGCCACGGGCCGCGGCGTCATCGTGATGAATACCCCGTTCGGCAACTCGATTACGACGGCTGAACACGCGATCGCCATGATGTTTTCGTTGGCACGGCAAATTCCCACCGCCGACGCGTCGACCCACGCCGGCAAGTGGGAAAAATCGCGCTTCATGGGGGTTGAGGTTTACGGCAAAACCCTCGGCCTCATCGGGTGCGGCAACATCGGTTCGATCGTGGCAGACCGCGCGCTGGGCCTGAAGATGAAGGTCATTGCTTACGATCCATACCTTTCACCGGAACGGGCCGAGGATATCGGCGTCGAGAAAGTCGAGCTCGACGATTTGTTCGCGCGCGCCGACTTCATCACCCTCCACACACCGCTCACCGAAGCCACGCGCAATATCATCGACAAAGACGCGATGGCGAAGATGCGCGACGGCGTGCGGATCATTAACTGCGCGCGTGGCGGTCTGGTGGTTGAAGAAGACCTCAAGGCGGCTATCGAGTCGGGCAAGGTCGCCGGAGCCGCCATGGACGTGTTCAGCGAAGAACCGGCGAAGGACAACATCTTGTTCGGCGTGGACGGAATCATCGCGACGCCCCACCTCGGCGCGTCCACTAGCGAAGCGCAGGAAAACGTCGCCATTCAGGTGGCCGAGCAAATGGCCGACTACCTCACGGTCGGGGCGGTCACCAATGCGCTCAACATGCCGTCGATCAGTGCCGAGGATGCGCCCAAGCTGCGGCCTTACCTCAAGTTGGCGCAGCAGGTCGGTAGCTTCTTGGGGCAGCTCGTGGACTCAGGGATGAAGCGGGTGCGGATCGACTACGAAGGTCAGGTCGCCCAACTGAACACCAAACCGCTGACTGCGGTGGTCCTCGAGGGCTTGCTGCAGCCGCAAATGGACAGCGTGAATATGGTGAATGCGCCGGTGATCGCCCGCGAGCGTGATATCGACGTCACCGAAGCGACCAACGAACGCAGTGCCGAATACCATTCGTTGATCCGCCTTACCGTCGAAGGTGACGGCAACGACAAGGTCGTCGCCGGAACGCTGTTTGCCGATACCAACCCGCGGATCGTCCATGTCAACGGGATCGACATCGAGGCCGAACTGGCGCCCAACACCTTGTTCGTCACGAACGACGATCTGCCGGGCTTCATCGGTCGGCTCGGGACGGAGTTGGGGGAATCGGGGGTCAATATCGCGACTTTCCATCTCGGTCGAAAGGCCGCCGGTGGCGAGGCCATGTCGATGATTGCTACCGATGAACCGGTCAGTGACGAGGTGCTGAAAAAGATCCTCGCGCTGCCCCTCGTGAACGCGGCAAAATCGCTGCGATTCGACTAGACCCACAGCCCGGACAAACGGTCGGGCACCGAGTAGAATTCAGCCCGACATGACATCGGACCCCAGCACCGGCCTGCTCCCGGCAGGCCTCTCGGATGACCTGCCCCCAGAGGGGGACATCGAGGCCGAAACCGTCAACACCTTGATGGCGACCTTTCGGGCGCACGGCTATGCGCGCGTAAAGCCCCCACTGATCGAGTTCGAGGAAAGCCTGCTCGACGGTCCCGGCGCGGCGTTGGCACAGCAGATGTTTCGGGTGATGGATCCGCAATCCCAGCGCATGCTGGGCTTGCGCGCCGACATGACGGTGCAGGTGGCGCGTATCGCGGCAACCCGGCTCGGCGCGCGCGCACGACCGTTGCGCCTGTCCTATTCGGGCCAAGTCCTGCGCACGCGCGGCAGCCAGCTCCGGCCCGAACGCCAGTTCTCCCAAGCCGGGTTCGAACTCATCGGATCCGACAGTCTAGAGGCCGACGCCGAAGCGATCTTGTTGGCCGCCGAGGCGCTCCAAAGTGCCGGCGCCAAGGATCTGTCGATTGACCTCACCGTGCCGCATTTGGTT
>Ga0181579_10001624_pt1 | contig 18467 bp, 21 predicted proteins | sample 071ome_24_FD_132996 | JGI IMG/M metagenome (GOLD analysis project Ga0181579, IMG submission 132996) | Coastal salt marsh microbial communities from the Groves Creek Marsh, Skidaway Island, Georgia - 071402CT metaG (megahit assembly) | ecosystem: Environmental > Aquatic > Marine > Intertidal... | reverse complement strand
TCTTTTCTGGGACCTGAACCGCAACCTGAAAGGTGTTCTCGATGCGCGCGGCATCGATATTCCCTTCCCGCAGCGGGTTGTTCGCCATGTTGGCGGCGGTCCTGCGGCGGCCGGAGGTGACGAGGACCGATGACTCATGAGCCGATCCTGAAGGTAACGCGTGAAAGTCTGGCTTCCGGCACCATCATGAAGATGGCCACCGAGCGCAATGACGGCGCTGTCGACATTGCCTCGGAAGAACAGCTTTACGCCTCGCGGCGTCGGCTTGTGCCTGACAATGCCGATTGCTCGGATATCTGGATATTCGGCTATGGCAGCCTGATCTTCAATCCTGTGGTCGATTACGTCGAACAGGCGCAGGCCCGCATCTTTGGCAATCACCGGCGTTTCTGCCTGTGGACGCGGCTTGGACGCGGCTCGCCGGAATGCCCGGGGCTGGTGCTGGCGCTTGACCGTGGCGGCAGCTGTGCCGGCGTCGGCTTCCGATTGAATCCTAGAACCGCGATCGAGGAGCTGGATCTCTTGTGGCGCCGCGAGATGATCACCATGGCCTATCGCGCCCGCTGGCTGACCCTGCACACCCCGCAGGGCCAGAAACGCGGCATCGGCTTTGTGGCCAGGCCGGACCGTCCGAATTACGCGGCCCGCATGCCAATCGAGGATGAGGCCGGCGTGATCGCCGCCGCCAGCGGCTTTATCGGACCCTGCCGCGAGTATCTGTTCGATACGGTCACGGCCTTGCAGGAGAACGGCATTTCCGATCCGCATCTGGAAAATCTGACGCGTCATGTAAAGCGGAGACTTGCCACTGACGGGGGTGTCGGCTAGTACCGTTCAAGGATCAGGCGAGTGTGGCGGAACTGGTAGACGCAGTGGATTCAAAATCCACCGCCCGCAAGGGCTTGGGGGTTCGAGTCCCCCCACTCGTACCATCACCCCTGTTTTCGTCTCGAGGCATTCGATGACATCGCTCTGGCGATATTGCAGAGACCAGTATGACCGCGTGATCCGCATCGCCGGCACAGCATTGGCGGAACGGCTGATGTGGCTGTTCGCGGTGCTTGAATCGATCATCATTCCGATCCCGGTCGACCCGATTCTGGTCGCGACGGTGCTGGCGCGGCCGGCGGCATGGCTTCGGCTGACGGCCGGCTGCACGATCGCCTCGGTGGTCGGTGGCGGACTTGGCTGGGCGCTTGGCGCGGTGCTGGGCGTCGGCATTGAACAGCTCCTCGCGATGCTGCCGCATGTCATCGCGGCGCCCGGGAAATTCGCCGCCGTCCAGCAGGGTTTTGTCACCTTCGGCATCATTCTGGTCTTCATCGGTGCCTTCACACCGCTTCCCTACAAGGTGATCGCCGTCAGCGCCGGCATCGCCGGCTTTGCACTGCTCCCGTTTCTGGCCACCTCGCTTGTCGGGCGCGGCTTGCGGTTCGGCTTCATCGCCGGAATCGCCCGCTATCATGGTGACGCCCGCATCGTCATGACATTGCTGAGTGCGCTTGTCTTCCTGATCGGGGGTGCCCTGTGGCTGATCCATTGACACCGCCGCCGCGACCATCGCTTCGCGCCGAACTGTCGGTGATCCTGGCACCGCGGCATGGCTTGATCATCTGCGCCGCGATGTCAGCCGCGCTTCTGATCGCGGCGTTCCTGTTCGAATATATCGGCGGCATGGCACCCTGCAGCCTGTGCATCTGGCAACGCTGGGCGCATGTCGGGGTGATCGGCGCGGCGCTTGCCGGGGTGGCGCTTCTGCCGGAGCGGACCGGCTTGCTTCTGGTCGCCGCCGCCGCGGTGGCAAGCTTCGGCGTCGCCGGGTATCACGCCGGCGTGGAATGGGCGCTGTGGGACGGGCCGGCTGGCTGCACGGCGAATCTCGGGGCGGGTGCCTCCACAGCGGACTTTGTCGACCAGCTGCTGGCAACGCCGGTTGTGCGCTGCGACGACGTGCCATGGTCCCTGTTCGGCCTTTCGATGGCAGGCTGGAACGCGTTGTTTAGCCTTGATATCACGGCTGTGGCGATACTGGCTTTCATTTTCGGCGGACGCATAGCGAGACAGACATGACAGAGCTTTCCAGACCTTCTGCCGGGCGGCGCGACATCGAACGCTTCCTGCGCGTCGACCATGCCGGCGAGCGGGCGGCGCAGCAGATCTATCGCGGTCAGCTTGCCATTCTGCGCAACCACGCCACCGGCCCGCAGATCCAGCATATGATGGAACAGGAAGTCGAGCATCTCGAGGCCTTCGAATCACTACTCAACGAGCGCCGTGTACGGCCCTCGCTTCTCGACCCGGTCTGGGGCGCGGCCGGCTTCGCGCTTGGCGCGGTGACGGCCGCCATGGGGCCGAAAGCCGCCATGGCCTGTACCATCGCCGTCGAGGAGGTTATCGGCGAGCATTATGCCAAACAGGCCGACCATCTTGGGGATGAGGAGGCGGCGCTTCGCGGCACCATTTCGAAATTCCGCGACGATGAGCTGGAACATCGCGATATCGCGGTCGATCACCGTGGCCGCGAGGCGATGTTCTATGCCGCGCTGAAGGCGGTGATCCAGCAGGGATGCCGCACCGCCATCAGGATCGCGGAGCGCGTCTGACCGGCAGGCCGCCTGTCAGGTCTGCTGCAGTTCGGTATCCCAATACAGGTAATCCCGCCAGGATTCATGAAGATAGTTTGGCGGGAACCCACGGCCATTTTCCTGCAACTGCCAGATATTGGGCGCCATCGGCCTTGCCAGTGGCGACATTCCACATTGTTCGGGAAGCAGATTGGCCTTGCGAAGATTGCAGGGGCTGCAGGCGGCGACGACATTTGTCCAGGTCGTGCGCCCGCCGCGCGAGCGCGGCACGACGTGGTCAAAGGTCAGGTCGGCTGCCGCATGGCCGGTGCCGCAATACTGGCAGGTGAACCTGTCGCGAAGGAACACGTTGAAGCGGGTAAAGGCGGGATTGCGCATCTGCGGGACATATTCCTTCAGCGCGATCACCGATGGCAGCTTCATCTCCATCGAGGGTGAGCTGATCGAAACATCATATTCGCTGACGATCGTCACCCGATCCAGACATACCGCCTTCACCGCGTCCTGCCAGGACCAGAGTGACAGTGGAAAGTAGTTGAGCGGGCGGAAATCTGCGTTCAGGACAAGGGCCGGTGCGTAACTGCCTGCGTTCATCATGTTCCCCGTGTGGTTTGACCAACACCCTCATCAGCAAAACATGCCCGCGCGGGAAACACAAGCCTTACACCATATATTGGGCACTGCGACACAGAGCCCGCAAAATATTGCGGGCATGTTGCGGACGGCGTGACAGCGTGCCGGGAGAATCGTCAGCCCGGGAGATGCATGGCAAGGAAATCGATCGCCTTGGTCAGCGCGTCCGGGTCGATGCCATGTCCAAGACCCGGGCGCGCCACGCAGGTCGCCTCGATACCGTGTGTTGCCAGGATGGTCAAGGCCGCCTCCATCATGGTGAAGGGCACCACCTGATCATCCGTTCCGTGGATCAGCATGACCGAAGGCCGGCCGTCAATTCCGGCGATGTCACCGACGCCAAGAAGCGCGCCGGAAAAACTGACGACCGCCTGCGGCCGGTCAGCCATGTGAAGCCCACAATGCAGGCTCATCATGCCGCCCTGCGAGAACCCGGTCAGCGCCACCGCCGTCATGCCAAGGCCGAGTTCGGTGATGGCCGCTGCCACCGATTCCTCGATCACCGCGGCGGCGGCGGCCGGTCCAGCTGTCGTGTCGGCAAGGTCGAACCATTGCCTGCCCATCGGATTCATCGAGCAGGGATCGGGCGCGTTGGGGATGAAAAACGCGGCGCCCGGGAACCTCACTGACATCGGGTAGGCAAGGTCGGCCAGATCACTGGCATCGGCACCCCAGCCATGCATAATCACGATCAGGCTCGACGGCGCGCCGCCACGCGCCGGCTCGTTGAAATGACCGCTCAACGTCCCAAAACTCTTCATCATCATTCCTCTCCTGCCACGCCCGACCCTTGCGTTTACAAATCCGATGACCGCAGTTGCACGAGGCTACACCCGACCGGGCCATCTGGTCTATATTCGCCGTCATCGGCGCCCATGGCGGCACCACAACAATTCAGGGGGACACGAAAATCGTGAGCGTTGCTTCCTCGAAGCCATCCCGGGTAACGCGGTTTGCGCCAAGCCCGACCGGCCTGCTGCATCTCGGCCATGCCTATTCGGCGCTTGTCGCCTCGCGGCTTGGCAATGGCTACATCCTGCGGATTGACGATATCGACCACACGCGCTGCCGCCCTGAATTCACCGAGGCGATATATCGCGATCTCGAATTTCTCGGCCTGCCCTGGCGCGGAGCCCCGATATTCCAGAGCCACCGTCTGGACGCCTATGCCGACGCGCTTGCCAGCCTGCGGGCTCGCGATCTTGTCTATCCATGCTTCCTGACCCGCGCCGAACTTGCCGATATCCTGTCAGCACCGCAGGAAGCGCCGGTGGCGACCGACAGCGCCATATCCGCCAGCGAGGCGGCACACCGTTCCGAGCAGGGTGTGGCGCCGGCCTGGCGCCTGCGCACCGCCGCCGCGCTCGATCTCGTGGGCGACCTGACCTGGCGCGATCTTCGCGGCGGTGTCAACCGACCTGTGGACATGACAGCGCATGGCGATGTCGTGCTGGCGCGGCGTGATATCGGTAACTCCTACCACCTGTCGGTTGTGGTCGATGATTCGCTTGACGGCGTCACCCTTGTCACACGCGGTGCCGATCTCGAGGACAGCACCCATATCCATCGCCTGCTGCAGGCGCTGCTCGATCTGCCCTCGCCGGCCTATTTCCATCATGACCTTGTGCGGGACCCCGCCGGCAGCCGCCTTGCCAAGCGACATGACGCACGAAGCATCCAGACCTTTCGCGAGGCCGGACAGACCGCCGAGGGCATCATAACCTCGCTGCCACCGGCACCGGATTCATTACCTTTTGAGCGCGATTTTTGAAATTCAACTAAATGTTTTTTCATGTTTTTTTATGAATCATTACCTGCCGCGCTTTTTTTCTTGAAAAGCCGGTGAGCAGGGTTGACGGAGTCAGTCTTCGGGCGCATATACGCCCAGCACGACGCACCCGTCGTGCGTTTCCTCCCTAAACTCGGCCGTGAGATTTCTCACGGCCTTTTTTTTCATTAAACGGCCTGCGTGGGCCCTGTTTCGGGGTGCGACGTGTCGTTCCTTGCCAAGTCGGAAGACCGGGGCGTAGCATGAAGACGGAATGTGGGGAGACACGACCATGCCGCTGACAGATGACGCGCTGGCGACAAAGCCAGGCCAACTGATCGACCCTTATGGGCGCACCGTCGATTATCTGCGTGTTTCAGTGACGGATCGCTGCGATTTCCGCTGCGTCTATTGCATGGCCGAGGAAATGACCTTCCTGCCGAAGGCGGAACTGCTGACACTCGAGGAGCTGGAGATACTGTGTCGGCGGTTCATGGCGGCCGGTGTTCGCAAGATTCGCCTTACCGGCGGCGAGCCGCTCGTCAGACGCAACATCATGCAGTTGATCCGCGCCCTTGGCGCCGAGGTCAAGACCGGTGTTCTTGATGAGCTGACAATCACCACCAATGGCAGTCAGCTTGTCAAAATGGCTGACGATCTGTTCGATGCCGGCGTGCGGCGGGTCAATATCTCGCTCGACACTCTGGACCCGGACAAATTCCGGCGAATCACCCGCTGGGGTGATCTGGAAAAGGTTCTCGACGGCCTTCGGGCGGCGCAATCGGCCGGCCTCGGAGTCAAGATCAACGCTGTTGCGCTGAAAGGCGACAATGACGATGAGCTTGGCGACATGCTGGCCTGGTGCGGTGATGAAGGGTTCGACATGACCATCATTGAGGTCATGCCGATGGGCGATATTGGCACCGAGAACAGGCTGGACCAGTATCTGCCGCTGTCCCGTGTCCGCGCCGACCTTTCGAAGCGTTTCACGCTGACCGATATTCCCTTCCGCACCGGTGGCCCGGCGCGCTATGTCAAGGTCGAGGAGACCGGACGCAAGCTTGGTTTCATCACACCGCTGACACATAATTTCTGTGAAAGCTGCAACCGGGTGCGCGTGACCTGCACCGGACAGCTCTTCATGTGCCTTGGCCAGGATGACAACGCGGATTTGCGGCGCGCTCTTCGCGATGGCGGCGAGCCTGCCCTGGATGAGGCGATTGCCGAGGCCATCGGCCGCAAGCCAAAAGGCCATGATTTCATCATCGACAGGCGCCATAGTGACCCGGCCGTCAGTCGGCATATGAATGTGACCGGTGGCTGACAACCGTCTGTTTCGCAGACAAAAAGCCAAAAATTTCAGAAAGCCTTTTGCGGGTCACGGCGCTGCATGACACCAAGCCATGCGAGCGCCATGACAAGGATTATGACCGGCACAAGCGCCGCCAGGCTGACGGCATCCCATCCAAGCTGGCTGTGAATGGCACCGGCCGACAAAGACGCCATTGCCACCGTAGTCATCGTCGTCAGGTCGGCAAACCCCTGGACGCGGCCACGTTCCTCGGGTTCGGCCACCCCGGCGACAAGCGAAGTGCCGCCAACATAGAGAAAGTTCCAGCCAAGACCAAGCGTCACCAGCGCCGTCCAGTAGGGCCAGAAAGTGATCGCCCCGACTGCCAGGTAGATTGTCATGGCATAGAACAATACGCCCGCCCACAGCACGCGAAGCGCGCCGATTCGCGCAATGATCGAGCCGGTAAAGAAAGATGGCAGGAACATCGCCACTACATGCCACTGGATGATGGTGGCATTCGCCGAGGTGCCAAGCTTGGCGACATTGACCACCTGCAGCGGTGTTGCCGTCATCAGATAGCTCATCAGCGCGTAACCAAGCGCACAGCAGATGACCCCGACGACAAACACCGGCATCCGAAAGAAGGCGCCGATCGGGCGTCCGCCCGAGGCGGTTTTCCGCGGGAGCTCAATCTTCAGCCCCGCCAGCGCGACAATCGAGGCAAGCTGAACAATGGCGACGGTGAAAAAGCAGCCGGCATAGAGAATATCGGGGACCAGATCGACCGTCCGCCGCGCGATTTCCGGTCCAAGCAACCCGGCCGCCAACCCGCCGGCGAGAACATAGGCAATCGCCTTTGGTCGCTGGCTCGTCGGCACGCCGTCCGCTGCGGCATAGCGGTAATAGCTGGCAATCCCCATCGCCATACCAAGCCCCATACTGCCACCGCAGAACATCAGGAAATTCGCTGTCACGACAGCAACCCCGAGGCAGGTTGTCGACAGGCTGCTGATCAGAACCCCGACAATCAATACCGGCCGACGGCCGAACCGCGCCATCAGAAGCGAGGCTGGCAAGGTAACCATCATCGACGTCAGAAATTGCAATGACAGCGGCAATGTCGCCAGCCAGGCGACAGGCGCCAGCAGCACCCCGACAAGCGCCGTATTGATGATATTCACATTCATCGAGGTCATCGACAGCGCCTGCGCGATGGCCAGCCTGATGACATTGCGGCGTTGAATTGTGTCGCTCATGAACAGCCTGACCGGATCACGGCGCTCGTATTCGACGGGGCAGGCAAAAACAGGACACAGATCAAGAGGTCACCGCCTACCCGTTGTCGGATGGCAGCTTGCGACCGAACAGTTCAAGCCTGTGGTCGACAAGTTCATAGCCCATCTCGCGGGCGATCTGCTCCTTCAGCGCTTCCAGCTCGGCATGGTAGAACTCGATCACCTCGCCGGTTTCCACATCGACAAGATGCTCATGATGCTCGCCCGATTCCTCGTAACGTGCCCGGCCATCGCCAAACTCGAGCCGGTCGATCACGCCGGCCTCCTCAAGCAGCTTGACGGTCCGGTAGACAGTCGCGATCGAAATCGTGCTGTCCTCATCGACAGCGCGCCGATAGAGCTCGTCGACATCCGGGTGATCCTCGGAGTCGCCGATGACACCAACGATCACCTGGCGTTGACTGGTCATGCGTATGCCACGGTTGAGGCATTTTTCCAGAAGAGCAAGGGACATGGCAGTTCCGTCGTGACCGGCAGGCGAGGGCTCCGCCGGGTAATTGCAAGACCGGCAGTTTGCCCGTTAACGGGCCAAACTGCAACCTTGTGACTGCATGTGAAAGGGGCTGTCGGCACGACCCACGAGTTTGATTGACCTTGCTTTGAATTGCCATGCAGGATGCCAGCATGGAAATCACGAAACCACAGCGATCGAATCACGCGCTTGGCGCGTTGCAACTTTGCGCCGGCATGCTGATCATTCCCTTTCTTGACGTTTTCGCCAAGCTGCTGGGGGTCACGCATGGGCCATTCGAAATCACCTTCTGGCGCTTTTTCATGCAAACCGTTCTGATGCTGCCCTTCGTCGTCATGCTGCGTTTGTGGAGCGTGCCGGCCGGCACGCTCGTCCTGCAGGCGGTGCGTGGTCTGTTGCTGGCGTCGGCGACGGTGTTCTTCTTCGCCGCGCTCCAGCATCTGCCGATGGCCGAGGCGATCGCCATCTTCTTCGCGCAGCCGATGATCCTGACATTGCTGTCGGTGGTGCTGCTTGGCGAGAGGCTGCGCGCACGACGGATCAGCGCCATCCTTGTCGGTCTTGCCGGCACCGTTACCATCGTTCAACCAAGCGTCCTGATCTTTGGCTGGGCGGCGGTACTGCCGCTTGGCTCGGCCCTGTCAATGGCGCTCTACATGGTTTTGACCCGGCGACTGTCCGACGATGTGAATCCCTATCAGATGCAGTTTCTCGGCAGCGTGGCCGCGATGGCGGCGCTTGGCGTGATCGTTCTGGCCGGCAGCCTGCTGTCGATCCCCGGCGCCATGATGTCGGCACTGACATGGCAGGAAACAGGCTGGGTGATCGGTATGGGCATCGCCGCGACGCTTGGCCATGCCTTCATCGTGCTGGCGGCCGGCAAGGCGCCAGCAAATCTGCTGGCGCCATTCCAGTATGTCGAGATCATCGGGGCGACGATCCTCGGCTATCTTGTCTTTGGTGACATTCCCGCCAACAGCACCATCCTCGGCATCGGCATCATCATCGCGAGCGGCCTGTATCTGTTTCACCGTGAACGTGTTGCCACGCGCCGTCAGGCGACCGGCTGACGGGCTTCAACCGGCGGCTCGCCGACGGTGGTAATGCAGCGCCGATATGGGAATCGATGCGGCGTAGGCGGCGGCAAGCACCATGTAGGTGATCCAGGGCTGCATGAAGATGCCGGCAATCAGGATCGAGCCTCCCGCCATTACCGGCAATACGGTTCCCACCGGCAGCTTCACCCGCTTGCCGGCAAAGGTTGGCAGAGCGGAAACCGCCAGCCCGCCGATCAGTACAAGCCAGCCGCTGACATAGGCCGCCTCGCGCGCCCAGGCTATGCCAAATTCCAGATCGACAGCGATCGGCACAAGGACCAGAAACCCCGCTGCCGGCGCCGGAACACCGGTAAAATAGTCCTTTGAATGTTCCGGCGGATCGCGAAGTTCCGAATCAAACCGCGCCAGCCGCAGGGCAATGGACACCGCATAGAACATTGTCGCCCACCAGGCGAGATTGCCGGAATCCTGCAAAGCCCAGAGATACAGGCACAGCGCCGGCACAACGCCGAACACCACCAGGTCGCTGAGGCTGTCCAGCGCCGCGCCGAAGGCCGAACTTGTCTTGAAGCGCCGCGCCGTCCGGCCGTCAAGCGCGTCGAAGACCGACGCAAGGGCGATCAGTCCGATCACCGCCGCCCAGCGCCCGTCGAGCGCGAACCGAAGCGCTGTCAGGCCAGAAATCAGTCCAGCCACGGTCAGGACATTCGGCAGTAGCCAGAAAATCGATACCGTTCTGAAACGACGCCGGGGATGCGGTGCCGGCGTCATCACGCACGCCTCGATTCGCCGGGCTCCTGCAGCCCGCCGGACATATCGGCAATCACCGTCTCGCCAGCCACCGTGCGCTGCCCTGCCATCACCAGAACCGGCGTGTCGGCCGGGATCCAGACATCGACGCGGCTGCCAAAACGGATGATGCCGAATTGCTGGCCGATGGCCAGCTGGTCACCAATTCCCGCCTCCAACAGAATCCGCCGCGCCACGAGACCGGCGATCTGCACGATGCCGACAGCCTGGCCTGATGCGGTTTCCATGACGATATTCTGTCGTTCATTGGCCTCGGCGGCCTTGTCGAGACTGGCATTCAGAAACTTGCCGGCATGATAGCTGGTCGCCGTCACACGGCCAGCAACCGGGGCACGGTTCACATGCACATCGAACACATTCATGAAGATGGCGATCCGGCGCCAGTCGCCGGCCGGCAGGCCGAGATCATCCGGCGCCGGCGCAATGCCGGTCGACAACACACGCCCGTCGGCAGGCGCGACAATCAGATTGTCGGTGACCGGGGTGGTGCGCACCGGGTTGCGAAAGAAATAGACACACCACAGGCTGAGCAGCGTCCCCGGCAGCGCAAAGGGTGACCAGAACGCCGTGATCAGGATGCTCATCACAACGAAGATGAAAATGAAGGGCCAGCCAGCCGGATGGATCGGCACCAGGACCTCGGAGGTAATCGCCTTATAGATGTTCATCGGCGGCTTTCCGTAAAAACATGTTTCGGGAAGCCAACAAATTAGGCGCTGTACCGAAAAAAATCACCCAGAAATACGTTCTTGAATATCCGGACTTTAATATCCGGGGTCGGGATCCATCCGGCAACCACCGCCGCCCGCGGCGAAGATCACTCGCCGTCCTCGGCCGTGGCGAGGCCGCGCTGCCTGAGTTCGGTGAGTTTTTTCGTCATTGCCTCACGGTCGAGCGCCCGCGGCGCATCAAGACCCGGAACGGTGACCTCGATCACCGGCCGTGGATAGACAGGTCTGTCAGGCATGGCCGCCAGAGGAGTTCTGTCATCCGGCAGATGAACGACGCCGGCGGCCGGCTCGGTGGCAGTCACTGTCCCCTCGCGATCATCCTGTATTGATCCCGCCACCTCTGCGGGTTCAGCAGGGCGCGCATCGCCGGACATCAAGTGTTCAGGCGGCGTGTCCCCTATTTCTTTCGGCACCGCATCGCCCGGCATCGTGCCACTGATCACGCGCTCGATCGATGCATCGTTGCTGTCAAGGCGGCTGGCAGATGAGGTTGACGGCTCGCTGTGGCCGTTACCGGCCGCCGACACACCGTCAAATGCGGGCTCGGGCTGTGCCGGGACAAATGCCGGTGAGGCGACATTCACCGAATAGAGGGCCAGCTGGCGACGCTTCGGCGACTGGACCGGCTGCTCCGCGGGCTGACCTGTCGCCAGGCCGAGAAATTCGTCGACAAGCAGCCCCTGCCAATGGCAAGCCTCAATCTCCCACGGGCGCAGATGCCAGGCCAGATCATTTATGATGACCGGTTTCCCACCCATCCAGCGGGCCCTGTCGACCAGCATCTTGCGGCCGCTGGTCTTGATTTTTTTCGCAACGATCAGAAGCCGTCCATTGACGGCCTGCGATATATGCAGCATTTCATGGGCGATGATTTCCGCAGCATCGCGGATCCCGCCTGCCGTTGAAACGGTCATCTCGAACAATGTCGGGGGTGTTTTGCCAAGGCCGGCCTTTTGCGGCCCCAGCATGGCCCGCGTCACCGGAACGCGAAGCGGTTCCCGTGTCACATCGATCAGGACATTGAGGCTCTTCCGCTGCCGTGGTGTGAACAGGCGCGCGGCAAAGTAATCCGCTGCATAGGACAGAAGTTCCGCCTCGCCGGGAACCGAATCAATAGAATTTACCTCGACCATCGTCATGATGCAGGGACACCCCGAACTGTCATCGTCAAAAGTCGTGACGCGTAATTTAGCGATAATTAACACAGTAAACCTTTTGCGCAAAACACCCGAATTTCTCATTATTTCAATTTGTTGAATTGTCCTTTGACAATTTTGACAAGCCATTTGGCGCCAGTCCGGCTATAGTCACGCGAACAATAACCGTGTCATTTCCGCCCGCTTGGGGCGTGGCCGATGACCCACCCGAAGAGGTAAAGACAGATGGACAACATGTTTGAAACCGGCCTGGCGCAGCGTAAGGCCACACTTGGCGAGGCCTATGTTGATGGGGTTTTCGAGAAGGCCGATGATTTCAACAAGCCGTTCCAGGAAGCCATGACAGCCTGGTGCTGGGGTTTCGGCTGGGGTGATGACGCCATTGACGCGAAAACACGCTCGATGATGAATCTCGCGATGATCGGCGCGCTCGGCAAGATGCACGAATGGGAACTGCACTGTCGCGGCGCCATCGGCAACGGTGTCTCGCAAGAGGAATTGCGCGCCATTATCCACGTTATCGCGATCTATTGCGGGGTTCCGCAGGCCATGGAATGCTTCAGATCGGCCCGCAAGGTGCTTGACGAACTGGAAAGCTGAAACCCGGTTCCCATGGAACCGGCAGGGTGGACGTCCGGTTCGCCAAAGCCGCCTTGCCGACCGAGGTGACTAAAAACTGGACATGATCACCATTTTGGGCGATTTTGGTGCTGGTTATACATGGTCAGCTACCGTCATGACCAAGTACCGTATTGATATGTGAGCGTATCACCGGGTACGGTCGTGGTGGATGGTATGTTGATCGACAACGCTTGTGATTGTTAGGGGGTCATGAGTAATGCGCCGATTTTGCGTTTCCGCGATTGTTGGAATGGTCATGTCTGCAGGCGCCGCCGCCTTTGCGGGTGGTCTGCCTGAATCCGGCTCTGCTTCGACATCGTCCGCCGGTTCGGCCGCGCAGGCTTCAGATTCGGCAGCCGCGACCGTTGCCGAAACAACGGCACCTGCCGCGACCAATGCCTCGTCGTCGACTTCGACAAGTCAGGCAGCCACCACCGGGACAGCCACCACCGGGACCACCGCCGCGTCGACCGACCGGACCGCCACCGGCGGCGGGGTTGACGATGGGGGCGTGGAGACCGGGTCTTTCATCGCGATCGAGGACGACCCGCTGATCATCGATGCGTCATCTGTCGTTGATGGCGACGGCGTCGGCAGCATGCAGGTGCAGTGGCAAATTTCCACGGATGGTGTCGCATGGTCGAATCTGTCTGGCGAGATCCGCCAGTCCTTCACCCCGCGCGAACGTCATGTCGGCAGGCTGCTGCGTGTGCAACTGTCCTATGTTGACGGTCAGGGCAATCTTGAAACCATCCTGAGCCCACCCTCAAGCCCGGTTCAGAATGTGAATGACAAGCCGAATGGCGCACCGCAGCTTGTTGGCGCCGCCCAAGAGGAGGATTCGCTGGTTGTGGACACCAGCATGATTTCCGATGATGACGGGCTTGGCTTTTTCTCCATCATCTGGCAGCGTTCAAGCACGAAAACCGAATGGCAGGCCTTCCCCGAGACCAATGGCGAGGTTCTGCCGCTCTCACAGCGCCATGTCGGCTATTCCTACCGCGCGGTCGTGTCCTATGAGGACGGCCACGGCACCAAGGAACTGCTTGTCACAAGCCCGTCCGAGACAGTGAAGAATGTTGACGATCCGGTCCAGGGCGAGGTTCTGATCAAAGGCGAAGCCACCGAGGGCGAGACCATTCTCGTCAGCACCAGTGGTGTCTCCGATGAGGACGGCATTGCCAGCATGTCGGTTGGCTGGGAAGCCTCGAGCGATGGCCGCAACTGGCGCACGATAGAAACCGGCGGTGCGACACAACTCGCACTCTCCCAGCCTCTGGTGAACAAGCAGATACGGGCGCGGGTCGCCGTTGTCGACAGCTTCGGCGTGGAGACCGTGATCTTCAGCCAGGCAACCAACACCGTCCGCAACGTCAATAACAAGCCGGCAGGCACCATCTTTGTCCGACGGGTTGGCGGCTGATCTGCCTCTTGCCGGCGCCATCCATGGCGCGTCAGACAATATTCCGCCAGAGAGGCCCGTTGCGGGTCTCTTTGCATTTTCGTGATATTTTCGTCGCCGAATCATTTTTTGCTTTGCAGTGATTCTGTTTGCGTTCACACTGTATCTGGTATGGAACGCACGGACTTGCACCTAAGTGTAGATCATCCGCGCCACGGCGCCCATAGGGGGCTTTTACGCTTCGATCCCCCGACCAGTTACCGCCGGATCCATAGTTTCGTCCAGACAACGTCCTCTACCGACCCTGTCAATGGAGCATGCCAATGCGACTGACCGACCGAGACAATCGGCCGGAATGCCATGTCATTCCGTTCAACCGCCCTCATACCGAACCAGAGGTGGCAACCACAACCAGCATCGCCGCCGTCATAGCCGTGACGGTGCTGCATTCGTCCTCCGAGTCGCCAGAGGACCGTCTGCTCACGATCCTCGAGCAAAGCGGTGAGGTCGAGATCCTGGATGCCGATGAAGCTCTGGGGGCTTATGAGGCCGCCTATCCCGAACTTGCAGCGGACCCTGTCAATGATAACGGCATGCTGACGGCGCTGTAGCCGACCGCCTTTTCTGGCCAACCGCCTTCTCTGGCCAACCGCCTTCAGGCCCAAACGCTAGAGTGCCGCGATCACGCCGGCGAGCCAGATCCACAATGGCATCGAGATGGCCGCCATCAGCGTCTGCAACGACAGGATCTCGGCCATAAGGCGGGCATCGCCGCCAAGTTCCGTGGCAAGGGTATAGCTGGAACTCGCCGTCGGTGCCGATCCGACAGCGGCCAGAACCGCCAACGCCAGCGGGTCAAGACCGACCCCGTACCCGATGGCCACCAACGCCAGCGGGAAGACAAGTAACTTAGCTAACAACGCCAGACCCAGCGGGACGACATTGCCACCAATGGCGCCGAACCGCAGCGATGCGCCGATGGTGAGAAGGAGCAGAGGCAGTGCTGCGGCACCAAGCAAGGCAGCCAACTGCGAGATGAATGCCGGTACCGGAACATTCAGGATGTTCACCAGAACCCCAACCAGCATGGCAACGAGAAGCGGGTTATGGGCGATCTCGGCAAGAATGGCGCGCTTCATATCCGTCCGGCCGGGCGGGCGGACCAGAATCAGAATCACGACCACCGAAACGACATTCGAAATCGGCACGAGAAAGGCAATCGCGATAGCGCCAAGCTGCAGGGCCGCGACGCCGAATGTTCCCTGCAGGATCGACAGCACCAGAAACCCGTTATGCCGCAACGACCCCTGAACAAGCGAGCTGAGCGATGGTCCCCGCATGGCGATCGCACGCCCCACCACCAGCGCAAACACCACGATCACGACGCTGCCACCGGCGATTGTGGCGAGGAACGGCACCAATGACACGGCGCCAAGGTCGGCCCGCGACATCAGATTGAACAACAACCCGGGAAACAATACCCAATAACATAGCGGCGACAGAGCCTGCCAGGCCGCCTCGGGCAGAAATTTCAGCTGCTTCAGGCCATAACCAAGGGCGACAATCGCCAGCGTCGCGGCGATCGCCGAGGACATCTGCGCGCGATCCTATTGGGCGTCCCTGTCGGTTTCCACGCCGCGCCGCAACCCGCGGGCGGCCCTCCAGGCAAGCGGCATCAGACCGGCCGCAACAATCAATTTCAGCGCATCACCATACAAGAACGGCATCACACCGGCGGCAAAGGCCTTGCCAAAGCCGATGAACTGGCCAAGCCAGGACACGCCGAACGCATAAATGATGACGGTGCCAATCGCCATCGCCAGCGCGGTCGAGATCGGGCCACGACCCATGCCGCGTTCGGCAAGCCGGCCAAGCGCAAAGGCGGCGACGACAAATCCGATCAGATAACCACCGGTCGGCCCCATGATGACCGGCCAGCCGCCCGTGCCATTGGCGAAAACGGGCAAGCCCATTCCGCCCTCGACAAGATAGGCCAGCACCGTCGCGGCGCCAAGGCGCGATCCATAGGCCATGCCGATCAACAGAACAACCAGTGTCTGGCCGGTGACCGGCACAGGCGAGATCGGCATCCGGAAGGCGAACTGGGCTGATACGGCAAGCAGCGCGCTGCCAACCAGAACCAGCAAAATCTGCGACATCAGCGGCAACATCCGGTGATCCAGGAAGCGCGGCACCAGAACAGCATCGCACAGGGTGTCGAACCGACGCGATCTTGAAGATGAGGCAGTCATGATGTTGATCTCGCTTTCACCATTTCGGAAATGACAAAACGGCCAATGGCCGGTTGAGCGCATCATAGCCCGGTGGAGGTCAAAGACAAGCCATCAGGCCAATTCTGCAGCCGACGGATCGCCAAAAACCCTCATGCGGCGAACCAAAATAGAGGCCAGACCAGATGGCATCATCGCAATCAATGCCGGTATGGAGTTCAATGCCGGCAAAGAAATGTCGAACCGGTCTGGTCAGCCGGCGGCAATCAATGCTACGACCCGCATTATGGCTGGTACGCCCCGGCGCGCCGCCTGACCTTGCCGTGCAGCGCCGCATCATGGAGACACCGCATGAACCGATTCTTTGGCATCGACGACGCCAACACCTCTGTCCGCCGCGAGCTTCTCGCCGGGCTCAGCACCTTCCTGACGATGTCCTTCATCATTGCTGTGAATCCGGTGTTCCTGGCCGATGCCGGCATTCCCTTCGCGGCCGGTTTCGTAGCAACAGTCCTGGCAACGGCGATCGGCACCGCGATCATGGCGCTGTGGGCCAAATGGCCGGTGGCGGTGGCCCCCGGCATGGGGTTGAACGCCTACTTCGCCTATGGACTCGTACTTGGCCAGGGGTTCAGCTGGCAGCAGGCGCTGACCGCGGTTTTTGTCGCCTCGCTGCTGTTCTTCCTGTTCTCGCTGTCGCGCATTCGCGGCTGGCTGATCAGCGCCATTCCGGCCTCGCTTCGGGCCGGCATCACCGCCGGGATCGGTCTGTTTCTGGCGATGATCGGGTTGCAGGGGATGGGGCTTGTCGTCGATGATCCCGATACCCTGCTTCGGCTTGGCAGCGTCGCCGCGCCGGAATTGCTGCTGGCGCTTGTCGGCCTTCTGGTGATGGCCGGGCTTGCCGCGCGCGGCATCCATGGGGGGATTCTGATCACCATCCTTGGCCTCAGCCTGGTTGGCTGGATCAGCGGCCTTGCCGGGTTCGGCGGTATCGCCTCGCCGCCACCCGTGGCCAGCGCGGCGTTGTCGCTTGATTTCTCGCAGCTGGCGAGTTTCAGCTTCCTGACGGTGGTCTTCGTTCTGTTCTTCCTCGATTTCTTTGACACCACCGGCACGCTGACCGGCATTGCCGATCTTGCCGGCAAGCGCCGCGACGATGGCAGCATCGAGAATCTTGACCGTGCCGTTCTTGCCGATACCGGCGCGTCTGTTGTCGGCAGCCTTCTTGGCACCTCCAGCATGACGACCTATCTTGAAAGCGCGACCGGGCTTCGGGCCGGCGGGCGCACCGGCCTGACGGCGTTGACCGTCGCCGCGCTGTTTCTGCTGTGCCTGTTCTTCGAGCCGCTCTTCGCCTCGATACCGCCCTTCGCCACCGCGCCGGCGCTTGTCTTTGTCGCCGCCGGGTTCCTGGCACCGCTTGCCGGGCTCGATTGGGACGACATGGTCACCGCCGTGCCGGTGATGCTGATGGCGGTGCTGATGCCGCTGACCTTCTCGATCGCGGCGGGAATCGCCGTCGGTTTCATCGCGCATGTGGCCATCTGCCTTCTGGCCGGCCGCGGTCAACAGGTCAATGCCGGCACCTGGGTTATCACCATTTTCGGCATGCTGTGGCTGGCGACTCCGCTGATCGGTGGCTAGGGTCGCGGCATGATGACCGGCAACAGTGACGCTGCCGCAGCCACCGGCCGGATCAGCGCATAGCCGGCACCGCCATCGGCGACGATCTCGACTTCGCCGCCAGTGGCGACATTCGATGTGCCGACAAGCTGGCCCGGCGCCATCTCCAGCCCGTCAAGCGACCAGCGAAGACCGCGGGAGCGCTGGAACCGCTGCGTGCCAAGCGGCCAGATCGACACCCGCTCGCCAACCGTCGCCGGAAAGGTGATATCGCCGCGAAGCCGCAGCAGCATGTCGGTTGCACCAACCAGCAGAATCGGCGCGTTATGCGGCACCGCCGCCAGCGCGTGGATGGCCGCCAGCGTGTGGTCCAGACGGGCATCCAGAAACCCGAATCCGATGATCAGCGGCGCGGTGATCCGCTTCAGGCATTTTTCGAAATCCGTGTCGTCCTGCCCGGTCAGGTGAAGCCGCCTCATATCGGCCGGCAGATCACCGCTTGAATCCATATCACCGATCACCAGGTCGGGTGCCCAGCCCGATTCCAGCACCGCATATACGCCGCCATCCGCCGCGATGACCGGCAGCCTCTGTGCCAGTTCGGCGAATAGCGGGGGCATCGGCACCGGCGCGGCACCGACGAGCAGCACCGGACCGGGATAGGTGAATGTCTGATCAGGCAAAATCATGCTTTCTATCTGCCGAATTCCGTCAGCCGGCGCAATAGATGGCGCACTCTTGAGGCGGCAGAAGGTGGCCATCACAAAGTATCTGCCACCGGGTG
>Ga0181579_10001623_pt1 | contig 18468 bp, 17 predicted proteins | sample 071ome_24_FD_132996 | JGI IMG/M metagenome (GOLD analysis project Ga0181579, IMG submission 132996) | Coastal salt marsh microbial communities from the Groves Creek Marsh, Skidaway Island, Georgia - 071402CT metaG (megahit assembly) | ecosystem: Environmental > Aquatic > Marine > Intertidal... | reverse complement strand
TCAGGGCCCCGCGCCGCCAGGCTATTAACAGCGCACCGGCCGCGCCCATGCCAGCAGCTTCGGTCGGGGTGAACAGGCCCAGATAAATCCCGCCAATGACAAAAATGAACAGACCCAGTGTCGTCCAGACATCCTTCAGCGCCAGCAACCTGTCGCGCCATCTGGTGCGGTCCCCGGCTGGGCCGAGGGTCGGATTGCGCGAAACAATAAACACAACTGCCAGCAAATAGAACAGCACGCCGAGCAGGCCCGGCAGCACGCCAGCAATAAACAGCTTGCCAACAGATTGCTCTGTCATCAGCCCGTAAATCACCAGAATAACGCTGGGCGGTATCAAAATCCCCAGCGTGCCGCCCGCCGCGATAGAGGCGGTGGCCAGCGAATCATGATATTTATAGCGCCGCATCTCCGGCATGGAAACCTTGGACATGGTGGCCGCAGTGGCAAGCGAAGAGCCGCAAATGGCGGAAAACATCCCGCAAGCTACAATCGTTGACATGGCCAGCCCGCCGCGCCGATGGCCCAAAAACACATAGGCCGCCCGATACAGCTCTTTGGCCATGCCGCCCCGCTCTACCAAAAGGCCCATCAAAATGAACATCGGCAGCACGGATAGCCCGTAATTCTGGCCGGAATCAATGACCAGCCGGGCAGCGTTGGACAGGGCCGCCCGAAAGCTGGATAATTCGCTGAAACCCACCATCCCCACAACGCCAAGGGCAACCCCAAGGGGCATTCGGGTAAAGGCCAGAAGCAGCAGGACAGCAAAGCCAATCAGGGAGATAACCATTGTTTAATTCTCCTGGAATTCGCGGCCTGTTTCATCGGGAATGACCCGGCCCGGGCGAAACAGCAGCCGGATAACGCGCACACCGGCAAAAACAGCAGAGACATAGATTGAGATGGTGATAAAGGATACCGTCAGATAGCGTGGAATATCCAGATAGATGGTAGCATCCTGATCCTCATAGGCGCGCACCGCGTAATCCCAGACCCGGTCTGCCACAATCCAGCTGGCTCCGATAACCACAAGCGTGATGAGAATCGACAGCACCCAGCCCAGCCAGCCACGCCGCACAAACTGAAACAGGTCAACCACCACCTGATCCTCTTTCAAGAACATCATCGGCATGGAAAAGAAGATGATGCCGGCCATTGAAATCTGCACCAGCTCAACCGCGCCGGTTACCGGCATACGCAGGAAATAGCGGCCAACCACATCCACCACTGTCAGCCCGACCAGCCAGAGCAGCACGAGCGAGGCCAGGTTGGAAAACCGCTCGGCTATCCATTCGGTGATTTTTACCAGCCGGATAACAGCCGGATGTTCAGGCCGGGCGCTCTCCTGTCCATTCTGCGCATCCATGGATGGTCCCCCTATTTTTGACAGGCCAACAGAATTAATTGCTTATTACAACCATACCTGAAGCACATAGTCAAAGGGTGCATCATAATTCAGAATATCCACCCGCTGCAGGCGAATTTTCCAGCTTTTCCCATCTGGAATCAGATAATGGGTATAGCTGCCGACAAAATGGCGTTGCTTGTCCAGCCTGATCTCGCCAGTGAAAAAGCGCGAACGCACGACCAGCTCCTTGTCCGTGCTGGCAGCTGCGTCCAGCTGCACATTGGAGACCAGATGGCTGGTGCGCGGGGCCGGGGATTGTGACCAGGCGCGCGGGTGATCCAGCCGCTTCATGCGGGTGCGCATCAGATAATGATCCTCATAGAAGATAGAAGGGATGCCGTCCCCATCCTCATCCGCCGGGTCTGCCGGCATCCAATAGATGCCATCTGCGGTGAATAAATCAATCCAGTCCTGCCATCTGCGGGTATCCAGCATTTCGGACTGGTTATAGAGAAACTGCTCTATCTCTTGCTGTGTTCCAGCCTTGATCAGCTTGCTCATCACAGCTCTCCCTTCATATAGCCAGCCCAGGCCGTGAACATATGGCGCATAGGCAATTCAGAAAGACCTGTGACAGAAGTGGTAACCCCGTCTTCATGGTAATCCTGGCCCTCATTGCGATGGAAGCTGACCCAATCGCCGCCCTCGCTGGTCAGCCCCTGCTGGCAGCGCCAAAAATTATACAGATCATCGGCATTGATCATGGTAGAGGGCGAATTGACCAGATTGTAATAATGCAGGGAACGGCGATAAATCGCCTCTGGCGCACCTTTCAGGCGGAAATGCCAAATCTCGGTCAGCGTCTCATTCGGGCCCAGCGGGCGCACCGCGCGCAGCTGCTGGAGAGGGGATTGCACCGACAGGCAGGGATAGACCAATACATGGTGGATATTGGTGTTGAAAATTTCGTCAGTGCGCTCCTTGCCATAGGCTTTTTCCATCACCGCTTCATATTCCAGCGTGTCCGGGTCCTTTGGCCGCAAGCCCATATAGCCCTGCAACATGGAATGGCCGTATTTATGGCCCGCTGTTTCCAGCCCGTCCCATTTATAGATAGGTGTGGTAAAGGCAGACAGGTAATGATATTGCAGCGGCGCTTCCTGCCCGGTCTCGGCCTTTATTTCCTCTTCCACATCAGCTGCAGCGCGTCCGGCTGCCCCATGCGTGATAGAGGGGTGCAGCGCATCCAGCTGGTTTTCCAGAAAAATCTTCCAGTTTGATTTCTGCACCACCCGGAAACAGGTTTTGACCACCTCAACCTCGCCTTCGGGCGCGCGGTCGCAAATATCATCAAAAGCCGCCTTTGCCCCGCTGAGCCAGGTTTCAAGATCCGGCCCGTCAGCAGCGAGGGAGGCAAAGATAAAGCCGCGATAGCTGGCTACCCTGGGGGCAGCCTTCATGCAGGCATCCTGATCATTTTTATCAAAGCGGGTGTCATCATAACCGGCCGGCGAGGGGATAGCATGAACTGAGCCATCAAAATTGAACTGCCAGGCATGATAGGAGCAGATAAAATGATGGCCGGCATTGCCCATATGGCGGTTGGTCAGCATTGCGCCGCGATGCGGGCAGCGATTGAACAGAACATGGAAATTATCCGCGTCACCGCGCACCAGAATCATCGGCTGGCGGCCTATCTGGAAAGTAGTGAAATCGCCCTTATTCTTAATTTGGCTTTCATGGCCTGCATAAATCCAGCTCTTATAGAAAATATGTTCCAGCTCTTTTTCAAAAACTTCTTCGCTGACATAGCAATCCTTGTGGACCCGGTCTGTTTCGACCAGACCTTCCAGCAGGATTTTATCAGCAGGTGTTGATTGACCGTCCATTTTTTCCTCCCCGCGAAATAATGAGACAAAATTGTTTAGGCTTAAAACAGCTTAATCAAAAGACCGATATTTGCCAACCAGATTTTTTTACCCGTGCAAGCATAGTTTCGGTTTTTTTTCTTGACGATATGTCGTAAGATAAACAGTCTTTACGATAGCAAATAGAACACCGAAAGGTTCGGTTTTCCACTTATTTCTGGGAGGAAATTATGAAGAAATTGCTTTTGGGACTTTCTGCGGCAGCTACAATGGTTTTCGCTGGTCAGGCTATGGCCGGCGGGCATGCTGCCAAGGAATTGATCGTGTCCACCTGGGCCGCGCCAGTTCATACCATGAATGCGAATGTGTTTCCGTGGATGGATGGAGAGCTTCAGAAATGTTCCGGGGGCAGCCTGTCCCTGAAGCTGGAATATAATCTGGCGCCGCCGCCGGCCCAGTATGATACGGTGCGCGATGGCGTGGCCGACCTGACCTGGATTGTGCATGGCTACACCCCGGGTAAATTCGCAACCACCAAGCTGGCTGAGCTGCCGGGCAATACTGGTAATGCCGAGCAAATGTCAGTGGCTTTCCAAAAGACTTGGGAAAAATACCTTTCCAAGGCTGGTGAGGCCAAGGGTGTGCAGGTTCTGGCCAATTATGTGCATGGGCCGGGTCATGTGAATACAGTCAAGAAGATCACCTCTTACAAGGAAATCGAAGGCATGAAGCTGCGCGTTGGCGGCGGCGTGGCCAATGATATCGGCTCAGCACTGGGCGTGGCGGGTGTGAACCTGCCGGCACCGGGTGTGTATGAGGCGGTTTCTTCCGGCGTTGCTGAGGGCGTGTTCTTCCCGATTGAGACCATGTATGCCTTTAAGGTAGCGGAAGTGGCGAAATATACTTTTCGCAATCCCGATGGCATGTATACTACTTCATTCGGTCTGCTGATGAATGATGACAGCTACAATGATCTGTCTGACAAGCATCGCAAATGCATTGATGATATGCGCGGCGTAGAGCTGTCCCGCAAGATTGGTAAATTTTGGGATGAGGCCGATGATCTGGGCTACGAGAAATTTGCCGAGATGGGCGGCACTGTGACAGATGCCAGCCCTGCAGAACGGGCCTATTACAAGGAAAAGACTTCCGGTATTGAGGCACAGATTGTTGCTGCTGCCAGCGACCGCGGCGTGGATGGCAAAGCAGCTCTGGCTTACTATCGCAGCCTGCTGAACTAGTCTGGCAGAAGCCTGGAAATGAACATGGCAGGCGGCCTTCGGGCCGCCTGTTTTTTTATGCATTATATCACAACACGGCAAAGGCTGGCCGCGGGCACGGGCCGCGCTCGGTCAGCTCTGGTCAAAATCCAGCGTCAGGTGCGGGCTTTGCGGGATCAGCTGGCAGGCCAGCACAAAACCGGCTTCCAGCTCAGCCTCATCCAGCGAGAAATTTTGCTGCATCTGGCCCGCCCCACTGGTCAACCGGCAGCGACAGGTCGCACACATCCCATTGGCACAGGACCAGGGCAGGCTGATTCGGGCCTCTCTGGCGGCCTCGATCACAGACATGCCGTCCGGCAGGGGGAATTCCTGCTCTGCCCCGTCAAGGATCACCCGCACGGTGCAGGCAGGCTGGCTGTCTGCAGCAGCGGGTTTCGCGGCCCGGTCTTGAGCGCTAGCCGGACCCTTTATTTGCCCCTTTTGACGGCTCGGCGGGGCAGGTGTGAAAACTTCGGTATGCAGGTCTTTTTGAGCCATCCCCTGCTCGCCCAGCCAGGCCAGGCAATCGGCGCTCATTTCAGCCGGGCCGCAAATCCAGGCTTCGGCCAGCTGGCTGGCGTCAAACAGCCCGGCCTCGCTCAGCTGGCGGAGACGCGCCGCATCCAGTCGGCCTGAAAAAAGCGGTTGGTCACCGGCTTCCCGGCTCAGTATGTGAAGGAGGGAGAAGCGGCCCATAAAGCGGTTTTTCAGCCCGTCCACTGCTTCTTTCAGCATGATGGAACTGCGCTGGCGATTGCCCCAGATCAGCATGACTGAACAGTCCGGATGGTCTGCCAGCAACGCTTCTGCTATCGGCAGTATAGGGGTAATGCCGGACCCGGCTGCCAGCAGTAAATGCTGGCCCGGCTTCGGGTTTTTCAGGGTAAAGCGCCCTTGCGGCGGCATCACAGAGAGCTGGTCACCGGGTTTCAGATGGCGGGCAAATTGGGAAAAGCGGCCTGCTTCAATCTGGCGAATCCCTACCTGGAGCAGCCCGCCTCCCGGGCTGGAGCAGATGGAATAAGGCCGCCGGACTTCCGCACCCTCTATCTCGGCCTGCAAGGTCAGATACTGGCCGGGCAGAAAGGTGAAGTCGGCTTGTAGCGCGTCTGGCACGGCAAAGCCCAGGATGGTTGCGCCTGCTGGGTCTTGCTGGCACTCGGCCACTGGCAACAGGTGAAAGCCGGTTTTGGTCATCTTTTGCTCCGCTGCTGTATCTGCCCTGCCAAGCTGCTGCTAGAGGCATTTGAAATAATCGAAAGGCTCCAGGCACGCTGTGCAGCGCCATAAGGCCTTACAGGCGGTAGAGCCGAACTCGGACAGTTTTTCCGTGCTGGCCGACCCGCATTGCGGACAGTCCGGCACGCGCCCCTCTGGCACTGGCGGGGCGATGCCATAGGCAGCCATTTTGCGCCGCCCCTCTTCGGTTATCCAATCAGTTGTCCAGGGCGGTGAAAGTATGCGCTCGGTGCGGGCCTGAAAGCCAGCCTCCTGCAGGGCGGTGGTCACCGCTAATTCAATCGCCAGCAACGCCGGGCAGCCCATATAGGTTGGCGAGAGGTGGGCAATGACCCCGCCATCCTCGGCAATCTCAACCGCGCGCAAGATACCTAGATCGGCTATGGTTAGAGCCGGGATTTCCGGGTCTGGCACAGCTGCGGCGACAGCCAGAGCGCGCTGCTCGGTTGTCTGGGAGCTTACCATTGCTGGCCCGGGAAGCGATGCTGCATATATTGCAATTCCGCTAGCAAATGCCCCATTGCTTCAGTATGGCGACCCGAACGGCCGCCGCTGAGGCGGCTTTCTATATCGGCAACCGGCAGGCTGGCGCGGGTTAGTATGTTGGCCCGGTCAGCAGCAAAAGCGGCTTGCAATTCTGCCGGGTCTGGCAGAATCGCGGCATCTGCCAGCCGCCCGGCCAGCGCGTCTTTCTCAAACATCTCTCCCAGATAGGGGGCCAGATTGGCCTCGGCTGCCAGCATCCGCTGGTGTGACAGCTCGGTGCCATCCCCCAGCCTTATCACCCAATCTGCGGCATGGCGGTGATGATAGGCGACCTCTTTGAGAGATTTTGCGGCGATAGCGGCCAGCTCAGGCAGGGTCGATTCAAGGGCGGCCTGCCAATAGAGCTGCTGAAAGCTGGAAAAATAAAATTGCCGCAAAATTGTATGGGCGAAATCGGTGTTCGGATATTCAGCCAGCAGCAGATTGAGATAGGCCCGTTCATCGCGCAGAAAGGCCAGCTGGTCCTCATCGCGCCCCTTGCCCTCGGTTTCGCCTGCCAGCTGATAAAGCGCGCGCGCTGAGCCTATCAGGTCCAGCGCGATATTGGACAGGGCCAAATCCTCTTCCAGCTGCGGGGCATGGCCAGACCATTCCGAGACCCGCTGTCCCAGAATGAGATGATCATCTGCCAGCCGTAACAGCCCTCAAAAAATATCCTCAGCTGATGCCATTACATATTCTCTATATCGTCCGGGATGTCATAAAAGCTGGGATGGCGGTATATTTTATCAGAGGCCGGATCAAACAGCATACCGGCCGCCTCCGGTTCTGAGGCAATAATCTGCGCCGAAGGCACTACCCAGATAGAACGCACCTCCTCACGCCTTGCATAAACATCGCGGGCCGCCTGCAGGGCCTGTTCAGCATCCGCAGCGTGCACCGAGCCGCAATGTTTATGGGCCAGCGCGCCTTTGGGCTGAACAAATACTTCCCATAACGGGGTGAAGGCGGTCATCTCATCTTCCTTGCTTTTGGCCTCAACCATGGCCTCAATCAGGTTAGCAAAAGGGCTATTCAGCTGCCTGCGGCTGAGCTGCTTTTTTGGCGGCATGGGCGAGGGCTGCCTCACGCACCCAGGCTCCGTCATCCCAGGCCTTTTGGCGCGCCGCGATACGCTGGCGGTTCATCGGGCCATCGCCCTTGACCACCGACCAGAATTCTGACCAGTCAATCGGGCCGAAATCATAGCCACCCGCCCCCCCATTCTTGGCCTCATTCCAGACCAGCTGATCATCCGGCACCGACAGGCCCAGCCGGTCGGCCTGCGGCACAGTGGCATCGACAAATTTCTGGCGTAATTCATCATTGCTGAACCGCTTTATTTTCCAGGCCATCGACTGATCGGAATTCTGACTGTCTGAATCGGGCGGGCCGAACATCATCAAAGACGGCCACCACCAACGATTCAGCGCATCCTGGGCCATGTCCTTTTGTTCTGCACTCCCGGCGGCCAGAGTCAGCATAATCTCATAGCCCTGACGCTGGTGAAAGCTCTCTTCCTTGCAAATCCGGATCATCGCTCGCGCATAAGGCCCGTAGGAACAGCGGCAAAGCGGGATCTGATTCATAATCGCCGCCCCGTCCACCAGCCAGCCGATCGCGCCAATATCAGCCCAGCTGAGCGTCGGGTAATTGAAGATAGAGGAATATTTCGCCTTGCCAGACAGTAGGTCCTGCGTCATCTGCTCGCGGCTGATGCCCAGCGTTTCAGCTGCGGCATACAGATACAGCCCGTGCCCGCCCTCATCCTGCACCTTGGCCAGCAAAGCTGCCTTGCGGCGCAGTGACGGGGCTCTGGTGATCCAGTTGCCTTCCGGCAACATTCCAACAATTTCAGAATGGGCGTGCTGGCCGATCTGGCGAATCAGCGTGCGCCGATAACCTTCTGGCATTGCCTCTCTTGGCTCAATCTTCTCATTGGCATCAATGCGCGCCTGAAACGCGGCCAGAAACTCTGCGGTTTCCCCACTCGCGGTATCGGCCCCGATTAATCCTTGTGCATACATGGCCAGCTCCCTTTGGCTAGGTGAAGCCTTTTTAGCTGATGATATATTACAAAAAATACAGAAGCAACAATTTTTCGTAATATGTTTTATATTTTGGCGATCTATCTCGTCTGTTGGTCTGTAAAGCGGCTTTTCAAGAGGCTGAGAGGCGCGCGCTGGCTGTCTGGCATGGGCCAGCTTTCCGAGCGATCCAGCAGCTGATGCCAGAGCGGGCCGATGCGCTGGGCAACCTGTGTGCCTGGCCAGCCGGGCCCCAGCAGCCAGAACAGATGCGGGCTGTGCCGCAAAACCAGACGGCGCCAAAAATGCAGCAACAGAACCCGCAGCCCCATGGCTGTTTCCGGGGCCAGCTGGCTGGCCCCGCCGATATTGCCCAGCTGCTGATCAAGCTCAGCAACCAGCTGCGCCAGCTGGCCATATTCCTGATTCAGCCGCTGGCCAGCCAGCCGCCCGGCCAGCCAGTCCGGCCTGTGCGTCAATGGGCCCGCCAGCACCAGCGCATTATCAGCCGGTGCCTCCCCCTCTGGCAGCAGCCAGCATTCCGCAGTGAGGCGCAAGGCTTGCCCGGCAGGCTGGGCAGGCGGCGCATCCGGGTCTGTCACAATCAGCTGCCAGCGGGTGACGGGCTGTGCGGGCCGGGCATAGATGCGCGGCGATGCCTCTGCCACCGCCTCTATTGCAGCCGGGCTGAGCGCATAAAAGGCGTGCCTGCCTGTTTTGCCGGAGACCAGCCAATCCTCAGCCAACAGGCGCGAGAGGGCTGTTCGCACGGCCCCGTCAGTGATGCCGAACTGGCGGGTCAGGGCATGGATATCGCGCAAAGCCAGCCGGCCCGGCAAAGGGCCTGCCAGATCGCCAAAAATGGTCACCAATATTGACCAGACCCGCAGCCGCCCCTGAGCGTGCAAAGCGGCCACAAACGGGGCGAGGGCGGCGGACCTGTCGCCGCGATCAGCCATCACAGGCATTCATCGTTATCAGCTCATAGGTGGCGACCAGCTGGGCGTCCTGATTATCGATTGCAACCTGCCAACGCACCTCGCCATAGTCAGCATTGCGCGGGATTTTGCGTTTCACGGTCAGCTGCACGGTAATGGCATCGCCCGGATAGACAGGCTGGTGGAATTGCAGATCATTCAGGCCAATATTGGCCAGCACCGGCCCCGCGGCAGGTTCCACAAACAGACCGGCGGCAAAGCTCAATAACAGATAGCCATGCGCGACCCTGCCCTCAAAAAACGGGCTGGCTTTGGCGGCTTCCTCATCCAGATGGGCATAGAATTTATCGCCGGTAAATTCAGCAAAATGTTCTATATCCTGCATGGTGATGGTGCGCGGGCCGCAGGTCAGGCTCTCGCCAATGGCAAGGGCGTTAAAGCTGCGGGTGAACGGGTGTGCCGGGCCTTCATGCTGCGGGCTGTTGGGCACAAATACATTGCCAATTCCGGTCAGTATAGCCGGGCTGCCCTGAATTGAGGTGCGCTGCATATAATGGGCAACCCCGCGCACACCGCCCAGCTCTTCAGAGCCGCCTGCCCGCCCCGGCCCGCCATGCGTCATATGCGGCATCGGCGCGCCATGTCCGGTTGCTTCGGCCATGGAATCGCGATCATTGAAATATAGCCGGCCATGCCAGGCCGCACTAGCCAGAACCGCCTGTCTGGCAAGGGCTGGGTCATGCGTGATAACCGAGGCGACAAGCGAGCCGCCGCCGCGATTGGCTAGCTGGCAGGCGGCAGAAAAATCGCTGTAGCCCATCAATGTGGAGACCGGACCGAAGGCTTCCAGCTCATGTGCCAGGCTGGCAGATGACGGGTCAGCACAATGCAGCAGATGCGGCTGGATAAACGCCCCTTTTTCAGCATCCACCCCGGCAAAATTGGCTGGCCCATCACCATAGAGGCAGCGCGTCTCTGCCGCCAGCCGGGCTACAATATCCAACACATCGCGGCGTTGATCCAGCGAGACCAGAGCGCCCATGCGGGTGGCCTTGTCTGCCGGGTCGCCGATTTGCAATGCAGACAGTTTTTCGATCAGCGCCTCGGCCACCGGGGTGATCAGTTTCTCCGGCACAAAGATACGCCGGATAGCGGTGCATTTCTGGCCTGCCTTGGCACTCATCTCGCGCACCACCTCTTTGACGAACAGGCCGAATTCCGGTTCATCCGGGCCAATATCCGGCCCCAGAACAGAGGCGTTCAGCGAATCCTGTTCAGTCAGCACCCGCACTGAGCGGGATAGCAGCTTTGGATTGGAACGCAGCATCAAGGCCGTATCTGCTGAGCCGGTAAAGCTCAGCACATCTTGCGCGCCCAGCCGGTCCAGCAAATCGCCCGGCCTGCCGATTACCAGCTGCAAGGCCCCTTCCGGTAACAGCCCGCTTTCCAGCATCAGCCGCACACAGGCCTCGGTCAGATAGCTGGTGACCTGCGCTGGCTTGACGATAGCGGGCATACCGGCCAGAAAGCTGGCAGCAAATTTCTCCAGCATCCCCCAGACCGGAAAATTAAAGGCATTAATCTGCACCGCTGCCCCTTGCCGGGGGGTATAGACATGGCGGCCAGCAAAGCTGCCGGATTTTGATAATTGTTCCACCGGCCCGTCCAGCCAGACCTGATCATCGGGCAATTCGCGCCGCCCTTTTGAGGCATAGACGAACAGTGTTCCAATCCCGCCATCAATATCAATTCGGTTATCATTCAAGGTGGCCCCGGTGGCATATCCCAGCTGATATAGCCCCTCGCGCCGCTCATTCAGATAGAGTGCCAGCTTTTTTAGAATCTTGGCCCGGTCATGAAAGGTGAGCGCCCGCAAGGCTGGGCCGCCTGTCTGATGGGCATAGGCGAGCAGCGCCTCGCCAGACAGGCCGCCAGTGCTGGCATAGGCAACCGGCGCACCAGATACCGCCGAGGCAATGGCTTGCTGATCAGGCCCGGCGGGCAGCCACTCGCCCGCGACAAAGCTGGTTATTACAGGGGCGTTCATGATGCGGTCTCCCTTTCGATCTGTGCGCGCCAAAGTATTGACCATCTGCATTGATTTTGTAAAGTTCACTGATGAAGCCAGCTTTTGTCTGGCATTGGGGGCAGGGTAGATGACCAACAGCATTATTGTGCATGACCGGGGCAGCTGGACAGAAATTCAGCTGAACAGGCCAGATCAGCTGAACGCGCTGGATGCCGCGATGCACGCCGATTTGCGCGCCGCTCTCAGCACGGCTGCGGCTGATAAATCCTGTCGTGCCATCTTGTTGAGCGCGGCCGGACGCGGCTTTTGCGCGGGTCAGGATTTGGCTGGTTTCAATCTGCAATCCGGCCAGCCCGTGCCGGATTTGGAAGAGGTGATACGCCGCGACTATAACCCGCTGGTGCGGCTGGTGCGGGAAATGCCAAAGCCGGTCATCGCGGCGGTGAACGGCGTGGCAGCCGGGGCCGGGGCGGCGCTGGCGCTGCATTGTGATATTGTGATAGCGGCCCGTTCTGCGAAATTTGTGATGAGTTTTGCCAAAATCGGGCTGATACCGGATGCCGGGTCCAGCTGGCTGCTCTCGCGCCTGATAGGGGAGGCGCGGGCCAAGGGGTTCGCCCTGACCGGCACGCCGATAAGCGCAGAACAGGCTTATCAATGGGGGCTGATATGGCAGCTGGCAGAAGACCAGGCCCTTTATGAGACGGCGGCCGGAATGGCGGCTGATTTTGCCAGCGGGCCAACGGCCGGATTGGCGCTGACCAAACAGCTGATCCAAGAGGCGGCACATCGGGATTTTGACGCGCATCTCGAAGCAGAGGCAAAAGCCCAGGGACAGGCTGGCCGGTCGCATGATTATGCTGAGGGGGTGGCGGCCTTTTTCGAACGCCGCAAACCAACCTTCCGGGGGGATTAGAGAGGTGACGGGAATGCCAGAAAGCGGTGCCGAAAAAATGGCCGAACAGGTCGCTCAAACCATGATGGCCGGAGATCGGTTTTCAGCTCTGCTTGGCTCTGAGCTGATCAAGGCCGGGCCGGATTATTGTGAATTGCAGCTGAGCGTCGGGGACAACCACATCAATAACCATGATATTTGCCATGGCGGGGTATTTTTTACGCTGGCGGATACCGCCTTTGCGGTGGCTTGTAATTCTGCCAATCAGATAGCGGTGGCCCAATTTTGCCAGATCAGCTTTCTCGCCCCGGGGCGCAAGGGCGACAGGCTCTCAGCCAAGGCCAGGCGAGTCGGTGGAACCAGCCGCAGCGGCCTTTATGATATTGAGGTAACGCGCCTGTCTGACGGGGCGTTGCTGGCCGCCTTTCGGGGGCATTCCCGCCAGCTGAACGGGCAGGTTGTCAGCTCCGGAGACAGTCAGGCAGGATAGGGAATTAAGAGGGTAATATGGCAAAGATTTTTACCCCTGCTCGCAGATTTTCGCGCGCTGAGGGCTATCTTGAACATAGCCTGTCACCAGAGGCCGAGCTTGTGCATCCGGTTGAGCTGGCCCGGCCCGCCGAATTGCAGGCCTTGCAGCTGGAACGTTTGCAGAAAACCCTGCATCACGCCTATGCCAATGTGGCGTTTTACAAAAAGCAGTTTGACCAGGCCGGAATTAAGCCAGAAGACATTAAAACGCTCAGCGATCTGGCTCGGCTGCCCTTTACCCAAAAAGCGGATTTGCGCGATAATTACCCGTTTGGGATGATCGCAACTGATATGTCTGAGGTGGTGCGTATCCATGCTTCCAGCGGCACGACCGGCAAGCCGACAGTGGTTGGCTATACCAAGGAAGATATAGATATTTGGGCTGAATCTGTTGCCCGTTCCATGCTGGCCTCTGGGGTGCGGCCGGGGGATATGGTCCATGTTGCCTATGGCTATGGGCTGTTCACCGGCGGGCTGGGCGCGCATTACGGAGCAGAAAAGCTGGGCTGCACGGTGATCCCCATGTCTGGCGGGCAGACCGCCAAGCAAGTGCAGCTGATCATGGATTTCAAGCCGCGCGCTATCATGGTCACCCCTTCTTATATGCTGGCCATGGCAGATGAGTTCCGCAAGCAGGGCATTGATCCAAAAGACTGCCCTCTGGAAATTGGCATATTCGGCGCAGAACCCTGGTCAGAGGCTATACGCGCGGAGCTGGAAAGCACCTTCAATATCCATGCTGTCGATATTTACGGCCTGTCCGAAGTGATGGGGCCGGGAGTGGCCAATGAATGTGTGGAAACCAAGGATGGGCTGCATATCTGGGAAGATCACTATTACCCGGAGATTATCGATCCGGTTTCTGGAGAGGTCTTGCCAGAGGGCGAGAAGGGCGAGCTGGTCTTTACCTCGCTGACCAAGCAGGCTATGCCGATTATCCGCTATCGCACGCGCGATCTGACCCGCCTGTTGCCGGGCACGGCACGGGCGGTGCGCCGCATGGAAAAGATAACCGGCCGCAATGATGATATGATCATCCTGCGGGGGGTAAATGTTTTCCCTACCCAGATAGAAGAACAGCTGCTGGCTGAGGACAGCCTGTCGGCCCATTATCAACTGCGGCTTTCCAGGCAGGGCGCGCTGGATGCGCTGACCTTGCGGGTGGAGAGCCGGGAGGCTTTTAATACAGAGGCTGGCGCGGCGGTGGCTGCTCGCTTGCAAGGCCGGGTCAAGGAAATGGTCGGGGTCACCATAGAGGTGGATGTTTGCCCGCCCGATACGCTGGACAGATCAATGGGCAAGGCCGTCCGGTTGATCGATGATCGGCCAAAAGACTAATCAAAAAGGGAATAAATCAAATGCAAATAAATGCAAACTGCACGGCTTTTGTGACCGGCGGTGCCTCTGGGCTGGGCCTCGCCAGTGCGCGCCAGCTGCAAGCTGCCGGGGCAAAAATCTGCCTGCTCGATCGTGATGCGGAAAAGGGCCGGGCCGCCGCAGCCGAGCTGGGCGCGGATTTTCAGCCAGTTGATATCAGCGATGCCGCATCAGTCAGCACGGCTCTGGCGGCTGCCAGACAAGCCTGCGGGGTGGAACGAATTTTGGTGAATTGTGCCGGGGTTGGCGGGGCGGCCAAAACCGTATCGCGCGGCCAGCCGCATGATCCAGAAGCCTTTGCCCGCACGATTGCGATTAATCTTATCGGCAGTTTTCTGGTGGCCTCAAACAGCGCGGCAGCGATGGCCGAGCTGGAGCCGGTTACAGAAGCTGGCGGGCGCGGGGTAATTGTTCATACCGCCTCTGTGGCAGCCTATGACGGGCAGATTGGCCAGGTGGCCTATGCAGCTTCAAAAGGCGGCATCGCCGCAATGACCTTGCCGATGGCCCGCGATCTGGCGGATAAGGGGATACGGGTGATGACCATTGCCCCGGGAATTTTCCGCACGCCGCTGCTGGATGGCCTGCCTGAAGAGGTGCAGCAATCTCTCGGCCAGCAGGTTCCGCACCCCTCACGCCTTGGCGAGCCGATAGAATTTGCCCAGCTGGTAGAACATATTATAGTGAATGATATGCTGAATGGTGAGGTGATCCGGCTGGATGGGGCAATCAGGATGGCCCCGCGCTAGGCCAGCCCCAGCAATTTGGCGGCATTATCCTTCAGGATCATCTCCCGCACCCCGTCGCGGATCTCCAGCTTGTCAAAATCAGCCAGCCAGCGATCCGGCGAAATGGCCGGCCAGTCTGAGCCGAACAGCATCTTATGCTTGAGCAGCGTGTTCATATATTGCACCAGAATCGGCGGAAAATATTTTGGTGACCAGCCAGATAAATCTATCCAGACATTCGGCTTGTGGGTTGCCACAGCCAGAGCTTCCTCTTGCCAGGGAAAGGATGGGTGGGCCAGCACGATCCGCATATCGGGATAGTCAGCAGCCACCTCATCAATAGCCATCGGATTTGAATATTTCAGCTTCAGCCCCATGCCGCCCGGCATGCCAGCCCCGACACCCGTCTGGCCCGTATGGAACAGGGCAATGGATTTATGTTCGGCAATCACCTCATAAAGAGGCCATGCCATTTTGTCGCCGGGCCAGAAACCTTGAACAGTCGGATGGAATTTGAAGCCCTGCACGCCGTAATCAGTGATCAGGCTGCGCGCTTCTCTGGCCCCGGTTTTGCCCTTCGCCGGGTCGATAGAGGCAAAGGGGATCATAATATCACTGTTTTTATGGGCTGCTTCGGCTATTTCAAAATTGGAATAGCGGCGAAAGCCAGTCTCACGCTCAGAATCAACGCCAAAGATAACACAGGCAATCTGACGGGAGCGGAAATAGTCAGCTGTTTCTTCTATGGTTGGCGGATGCGTGTAATCTGCCTTGAAATATTTAGCCATGCCAGCCAGAAAATCATCATAGCCATCATCCCCGTGCGTGCCACAAGGTTCTTCTGCATGGGTGTGAATATCTATTGCTTTTATCTGGCTCAGATCGATCATTTTCAGCCTTTGAGTTTCCAACTTGTCTGGTTTAACAATAGAAAGACTGGCCGAGAAGGCAATGTCAAGGATAGTGCGATGTTAATTTGCTGCGGGAAAAACGATAATGACACATGATTTCTGGCAACCAGAATTCGATATTGAGACACGCCCGGATGGCACCATCTATATGCGCGAGACATCTGCGCTGGCCAGCCATTTGCCCAATATGCCGGCCTGCCTGCGCCATTGGGCAGAGACGGCCCCGGACCGGGTCTGGCTGGCAGAGCGCCCGCACCCGGGGGCAGACTGGGTGCGGTTGAGCTATGGCGAGGCTTTTAAGCAAGCAAGTCGCATTGCGCATCAGTTTCTGGGCTGGGAAAAAAATGGCCAGCAGCTGGGGCCAGACAGGCCGGTGATGATCCTCTCCGGCAATTCGATTGATCACGCGCTGGTGATGCTGGCCAGCCAGGTGGCCGCAGTGCCGGGTGCGGCTGTCTCGCCGGGCTATTCGCTCTTGTCAGACGATCATGGCAAGCTGCGGGATCTGGCTGGGCTGTTGAAACCGGGGGTTGTCTATTGTGACCAGCTGGCCCCGTTTGCCGCGGCGGTTCAGGCGGTTCTGGAGGCAGTGGCTGAGGCTGGCGCATCGCCGCCGCTTATTCTGGCCAGAGAGCCGGAGGCAGAGGGGCTGGAGGCGGAGGCTCTGGCAGATTGGCTGGCCTCGCCGCTGGAGACCGAAGCCCGCGCGGCAATAGCGGCCTCCATCGACCGGCTGCGTGCGGAATCGATTGGCAAATTCATGTTCACTTCCGGGTCAACCGGCAGCCCCAAGGCGGTGATTATCACGCAAGAGATGATGGTCTCTAACCAGCAGATGATCCGCGAATGTTTCACTTTTTTGCAACAGCAGCCGCCTATTGTGCTGGATTGGTGCCCTTGGCATCACACAGCGGCTGGCAATAAGGTTTTCAATATGGTGCTGTTTAATGGCGGGTCTTTTTATATTGATGACGGCAAGCCAAGCGGCGCAAAAATCGGCGAGACCATTGCCAATCTGAAGGATATTTCTCCGCATTATTATTTCAATGTGCCGGTTGGCTGGGAAATGCTGGTTGAGGCAATGGAAAAAGACGCGGATCTGTGCCAGTCCATGCTCAGTAATATGAAGATCATGATGTATGCCGGGGCGGCCATGCCGCAGCCTGTCTGGGACAGGTTACAGGAAATTGCCCGCCGCACAACCGGCCATGATGTGCTGCTGGCCTCTGGTCTTGGCAGCACGGAAACAGCCCCTTTTGCGCTGATGTGTACGACCGGGTCTGAGGCCTCAGGTAATATTGGGGTGCCGGTGCGCGGGCTGGAACTGAAGCTGGTTCCCAATCAGGGCAAGCTGGAGGCGCGGCTGAAGGGCCCGTCCATTACCCCCGGCTATTGGCTGGCGGAGGCGGCGACCAAAGACAGTTTTGATGAAGAGGGCTTCTATAAGATGGGCGATGCGCTGCGGCCTGTTGACCCGGATGATCTGACAGTTGGGTTTTATTTTGACGGGCGGGTGGCGGAGAATTTCAAGCTGCAAACCGGCACCTGGGTTGCGGTCGGCGCGTTGCGGGCGCAGCTGGTCAACCAGTTTGGCGGCTTGTTACAGGATGTGGTGATTGTCGGCGAGAACAAGCCTTATCTGGGGGCGCTCGGCCTGCTCAGCTTGCAGGAGGTAGCCGCCCAATTCCCGCAGCTGGCCGGGGCTAGCCTGGCTGAGGCAGCTGATCATCAGGGTTTGCAGGACAGGCTGGCAGAGCTGCTGGCCCGGCATGGAAAAGCCGCTTCAGGCTCCTCCAATCGGGTGGTCGCCCTCAATCTGCTGCGGACCCCACCCTCTCTGGATAAGGGTGAGCTGACCGATAAGGGCTCAGTCAATCAGCGCGCGGTGATCGCCAACCGGCCTGAGGAAGCAGAAAAACTCTATCAGGGGGAGGCAGATATTCTGCCTTCTGAACAGGCCAGCTAGGCCAGCTGGGCATCCAGAATAGCAAGGCTGGCTTGCAGCTGATAGGGCAGGGTGCTGGCCACCCGGTCAGCCAGCTGGCGGATACGGTCCGGCTCTGGATGGGCTGCGGCCTGCTCGGCCATGCGCTGCCACAGGCAAAGCATGATAATCTGGCTGGTCGCTTTGGTAAATCCATCGGCCAGCTCGGCGATCTTTGTTTCCTCTGCTTTGGCCAGCTTCTCGCTCATCTGCTGCCAGTGCTGGATCAGCTGGGATGGCGGGTTTTCGGACAGGCTGGCCAGAAAGCTGGCAAAATCTGCTGGCGCGTTATCCATCCGGTTCAACCGCAAGGCCAGCGTGCGGGCATGGATGCCGTTTGCCCCCTCATAGATAGAGGTGATACGAGCATCGCGGTAATGCTGTTCCAGCTGATATTCCCGCAAATAGCCATAGCCGCCCAAAATCTGAACACCCAGATCAGCAGCCTCAATACCGGCTTCTGATCCGCATACTTTGGCCAGCGAGGTCAGCATCGGCAGCAGCGTTTGCGTATCTTCCCCGCCAGCCTCCATCAGGCTGGCAGCGGTCTGGCATAAGGCCCGCGCGCCAAGCATCAGAATCTGCATCTCACCCAGCATACGCTGAATATCTGGATGGTCAGCCAGACAGGCATCGCCGCCCTCTGGCAGGCGACCCTGCACCCGCTCAGCCGCATAGGCAGCAGCCAGCAGATGGCTGCGCGCGGCATGGGCAACCCCCTGCAAGCCGACATCCAGCCTGGCATGGTTCATTAACACAAACATCAGCTTCAGCCCCTCTCCGGGCTGGCCGATGAGGCTGGCTTT
>Ga0181579_10001619_pt1 | contig 18488 bp, 15 predicted proteins | sample 071ome_24_FD_132996 | JGI IMG/M metagenome (GOLD analysis project Ga0181579, IMG submission 132996) | Coastal salt marsh microbial communities from the Groves Creek Marsh, Skidaway Island, Georgia - 071402CT metaG (megahit assembly) | ecosystem: Environmental > Aquatic > Marine > Intertidal... | reverse complement strand
TGATGGTGGTGAAGATGAGGCGCATATCAATCTCAAAGAGTGGTACTCATTAGCGCCGATTTTCTCTTAAGTTTCCGTATTTACGGCACTTAAATGAAAATAATGGCGGAGAGGGTGGGATTCGAACCCACGAAGGGCACAAACCCTTGCCGGTTTTCAAGACCGGTGCATTCAACCGCTCTGCCACCTCTCCGTAGGGATGCACATATCGGACCGGACCCTGTCCTGTCAACCGGCAGATGCCGGGGAACATCATAGAATTGCCGCATATGAGCGGGTTGGCAAAACTGTTTTCTCCATGAAGGTGGTTTGTTCTGTTGCCGCATATTCCATCAAACTGTTATTCATGAGTTTCTGGACATCTCCCATGTCCAATCCGGTATTTTTCAGGAGTGAAGGGTGAAGCTCGCAACTGTCCTGGCAGCGCATTTCGGCGCGGCACGCCTGATGGCAATTCTTCTTGTCGCTGTTGCGTCGTATGTCGTTTGTGATCCCGCGCAGGCGCAGAGTTTCGGTAGCCGCACGGCCACAGTCGCCGTCGCCGAGGCGGGCGAGGACACCTTGTCGCTGTTCATCGACATTCAAGGCCGCGTCGCGGCCGGACAGGTGACCGCCATCACCGCATCCGCGAATGCCGTCACGACGCTAGAGGCATTACGCATCGGCGACATGGTCAAGGCTGGACAGCTTGTCGCCACCCAGGATGATGCCGATCTTCGCAACAGGCTCGACCTTCTGAAGGCACAGCGTGCCGAGGCGGCCCTGCGCCTGACCGAAACCGAGCAGACGATCAAGGCTGAACGCAAGGTTCTGGAATTGCAGCGCACGCAGCTGCTGCTTTTGCAAGGCAAGGCGGCGCGCGCCCAGACCCTCGTGTCGCGCAACGCGCTGGCGGTGGATGCCGCGGAAACCGCCCAAAATGCGGTGATCAACGCCCAGCAGCAGATCGCGCAACGTGAATCCGGACTGACCGGGCGCGAATATCAACGCCAGCTTGCCGGCGCGGCGCTGGCCAGAATCGACCTCGAAATCAGCCAGGTGAAGGCTGATATCGGCGCGGCGCGGATCACCGCCACGGTTGATGGGCAAATTGTCTATCTGCATCTGGCCAGGCGGGGTTATCTTCGTGAAGGCGATGTGCTGATCCGCACACGCGCCGCTGCAGACTATGAGGTTGAGGCAGAAATTCCATTGGAATATCTGTTATTTGTTAGTCGCAGTGGAAGTATATTTGGAAAAGATTTCAACGGGCAGGAAATCACGCTGACAAAGCGTGTTGTACTACCAGTTCAGAATGTCCGCACCGGCACCCAGACGGTCAGGTTCGCGGTCACCGGCGCGTTGCCGGAATCACTGCTGGCGGAAAATGCCCCGATCACGCTGCAGGTGCCAACAACATCGCCAGCCCCTGTCGTCACCGTGCCGAAGGATGCCGTGATCCCGATTTCCGGCGGTCACATCGTCTTCATCGCCGATGACGGGGTGGCGGTACAGCGACGGGTGAAGCTTGGCAACGCGGCCGGTGACGCGTTTGTCGTGCTTGACGGCTTGTCCGCAGGCGAACAGGTCATCACGCGCGGCAATGAAGGTCTTGTTGACGGCAAGAAGATCAAGATTGGCGATCCGGGCAAACGTCAGAGTGGCCCGAAAGGCGAGAAGTGGACCCTGAACTGGACAACGCGGCGCGGACCGGCGTCGGGCGATCTTGTTCTTGGCAAGACAAAATCATTCTTCAATGATGAACCGGTCGAGGTGACGCGCGTTGGCGATGACATCAATTTCATCGGCAAGCTGGTGCTGCCATTCGGTGTTCTCGACCTTGAATTCATCGGCACTATTGCCGGCGCCGAAATGTCCGGCACGGTGACCCTGCGCGGCCTGCCGGGCGGGCGTGAGGCAACGCTTGATTTTACGGGTAGCAGGGACGCCGGCTGATGGGCGGGTTGATCAAGCTTGCGATTGAACGCCCGGTCGCGGTTCTTGCATTGATATTGCTGACGGTGTTGTTCGGCGTTGTGGCGCTGCGCAACATCCCGATCCAGATGAGCCCCGATATCGAGAAACCGATCCTCGAGGTGCGGGTCGGCTGGCCCGGCGCCTCGCCGGAGGATGTGGACCGCGAGATCGTGGGGCGGCTCGAATCCGAACTGTCAGGCCTGAACGGTGTCGAGGAGCTTGTCTCGGCACCGCGTCGCGGGCGAGCCTCGGTCACCCTGACCTACAGCGTCACCCAGGATATGGACAAGGCGCTTGTACTGCTTCTCAGCAAACTGTCGGCGGTTACCGGTCTGCCGTCGGACGCGCGCACGCCGGAGGTCCGGACCTCGAATTCCGATGACAGCCCGATTGCCCGTCTCGCACTGATCGCCAAGCCGAGACAAACCGTTGATCTTGAAGGTCTCGGAAACTTTCTCGAAACACAGATCGTCGAGCCGCTTGGCCGTGTCAATGGCGTCTCCGAGATCACCTTCAATGGCGGCGGCGCCAAGGAGATGAAGGTTCTCATCGACCCGGCGAAACTGACACAATACAGGATCACCCTGACCGAGGTGATCGACGCCCTGCGCAATTCCTCCTCGATGATGAGTGTCGGTTCCGTAACCGAGGGCAAACGGACCTATGCCGTGCGCACCGAGGCAGTCAACTACACGCCTGACGCGGCGGGGCGGATTGTGTTGCGCACCGACACGTCCGCATCCGGGACGCTGGTGCCATTGCTGCTGTCCGATATCGCGACGATCAGGCTGGAGTCGGCCACGCGATCGAGCTTTCGCCGTTTGAATGGCGAGGACGCGGTAATCATCAACGCGTTGCGTGCGCCCGGGGTGAATGTCGTTGAAACGATGGCGCGGCTGCGCACCGCGATTGACGAGCTCAACCGGTCGGTTCTGGATGCGCGGGGGCTGAATTTGCGCGTCGTCTATGACGAGACGAAATACATCGCCTCGGCGATTGATCTGGTGCAGCAGAATATCTGGATTGGCGGCATTCTGGCGCTGGGCGTGCTGCTGCTCTTCCTGCGCAGCCTGCTGCCGACGATCATCGTGTTTGCCGCCATTCCGGTCTCGGTGATCGGCACCTTTGTCGCCATTGCCGGGTTGGGGCTGTCGATCAATGTCATTTCGCTTGCCGGTCTGGCCTTTGCCGTCGGCATGGTTGTCGATGCCTCGATTGTGTCTCTGGAGAATATCTTCCGGCTCCGCCAGCGCGGCCTTCCGGCCGACGCCGCGGCCTATCACGGCGCCCGCCAGGTCTGGGCGCCCATCCTAGGCTCGGCGTTGACGACGGTGATTGTCTTCATTCCGGTGCTGTTGCTGACGCTGCCGGTCGGCCAGCTGTTCCGCGATATCGGCATCGCCATCTCGGTGGCGGTGCTGATCTCGGTGATTGTGTCGGTCACGGTGATACCGGCGCTGGCCGCGCGGCTGTTGCAGGGATCGCCGGACAAATACGCACATCTGATCCGCATTCCCGGGCTTGATCATCTGGCACGCGGTTTCGCGTCGCTGGTCGTCAGCTACGCACGGCTGACTGTGCGGCGCTCAATCGTCGGCATCGTCGCCGTTGCGTTGCTTGTCGCCGGTGCGGCCGGCTTTGCCGGGCGGTTCATGCCGCAGCTTGATTATCTTCCTGACGGCAATGCCAATTTCGTTTTCGGCCGGATCTTCACGCCGCCGGGCTATTCAATGGATGAGACGTTGCGGATTGCCGAGAAGATGGAGTCCGCCGCACGTCCACTGTGGGAGAATGAACCGCCGGCTGACGGGCCGCCGGCCATTGAACGGTTCTTCTTCGTGGCCTTTTCCGGCGGCGCCTTTGCCGGTGCCTCGGCGCGTGACCCCGCGCGGGTTGGCGAGTTACAGATGGTTCTGATGCGCCCGATTTTCTCGGAGCCGGGCACAGGCGCCTTTGTTCGTCAGGCGTCCCTGTTCGGGCGATCCGTCGGCGGGTCGCGCTCGATCCGGATCGATATCGCCGGCCCGAGCCGCGACGCCGTGTTGCCAATCGCCTTACGGTTCAATGAAAAACTGGCCGAACTGTTCCCGCGCACCGAGGGTAGCCAGGTACGGGCGTTGCCCAATCTCGATAATGGCGCGCCGCAGATCAGGATCACGCCCGATCTTGCCGCGCTGGCGCGTGCCGGAGTGTCCGTTCGTGACGTGACGGCGGCAGTCGATGTCTTTAATGACGGTGCGAATGTCATCCAGATTCCGATCGCCGGTGAATTGATCGATCTGGTGGTGGCCGGCCGCGATGCCAGCAATCTGACCGCGGCGCAGCTTGGTGACATTCCGATCGTCACCCGCGCCGGGTCGATCCTGCGGTTGGGGCAGCTGGCGAAGATCGAGATCATCAGCGCACCCGAACAGATCCGGCGTATTGGCGGCAGCCAGGCAATCTCGCTGCGCCTGCGTCCGACGGACAAATTGCCATTGGAAGAGGCGGTGGCGATCATCGAGACGCAGATCATCGAGGAAATCCGGCCGCTGGCAAGCGATTCCGGTGTCAGTGTCTCGCTAAGCGGCGCGGCAAGCGCGCTGGACGCCACCTGGCAGGCGATGCAGGCGAATGTCGCCATCGCGCTGGCCGTGATCTTCTTGTTGATGGTTGTGCTGCTGCGCAACTTTGTGCTGCCGCTGATCATCCTTCTGGCGGTTCCGGTGGCCGGGGCGGGCGGCATTGCCGGCCTCGCATTTCTCAACATCTTCATCCGCCAGCCGCTCGATATGCTGACGATGCTTGGTTTCGTCATCCTGACCGGTGTGGTGGTGAACAACGCCATCCTGATGATCGAGCAGGCGATGCTGCATATCCGCGAAGAGGGGATGGAGATCGGCGATGCTGTTGTCGAGGCAACGCGGAACCGTGTGCGGCCGATTTTCATGTCGACCTTGACCTCGCTGTTCGGGCTCGTGCCGCTGGTGATCTTCCCGGGCGCCGGGGCGGAACTCTATCGTGGTCTTGGCGTGGTGGTGTTCGGCGGGCTTGGCTTGTCGACATTGGCCACACTGATCATCGTGCCGCCCCTGCTGTCCCTCGCGCTGCACAGCCCGCTGGCACGCGGGGCGGGCGCCAAATCGACACTGAATATCGATCCTGTTCCGGGCGAATGACCGCGCCTTGATGTGCTGAAAACTTGCTGAAGTTCGGCGTTGCCGTTGCCGACATTGCAATTAAGCGTAAAATCCAACAAACCTGACATGCCCTGTCTACAGGCGCGCCTTGCAGATAATCGGGATTGCCTTTCGTGGTTAACTCCGGTCAGGCTGATGCCACATTGTGTTTTCGGCGAGGTGTCGGCATGTCAGCACAATCCACTGCCAATCCTGAGGATTTGATCGATCTGGATGTCTATCCGCTCGATGGGCGCGACCCGGACCGTTATGATGCGGCGGTCGCGTCCGCACGGGAGCAACTCACAACGGACGGCTGCTGTGTTCTTCCCGGCTTCGTCAGGGCGTCGGCCTTGCCGGCGCTTGTCAGTGAGGCGGATCCCGTCGCCGACCATGCGCACCGCTCCTTCAACCGAACCAATGCGTATTTTTCCGAGGATGATCCTGGCCTTCCCGCGCGCGACCCGCGGCGGTGCTTCTATGACCGGTCGAATGCGTTCGTGCCGGCAGATCATTTCGGCGCGGACAGCGGGCTTCGCGCGATCTATGAATATACGCCCTTTCAGGCCTTCATACGCGCCGCGCTTTGTGCCCCCGATTTCTACCGCTAAGCCGACCCGCTTGCCGATGTGATCATCAATATGGTCGAGGAGGGCGAGGGGTTCCCCTGGCATTTCGACACGAATAATTTTACCGTCACGCTGGCCATCCAGAATGGCGAGGCTGGCAGTGTGTTCGAATATGCCCCCGGCCTGCGCAGCGCCGAGGATGAATGTTTTGCCGCAGTGGCGGACGTGCTGGATGGCCGGTCGGAGCAGGTGAAGTCGCTGAACCTCGCTCCGGGCGATTTGCAGATCTTCAAGGGCCGCTATTCACTTCATCGCGTCACACCGGTCACCGGAACGCGCCGGCGCTATGTCGGAATATTCTCCTTTGTCGAGACCGAAGGTATGGTTGGAAGTGTCGAACGCACCAGGCAACTCTATGGCCGGGTGTTGCCAATCCATCTCGAGCGCGCCGGCATGAGGGGCGATCGCCTGCAAGACTGATATCCCACAAACCGTGCCGGTGCGCCGGGAATTTACTTGGATTTTACACCCTGTATGGGCATTTCGTTTCTTGCCACAGATAGCGGTTGCGCGTTACTCTTGCCACAATATCATGTGTCTTGGCCCCGGGTCGTCTCAGCAGGCCAGGATGAAGGCCGCAGCGCAAGGCAGGGAAATCTTGTATCACACTATATCGAATGTAATCGGATCGCTCAGACGCGCTGCACGGCATCTGTTGCGGCGGTTCTTTCTGTTGTTTTTGGCCTTCGTCGCCGGACTCGCTTCGCCTGTTCTGGCGAGTAATCAGCCATTTGACGAATGGCTGGTCGAACTTCGCGCCGAGGCGCGCGGCCTTGGCATATCAGAGGCAACGCTTGATTCCGCCCTGTCCGGCATAGAGCCCTTGCCGAGGGTCATCGAGCTTGATCGCAGCCAGCCGGAATTCACCCTTACCTTTGATGAATATCTTGACAGGTTCGTCAGCGAGTGGCGGCGCAAGACAGCCGCCCGCATGCTTGTCGAACATGCCGATATTCTTGACCGGGTGGCCGCCAAATACGGCGTTCAGAAGCGTTACATCGTCACCTTCTGGGGGATGGAGACCAGCTTTGGCAAATATCTGGGAAGCTTCAACATTCCGCAATCGCTCGTCACGCTGGCGCATGATGGTCGGCGCAGCGCCTATTTTCGCAAGGAATTGCTGAACGCACTCAAGATTATTGACCAAGGCCATATCAAGGCTGCCGACATGAAAGGGTCGTGGGCGGGCGCGATGGGACAGAGCCAGTTCATGCCATCCAGTTTCCTGAATTTTGCCGAGGATTGGGACGGTGATGGCAGGCGCGATATCTGGGGCACGACCGAGGATGTATTTGCCTCGACCGCCAACTATCTTGCCAAGGCAGGGTGGCGCGATGACATCACCTGGGGGCGCAAGGTGCGGATCCCCGGAAACCTTGTCATTGCCGGCATGGGGGCAACCAAGCTGTTCGAGACGAAGTCACGCCATACGCTGCCGGTATGGCAGAAGGCCGGGGTCCGCAGCGCCGATGGCACCAACCTGCCGTCACGGCCTTTGTCAGCGCGGTTGGTGATGCCGGAAGGCGTCGGCGGTCCGGCCTATCTCGTCTACAGCAATTATGAATCGATCCTTCGCTGGAACCGGTCCAATTACTATGCGCTGGCGATCGGCACTCTCTCCGATTCCTTGCGTTAGGGAGGCGTCATATGCGGCGGGGACTGATTGAATGGATGCGGGTGATCGCGAGTCTGGGGATCGCCGGGGGCATTCTGGCCGGATGCACGACCGCAGAACTTGCCATCGATATGGTGAAGAAATCCCAGAAGGAAAAGCAGGTGGCGCGGCAGGCCGAGGAACCGACCGCCGGCACCGTTGTCGCGAAGCCGCGCTACAAGGTTGGTGATCCCTATAATGTTGGCGGCGTTTGGTATTATCCGTCCCGTGACCTAGCCTATGACGAGACCGGGATCGGATCATGGTATGGCGATGAGTTTGCCGGCAGGCTGACCGCGAATGGCGAGATCTTTGATCCCGGCAAGATTACCGCCGCGCACAAGACGCTGCCGATGCCGAGCGTGGTGCGGGTGACAAATCTCGACAATGGACGATCCCTTGTCGTCAGGGTGAATGACCGGGGACCGTTCGTGGCGGGCCGGATCATCGATCTGTCTCGGGAATCAGCCAGACTTCTGGGGTTCAAGGATCAGGGCATCGCAAAGGTGCGGGTGAAATTGCTGGCAGAACAAAGCCTGCGTCTTGAAGATCTGGCGAGGAAAGGCCTGTTTCCGCAGGTCGAGGGCAAGCCGGAAACACCAATGCCTGAATTTAACGCTGTCGGGGCTTCGAACGTGACCTTTTCTGCCACCTCGAATAGTGGCCGGTCAAACTACAATGCCGAGGATGGGCAATCGGCGATTGATCTTCTGGCAAACGCGCATGTCGGTGAGGTAATAAATGTGCCGCCGATAGAGACCAGCATCTGGGTGCAGATTGGCGCGTTCCATTCCGAGACGAATGCCGTCAATGTGCTGAATCGTGTTGACCGGGTTGGCACTGGCAAGGTGTCGCGCATCAATCGCGACGGGCAGGTCTTGCATCGCGTCAGGCTGGGCCCGGTGAATGAGGTCGAGGAGGCGGACAGGCTGCTTTCGGCAGTGTTTGATCTCGGCTTTAGGGGCGCGCGAATCATCGTCGACTGAGGCGACATTATTGTGCCGTTTTTTGCCTTTAGCACGGTCATGTCAAAGGTTCTGGCAGAAAGGAAAATCCAGTGAAATGTTTCCGTATGGTCCTTGCCGCCATTCTGGCCAACTGGTTAGTGCAGTCGGCGGGCGCTGCTGAAATCGACACCTCCGCAGAGTTCGCGTATGTGACCGATTTTGGGTCTGGCAAAGTTTTGATGGAACGGAACCCGGACGCGCCGATGAAGCCGGCCTCCATGGCCAAGATCATGACCGTCTACATCGCATTCCAGCGCATCGCCGATGGGTCGCTGTCACTGGATGACACCTTTCTGATTTCAACCAAGGCCTGGCGCAAGGGCGGCTCCAAGACGTTTGTCGAGGTTGGCAAGCAGGTATCCGTTCGTGATCTTCTCTATGGCATCGTTGTACAGTCTGGCAATGATGCGGCTATTGCGGTGGCCGAGGGCATATCTGGCACCGAGGACGGTTTTGCCGAGGAAATGAATTATGTGGCACGGCAACTCGGGATGGAAAATACGAGATTTCGAAACTCCACCGGCTGGCCGGACCCGGACCAGTTCACCACCGCGCGCGACCTGAATATCCTGGCAACGGCGATGATCCGGGATTTTCCGCTCGATACCTACCCCGAACTCTATTCGATGTTTGCCGAAAAGGAATTCACCTATAACGGCATCAAGCAGGGCAACAGAAACCCCCTTGTTTATGGTACCGAAGGCGCTGACGGGCTGAAGACTGGCCATACCGAGGAATCGGGATATGGGCTTGTCGGGTCGGCGCATCGTGACGGCCAACGGGTTGTCATGGTCTTGAACGGTCTTTCAAGCATGAAACAGCGCTCTTCGGAATCGCGCCGCCTGATGGATTTGATGTTCCGTGAGTTCAAGCTGTACCGGTTCTTCGATAAGGGTGAATCGGTCGATCAGGCCAATGTATGGCTTGGCTGGGCGCCAAAGGTGGATCTGGTTCTCAACGAGCCGCTGCATCTGGTGTTGTCGCGGACAGACCGTCGCCGCATGAAAATGTCATTGCAGTGGAGGGACCCGGTGCCAGCGCCTGTTACCGCCGGGCAGACAGTCGGTACGCTGGTGCTGCAACTGCCGGATGAAAAGCTGGTCTACCCCCTGACAGCAGCCAGTGATGTCGCAGAGCTTGGTTTGTTTGATCGCGTTGGCGAAGCTTTTAAATATCTGATTTTCGGCGCTGGCGCCGATTCAATCCAGTTCCAATAGTCCGATCTCATGAGTGGTTATTTCATTACGTTCGAAGGTGGTGAGGGAAGTGGAAAAACCACACAGATACAGAGACTTGCGGATCACCTTAAAAGTCATATCGGGAACTGCGAACCGCTGTTGACACGTGAGCCGGGCGGAACGGAGTCAGCTGAATCCATTAGACAACTTCTTGTCACTGGACGTGCCGACCGCTGGTGCGCAGCGACCGAGGCCATGTTGATGTCGGCGTCACGGCATGAGCATGTGGTGCATGTCCTGCGCCCGGCACTGGCAGCCGGCCGCATCGTGATCTGCGACCGTTACAATGACTCAACGCGGGTATATCAGGGGTATGTTGGCGGCGTGCCAAGCCAGGATATCGAGGCGCTGAATCGTCTTGCCTGCGGTGATCTTGTTCCTGACCTGACGGTCCTGTTGGATATGGATGTCGAGGAGGGATTGCGGCGCGCCGGCGCGCGCGCCACCTCGGAATCCCGTTTTGAGAGCAAGGGCGCCGATTTCCATCGCCGCGTCCGGCAGGCATTTCTCGATCTTGCCAGTCAGGAGAGTGGCCGGTTCGTGGTGATCGATGCGGCACGGGATATCGATGCCATCGCCGGCGACATTATGGCAGCGGTGATGCCACGGCTTGCGGCCGCCGGTCTGTCCTGACATGCCGAGCGGAACAGCGCATGAGTGACCCGGCCCTGTTGATACCCGAGGGGGAGATCCATGGCCATGCGGTCTTCACCGAAGCGCTGTCGCAATCCATGATCCGCGGTCGTGTCGCACATGGCTGGCTGCTTACTGGACCGCAGGGGATCGGCAAATCGATCATGGCCTGCATGGCGGCGGCCTGGCTTCTCAGCGAAAACAGGCCGGCAGGGCAGGGGTTTGTGCTTGATCGCGATGATCCCGGGGTCAACCTCGTAATCAGGGGAGCGCACCCAGATCTGATGCTTGTCCACCCACAGATCAATGACAACAAGTCCGGGCAGATCAAGATTGACCAGATACGCAAGCTTGCGGCTTTCATGGCGAACAAGCCCGGTCGTGGCGGATGGCGTGTCGTGATCATCGATTCCATGGATTCTGTAAACCGAAATGGATCCAATGCGTTACTAAAGCTTCTTGAGGAGCCGCCTGAGCGCGCCATGCTGATCCTCATCGCTTCGCGTCCCGGGCGTCTGCCGCCGACAATCCGGTCCCGCTGCCGGGTGGTGAGGCTGGATCCGTTGAACCCTGATGCCTGCCAGGCCATCCTCGCCACGCAGCTGGTCGACGAGGAAGACAACCGGGTGGCGACGTTGGCGTGTCTTTCGGAAGGTGCACCGGGGCGGGGCTTGGCTCTGGCCGAAAGTCAGTCCGATGATCTTTACAGGGCCGTCTGTTCACTGATCGGGCAGCAAAAGCTGGATGAAGCGGCGCTGGCGACGTTGTGTGAGAAATGGGGGCGGGGCGGGGCCGCCGGGCAGATGGCACGGGACGGGGCAATCTGGCTCGTCGGCCGACTGCTGCGGCTTGCGGCATTGCGGGCCGGAAGGGGTGAGACCGCGCCATTATGCGATTTTGAGGAAGCCGCCATCCGGCAGATCCTTGAACACCGTGTTCCGGACGATCTTGCCGAGGCGCATGCCGCCTTTCTGAGACGGGCCGCGCAAATGGACAGTCTCTACCTTGATTTTGGGCATTTTCTGAGCCGCGAGTTGATAGCACTTCATCGGAAATCCTTGCCCTGAAAGGGCTATGGCGGTAAATCCTGCTAGGTGGCTCGATAACTGCGTCGCGGCCGTTTCAAGGGTATTCAGGACAATCGGATGACCGGTTCAGACAATGGGCGTTTCTACATCACGACGCCTATCTATTATGTGAATGACAAGCCGCATATTGGCCATGCCTACACAACGCTTGCCTGCGATGTTCTGGCCAGGTTCAAGCGGCTGGACGGCCATGAGGTCATGTTCCTCACCGGCACCGATGAACATGGACAGAAGGTAGAGAAGGCGGCAAGGGACAAGGGCGTCACACCGCAATCCTTCACCGACAGCGTCAGCCAGAATTTCCGCGACCTGACCGCGCGGATGAATTACTCGAATGATGATTTCATCCGCACCACCGAGGCGCGTCATCGGGTGGCCTGCCAGACATTGTGGTCGATGCTGATGGAACGCGGCCATATCAGGCTGGGAAGCTATGCCGGCTGGTACGCGGTCCGTGACGAGGCATTCTATACCGAGGCCGAGATTCACGATGGCAAGGCACCAACCGGCGCGCCGGTGGACTGGGTCGAGGAGCCGTCCTATTTCTTCAACCTGTCGGAATGGCAGGAACCGCTTCTTGAATTTTATGAGGCGAACCCGAATTTCGTCGGACCCGAGTCGCGATTCAACGAAGTCAAGAGCTTCGTCCGTGGCGGGCTTCGCGATCTGTCTGTCAGCCGCGCGAGTTTCTCATGGGGTGTTCCGGTACCGGATGACGATGCGCATGTGATGTATGTGTGGCTTGATGCGCTGACGAACTATCTGACCGCGACCGGATGGCCAACCGACGGTGAATTCGGCGATACCGAACGGAACGCCAAATTCTGGCCAGCCGATCTGCATATGGTTGGCAAGGATATCCTGCGCTTCCACGCTGTCTACTGGCCAGCTTTCCTGATGGCCGCGGGCCTGCCTCTGCCGAAACGGGTTTTCGCGCATGGCTGGTGGACGAATGAGGGCGAAAAGATATCGAAATCGCTTGGCAATGTGATCGACCCCAATGCGCTTGCCGCGGAATTCGGTCTCGACCAGACGCGCTATTTCCTGATGCGCGAGGTGCCGTTCGGCAATGACGGGGATTTTTCGCGCCGCGCGATGATCCACCGGATGAATGGCGATCTTGCCAATGACCTTGGCAATCTGTCACAGCGTGTTCTGTCGATGATCTTCAAGTACTGTGATGGCGTCATGCCAACGCTTCCCGCCGATCCGCAGGATGAAGACAAGGCGCTGATGGCAGCCACAGACGCCCTGATCGATGAGGTGCGGATGCAGATGGACCGGCAGGCCTTTCATGAGGCATTGCGGGCCATCTGGCAGGTTGTGTCGGACGCCAACCGGTATGTTGATGCGATGGCACCCTGGGGGTTGAAAAAGAGCGACCCGGCCCGCATGGCCGAAGTGCTGGCGGTTCTGGCCGAGACAATCCGCCAGGTGGCGATCCTTGTTCAACCGGTGATGCCGGAATCGGCAGCCCGTATACTCGGCCAGCTTGGCGTCGCGCCTGACGCCCGCGATTTCACCTCTGTTGGCGGAAAGAGCCGGTTGCAGGGCGGCACGTCCATAGCCAAGCCGGAACCGGTGTTCCCGCGCTATGTCGAAGATGACGCCGGGCAGGGTGGTTGATGATCATCGACAGCCACGCCCATCTTGACTACCCGCAACTTGCCGACGATCTGCCGGCCGTGCTGGCGCGCGCCACCGAGGCGGGTGTTGACCGGGTGATCACCATCGGCGTGAAGCTGAGCACGGTGGACCGGCCGCGACGCATCGCCGAGACCTATGACAATGTCTGGTTCAGCGCCGGCATCCACCCGCATGAGGCAGGCAATGAGGAACTGGCCTGCGACACCGACGCCATCATGGCGGCGGCGGATCATCCGCGATGCGTCGCCATTGGCGAGGCAGGCCTTGATTACCACTATGATTACGCGCCGCGTGACCTCCAGGCGGCAAGTTTTCGCGCGCAGATCACCGCCGCACGTCGGCTTGACCTGCCGATCATCGTCCATGCGCGCGAAGCCGATGAAGACATTGCCGCGATTATCGAGGATGAAATGACAAAGGGCGCTTTCACCGGTGTCCTCCATTGTTTCAGCTCGGGCGCGGAGTTAGCGCGGCGCGCCCTCGATATCGGCTTCTATGTCAGTTTTTCCGGCATCCTGACCTTCAAATCGGCCAAAACAATCCAGCAGGTGGCCCGCGACGCGCCTGCCGACAGGATACTGGTGGAAACGGATGCGCCATTTCTGGCGCCTGTGCCGATGCGCGGCAAATCAAACGAGCCTGCCTATACCAGCCACACGCTGGCCAGACTGGCGGACATCCGCGGCGTCGAGGCAGATGAAATGGCAAGATTGACACGCGCCAACACGCTGCGGTTGTTCTCACGGATGGAGGTATCATGAAGGTCACGCTTCTGGGATGCGGCACATCCGTGGGGGTTCCGGCGCTCGGTCAGGCCGGCTGGGGGCGCTGCAATCCCGATGACCCACGCAACCGCCGCCAGCGCTGCGCCGTTCTCATCCAGACCAGTGATACGACGATCCTTGTCGATGCTGGCCCGGATATCAGACAGCAGCTGTTGCCGCTTGGGCTGAAGAAGATCGATGCGGTGCTGATCACCCACACCCATTCCGATCATATTGCCGGGCTGGATGATTTGCGGGCCTATTACTGGCCTGACCGGATTGACCTGCAACTCCACGCGACGCCGTTTCATGGCGATTTCATCAAGGCGCGCTTTCCTTATCTGTTCGAAAAAAAGCCTGAATCCCCGAGCTATTTCGTTCCACCGATGAAAATCGTGGAGATTGCGCCCGGACAGCGGCTGGAGATTGGTGACATCAGCGTCGATGTGTTCCACCAGGATCATGGCACGACCGACTCGCTTGGGTTCATGTTCAATGACCTGTTTGCCTATTCAACGGATGTTGTCGCTTTGGGTGATGATGTCCTTGAGCGCATTGCCGGTGTGCCTCTCTGGATTGTCGAGGCGCTTCGTGACACGCCGCACCAGTCACACAGCCATTATGAACAGACGTTCGACTGGATCGATCGGGTGAAGCCGGAAAGGGCCGTGCTGACGCATCTTGGCCTTGAAGCCGATTATGAAACCTTGGCAGCGCTTTGTCCGCCAAGAACCGAGCCGGGCATAGATGGCATGGTGTTTGACCTTAAGTGACATAAAAACAATATAATAAGGAAAGCTTCTTATCCAAAATATCGCTTTGTGAGTATGATTAAAACCATAATATACATTATGCGACATTTTAATGATGATTATCCATGCCCCCCCGACACGCAACCAACATCCCCATCTACGTCCCCATCTACGGCTTACATCTCCATCAGCCTCTCCCTCTGATCAGCCAGGAGCCCTCTTTGGTCACGCAGGGATTAGCCGTGAGGTGATTCAGGGGCCTGGCGGCAGCCTTCGCGCGTTTTTCGTGCTTTTAAGTTTTTCGGTATCGCTGTATAACATCACGACACGCTTGGGGTGTCCGCGCCTTTCGGCCGGTCTGAGAAAAACCCATCGAACCTGAACCAGGTCATGCTGGCGGAGGAAAGCGAGTTACGGGGCGGACATCCACCGTCGATCCCGACTTCCCCTTCCTTACCGTTCGATATGGCTGATTGAGCCGCATTGGAGGTAACATGCGCATTTCATTTGTAACTGTCATGGCGATGATCGCCGCGACATTCTCGTCCCTTTCACTGCAGGCGGACGAAACGCCCAAACTGACAATCTACACTTATGATTCCTTTGCTTCGGAATGGGGGCCGGGCCCAGCCATTGAAAAAGCGTTCGAGGCCGAATGTGCCTGTGATGTGAATTTCCTTGCTCTCGACAGTTCCATCGGCATTCTGGGGCGCGTGCAGCTTGAGGGGACATCGTCCAATGCTGACATCGTGCTTGGTCTTGACACCAACCTGATGAAGACCGCGCGTGATACCGGCCTGTTCGCGCCGCACGGCGTGTCTCTGGACGGCCGGACCTCCCTTCCCGTTGCGTTTGATGATGATCATTTCGTGCCCTTCGACTGGGGCTATTTCGCCTTTGTCTATAACAGCGAGACAATGGCCGCCCCGCCGACATCCCTGAAGGCGCTGGTCAAGGCACCTGACGATGTCAGGATCGTCATTCAGGACCCGCGCACTTCCACTCCCGGCCTTGGCCTTCTGCTCTGGATGCGCTCTGTCTATGGTGAAGATGCGCCCCGGGCCTGGGCCGATCTGGCGCCAAAGATCGTCACCGTCACCAAAGGATGGTGGGACGCCTATTCGATGTTCCTCGATGGTGAGGCTGACATGGTCCTGTCCTATTCAACCTCGCCTGCCTATCACATCGTTGTTGATGAGACAGACAAATACCGGGCAGCCGCCTTTGACGAGGGCCACTATCTGCAGATTGAAGTGGCCGCGATGTTGAAGAACGCGCCGCAACCGGATCTGGCCCGCCAGTTCATGGATTTCATCCTGTCACCGGATTTTCAGTCAGTGATCCCGACAACGAACTGGATGTATCCGGCTGGCAAAGCTGATTTGCCAGAGGCCTTTGACGGGTTGATCAGACCGGTCGAGGCGCGGCTTTATGCGCCTGAGGATGTGGCGGCAAACAAGTCCGCCTGGGTTGGCGAGTGGCAGCGCGCGCTCAGCCAATAGCGCTCTGGCGGCGGCCGGGGCCAATCTCGCCGGTTGGCCTTGGTATCGCCATCGGATTGCTCGTCCTTGCCATGGCGGCGATCGGTGCGCTGGTTTCGGTGGCCGGTCACGGTTCGGCTGGCGGTGGCGACAACATCTTGCGCGTCGCGGTCTTCACCGCGATGCAGGCCAGCCTGTCTGCCCTGCTCGCCCTGGCCCTCGCCCTTCCGGTGGCGCGTGCCTGCTGGCGGCGGGCACTGACGTGGCGCGCTGCCTGGCTGTTGCCATTCTCATTCCTTTCGGTGGTGATGCCGACAACGGTCGCGGCAACCGGCCTGATCGGTGTGTGGGGACAGCGCGGATTTGTGTCGGACTGTCTTGCCTTTCTGGGATTTGACGGATTGCCGCCAATCTACGGGCTTGGCGCGGTCCTGCTGGCGCATGTGTTTTTCAACGCCCCTTTGATGCTGCGCGTGCTGAATGGCGCGCTGGCCAGCGTCCCGGCATCGCAATGGCGCCTCTCGGCGCAATGGGGACTGTCAGAATGGGAGCGGTTCCGACAGATCGAATGGCCGGCGCTGCGGCCGGTGATCCCCGGTTTGCTGGCGCTGGTGTACCTGCTGTGTTTCACGTCCTTCTCGCTTATCCTGATGCTTGGTGGCGGGCCTGCGGTGACGACACTTGAGGTCAATATCTACACGGCGCTGCGGTTTGATTTCGACATGGCGCTGGCCGGCAAGCTGGCGCTTCTGCAACTTGTGATCTGCGGCGCGGTCGTGGTCCTGCTGACGCGCCTGACCGGCAGATCATGGGCCGCCACCCCGCGCCGCACCATCGCCGTGCCGGCACAAAGGGGCGACACATCAACACTCTGCCGTGCCGCCGATGGGTTGGCGCTGGCACTGTTCATTATCATTACCATGCTGCCGGTAATCGCAATCCTGTTGCGCGGGGTAGGGCCACATTTGATGGTGGTGGCAGAATGGCCTGCCTTCCGGCGGGCATTGATCACCTCACTTTTTATCGCGCTGTCGTCGGGCAGCCTTGCCACCATCATAGCGCTGATCCTTGCCAGCGCGCGAACGCGCCGCAGCAACGCCGGCCTTGCTGTCTGGCCGCTCGATCTCTCGATCTCGCTCTATCTTGCCGTGTCGGCGATTGTTCTGGGGACCGGGCTGTTCATTCTGTTGCGACAGGTGGCGGATGTATTCCTGCTGGCGCCGTTGCTGGTGATGCTTGGCAATATGCTGATCGCCCTTCCCTTCGCCTACCGTGTTCTTGAAGGCCGGCTGGCGGCGCTTGCCGCGGCGCATGACAAGCTGTGTGCAGGGCTTGGCCTTCGCGGCTGGCGTCGCCTGCGGCGGGTCACCCTTCCGGCCATCGCCCCAGAACTTGGTTTTGCCGCCGGCCTGTCCTCGGCCTTGTCACTTGGCGACATGACGATCGTGGCGCTGTTTAGCAGCCAGCAGTTTCAGACCCTGCCATGGCTTCTCTATCAGACAATGGCACGCTATCGTGCTGGCGAGGCAGCAGCATTGTCGCTGTGGTTACTTGGTTTGACATTGCTGCTGTTCACGGGGTTCACGCTCGCGGCGAGAATGCTGGGGAGACGCCGTCATGCTTGAACTCGACAATCTGGTCTTTGAACGCCCCGGCGGGTTGGTGTTTCGCTATAATTTCACGCTTGCCGCCGGCGACATTCTGGCGATTCAGGGCCCCTCGGGTGTTGGCAAGACCACCCTTCTCGATCTGATCGCCGGGTTCGAAACAACCGTGAGCGGACGCATGTTCTGGAACGGCACGGAGTTTTCCGCCCTTCCGCCATGGGAGCGTCCCGTTACCACCGTGTTCCAGTCGGACAATCTGTTTGCCCATCTGTCATGTCGCGAGAACGTCACCATCGCCCTGGAAGGTGCCGGCATCGAAGCCGGCGAGGTGGACGGTGCCTTTGCTCGGCTTGATATAGACGGGTTGCAAGCGCGCCTTCCGGAGGAAATCTCCGGTGGCCAACAACAGCGTGTGGCGCTTGTTCGCGCGATGCTGCGTGACCGGCCGATTCTGCTGCTTGATGAGAGCTTCAGCGCCCTTGACTGGCCGACGCGCCGCGGTTGTTTCGATGCCCTGCGCGAAATCGCGACCACACGCCGGATGGCGGTGATTTTCGTCAGCCATGATGAACGTGACGCGGCTTATCTGGGGTGCGAAGTGCTCAAACTCGACCGCTAGACCGTCTGTTGTACCGCTGGCCTAGTTTGCCAGAGCCTCGATCCGGTCCCGAAAGGACGGGTGGGAGGCCAGCAAACCACCACCATCGCACAACCCGCCACATTCCTCCTGAAGTTTGCGGAAGAACCGCGGCAACGCCTCGGCATCACGGCCCAGCCGTTGCATCCAGTCGGCCGACACAAGGTCAGCCTCCAGTTCAAACGCACGTGACTGGCCGGACAGGACAAGGTTGCCACCAAATCCGACAATTTCCTC
>Ga0181579_10001618_pt1 | contig 18524 bp, 15 predicted proteins | sample 071ome_24_FD_132996 | JGI IMG/M metagenome (GOLD analysis project Ga0181579, IMG submission 132996) | Coastal salt marsh microbial communities from the Groves Creek Marsh, Skidaway Island, Georgia - 071402CT metaG (megahit assembly) | ecosystem: Environmental > Aquatic > Marine > Intertidal... | reverse complement strand
TATCATCGTGAAAATAAAGTCGATACCCGAGTGGTACGCATTTTCAATACCTATGGTCCCAGAATGGCCCCAGATGATGGTAGGGTAGTATCCAATTTCATTGTTCAGGCCCTTAAGGGAGAAGATCTTACGATCTATGGTGACGGCTCGCAAACCCGGTCCTTTTGCTATGTTGATGACTTGGTTGAGGCAATTCTTAGGGCAATGGAGCAGGAAGAGACCGTCGGACCAGTCAATATTGGGAATCCGGTTGAGTTCACTATTCGTGAACTAGCTGAACAGGTGTTGGCAAAAGTAGATTCCTCCTCAAAGCTTATTGAAATGCCCTTACCCTCGGATGACCCCACCCAAAGAAAACCCGATATTTCACTTGCGAAACAAGTGCTTGACTGGGAACCAAAGGTCTCATTGTCCGAAGGGTTGGAGCGTACGATTCCTTACTTCCGGGAAGCAATTTCCTAATAGGGGTAGATTGGTTTTACTCCTTTTCGCTTATGAGTTTATTTTCCCCTTTCCAATCGATCATCCAGTCCCTTAAGGGGCGGCAATATCGAAAATTTATTAAAAGCTGTGCTCCAGTGGTTGCGAAAATCAATGAGGTTGAAAAGGGACTGCAAAGCTTAACCGATGATGAACTACGAGCTAAAACGAGTGAGTTCATGCAAAGATATAAGGATGGGACCAGCTTGGATGATCTTCTCCCTGAAGCCTTTGCCGTGGTCAAAAATGGTGCCCGCAGGCTGTGCGGGAAAACCATACAGGTTTGCGATCAACCGATTGAATGGCAGATGGTTCACTATGATGTGCAGCTCATTGGAGGAATGGCCTTGCATGAACGTCATATTGCAGAAATGGCAACGGGTGAGGGCAAGACTCTGGTATCCACTTGTCCGTTATATTTAAATGCTCTGTCGGGCCAGAATTGCCAATTGGTTACAGTAAACGACTATCTGGCCCGGCGAGATTCTCACTGGATGGGGGCTTTGTTTGAATTTCTCGGGCTTACAGTGGGTTGTATTCAAAATAGTATGCCAGCTGCCGAACGCCGTGAAATGTACGGAAAAAATATAACTTACGGAACGGCGTCTGAATTTGGATTTGATTATTTGCGAGACAATGGCATGGCCACGAGTCAGGAAGACCAAGTACAGCGTGATCACTTCTTTTGTATTATTGATGAGGCTGACTCCATTTTAATCGATGAGGCGAGGACACCATTGATTATTTCTGGTCCTATGAGGGAAGACCACCCTTTGCCTTTTAACGAGATGAAGCCATTGGTCACTAAATTGGTGGATGCCCAAGTCCGCCAGTGCAACCGATTGGCAGAGGATGCCAAGCGAACACTGACTTCGGAAGAATCCGATGAAGATGCACTTGATGAGGCAACTGCGAAACTCTATCAGGTAAAGCGAGGTTTACCGACGCACCGTCAATTCATGCGAATGATGGAGGATGCTAAGATAAGGAAGCGGTTTGAGAAGTTTGATTTGGAAATGAATTCAGATTACAACAAGGAACGGGCTCATAAACTCAAAGAAGAGTTGCACTATGTAATCGACGAGAAGAACCAGCAGGCAGATCTTACTGAATTGGGCAGGGGATTGATCAGTCCTAGTGATCCTGAAGGTTTTGTCATTCCTGACTTGGCCACCACTTATGTAGAAATTGATCGTAAGAAAACTTTAACGGATGAGGAAAAACGAAAAGAGCGTGAGCAGGCAGAAATTGACTTTCAGGTAAAGAGCGAGCGTATTCACACCATTTCCCAGCTTCTTCGTGCCTATGCATTGTATGAAAAGGATAAAGAATATGTGGTTCAGGGAGGGAAGGTGATGATTGTGGATGAAAATACCGGTCGTTTAATGCCTGGTCGCCGTTGGAGCAATGGGTTGCATCAGGCGGTTGAATCCAAAGAGGGTGTGCAAATTGAAAAGGAAACTAAGACCTATGCCACGATCACGATTCAGAATTACTTTCGTATGTATGATAAGTTGGCTGGAATGACCGGTACTGCCGAGACAGAAGCTGGAGAATTTCATGATATCTATCGTCTTGGCGTGATGGTAATTCCAACTCACCGAAAGTGTGTACGTGAAGATTTAAATGACCTGATGTTCAAGGGTAGGCGTCAAAAATACAATCAGGTACTTGAAGATTTATCTGAGGCGCACAAGCGTGGACAACCCGTGCTCATCGGCACGGCATCGGTAGATTCATCTGAAGTTTTTAGCCGCATGCTCAAACGGGCAAAAATCCGCCACACAGTTTTGAATGCCAAGTTTCATGAGAGAGAAGCAGAGATTGTTGCCCAAGCTGGACAGCAGGGAGCCGTTACAATTGCCACAAACATGGCGGGAAGAGGAACCGATATTAAGCTTGGAGAGGGTGTAAAGGAATTGGGCGGTCTTTTGGTTCTTGGTACTGAGAGACATGAGTCTCGTCGGATTGATCGACAGTTACGCGGTCGCTGTGCCCGTCAGGGAGATCCAGGTGCTTCCCGTTTTTATGTCTCTTTGGAAGATGATTTGATGCGTTTATTTGCCAACCAGGGGGCACTTTCCAAGATGCTTGAGAAATCGTTTGGAGATGATGAAATGCTTGAGCATGGCACCTTGGACTGGTCTATTCAGAACGCACAGAAAAAGGTGGAGCAGCAAAATTATTCCATCCGTAAACGACTTCTTCAATACGATGATGTTTTAAACCGTCAGCGGGAGATCGTTTATTCTATCAGAAATGATGTTTTGCTGGATGATGAACCAGGCAAAATACTTCTTGAATTAGTTGAAGAAGAAGTGGAGGAACGCTTCGCTGCGATGCCGGAGGCTGAATTTAGTGCTTCTAAACTCGAGGAGATGCCTGAGGTAGAATCCTTGGTTGCGTCCTGGATAAATGTTACTTTTCCACTCAATCTTTCCGCTTCTGAGTTTGTCGGTCTTGGCGAAGAGGGATGCCGGAAATTACTTTTGGAAAAAATTCATCAAGCCTATGAAGGTAAGAGGAAGCTTGAGGATCCTGAACAAATTCAAAGTTTGGAACGCTATGTGGTTGTTAATGCAGTAGATGTTCATTGGCAGGATCACCTTACCGAGATGGAAGAACTTCGCCGTAGTGTAGGCCTTCGCGGTTATGGACAGAAAGATCCTTTAAGCGAGTATAAAAGCGAGGCATTCCGGGCATTTGAAGAAATGATGGGGTCGATGCGTTCAGAAGTTTGTACTGGTATGTTTCGTGCAGCCACGAACCTTGCAGCCTTTGAGAATATGTTAAATACCCTGAGTAAATCAGCCAAGTCAACGGGCCCAGATTCTGGTCCATCCGCAGGTTTTGACCGCTTCTCTCCTCAATCTTCCTCCGCTCCATCACCCGATGAGCAATCTTCAGCACCTACTATTGCTCCCGTTGTTCGCGATGCCCCCAAGGTTGGGAGGAACGATCCCTGTCCTTGTGGGAGTGGAAAGAAATATAAAAAGTGTTGTGGCGTTGGTGCTTCTTCTTAAGGAGTGGATATACCTCCCCTTGCTTTCTATTCCAAAGAGATCGCCAGATCCGTCCATTGTTTGACCTGAATCTTTTCTGGTCGAAGGGTGGGGCAGATATTTTGCCGTTTTAACCATACATTCATACAGTCCTGTATCCTTTTACTTTCATTTTTTATCAGGCTGCCCAATTGTTTTCTTCGTTGGGTGAAAATGCGCCGGATCAACATCCGAACATCTTTGGGGAAGGGATAGGGCTTGGCTAGTTTATCCATTCTAAGCAAAACAGATGAGACTGCTGGAGCCGGATGAAAGCATTGCCCGGATACCTGGTGTGTTCCTGCCTCTTGAAAGCAGGCCTGAAGAAAAATAGACAGGGCGTTGAAGGCTTTGCTCCCGGGTTGGGCGAGCATGCGGTCGGATGCTTCTTTTTGTAACATCATAACCATGCGTTCGGGCAATTGCATCGAACCGAGGAGTCCTTCCATCCATGCCGAGGAAATTGCGTAAGGCAGGTTGGCCACCACGGCATAACGATCGATAGAGCTTGGAAGGTTACCCAAGGGTTTTTTTACCGCATCTTCACGCAAAAGGTTTAACTGTCCGCTTTGAATTTGAGAATCGAAATGCTTTTGGAGGTGAGCTTCCAACCTTCGATCAATCTCGACTGCGTAGACTGGATGTCCAAGATCAAGCAGTTGTCCGGTCAGGGTACCTAGACCCGGTCCGATTTCAAGAACGGGTAAGTCCTTCGGAAGGTCAGCCATGGATAGAGATTTTTCGACTAAGTTGCCATCGATTAGAAAATTCTGCCCCAGTTTTTTATTTGGTAAATGGCCGAGCTTACGAAGCAGCTCAACAGTGGCTGATGGACTGAGTGCCATAGGTATCTAATTCGAGATATACAAACTCTATGCGCAGTCCTTCATTTCATCAATGAAGTCCTCAATATCTTCTGTACGCATCAGTGCCTCTCCACAGAGAACTGCGTCCGCTCCAGCCTCGCGTGCCCGCCAGGCATCCGCTGGTTCGTGGATTCCACTTTCACTGACTTTGATAATTCCCTCAGGAATCAGAGGAAATAACCGTTCCGTTACTGCAAGATCCGTTTTGAATGCTTTGAGATCTCGGTTGTTTACTCCTAAAAGCTGTGGGTTATGGGGTAGGACTTTTTCGAGTTCTGGTTCTTCATGAATCTCGTACAGGCAGGTAAGACCCGCCAAATCTGCGGCATCACGAAGGGTTTTCAGTTCATCATTATCCAGTGCCCGCACAATTAATAAAATAGCTCTAGCACCAGCCTCCAACGCTTCGAGAATTTGAATGGGATGAACCATGAAATCTTTTCGCAAGGTGGGAGTGGATCTACCATGCACGCAAAGGAAATCGTTTACATCCCAAAGATCTTGCAAAGAGCCCCCAAAATAAGGCTCATCTGTAAGCACAGAAAGGGCATCTGCCTTGGCGTTTACATATTCACGTGCCTGTTCCACTGCAGAAGCTGAAGGGGCAATATCACCGGCGGAAGGAGATTTTCTTTTGATCTCGGCAATCACGGATAATTCATTAGGACTAGAAAGGGAATCTAGAAAAGAGACACCCTCATTTAATCGTGCCCCAAGATTGGAAAGTTCGTTGTCTCGAACTGGACGAATACGTGGTTCGATTTCCCGCCTCTTGGCGGCCATGATTTCAGATAATTTGTCCATATTTGCTATTAGAAAGAAAATTTTTGAAGGCAATGAGTTTGCAACATTGTTCTATTCTTCCCATAGTGCGCCAGCGTGAGCGAAATTCAACGACTAAGAGAACTTATGGCCCGATTACGTGCCCCCGACGGCTGTCCATGGGATCAGGAGCAAACCCACCACTCCATTGCCCGTTGCCTGGTAGAGGAAGCAGCGGAGGTGTTGGAGGCGATCGATACAGAAAATACTGAATTATTGCGTGAGGAACTGGGAGATCTTCTTTTGCAGGTAGTTTTTCATGCTCAGATAGAGGAGGAAGCCGGCCGATTTGACTTGGAGGATGTGGCCAGGGAGATTTCTGAAAAGTTAATAAGGAGGCATCCGCATGTGTTTGGGGACCCCAATGATAAGGAACAGGATGCGATGGCTGTGATTGATCGTTGGGAAAAAATTAAAGCCGAAGAAAAATTGGCCAAGGGGGAGATACCTAAAAACAAAATTTTTAAAGATTTACCGCCTCAACTTCCATCCACTCTTTACGCAGATAAGGTATATAAGCAGGCAATTAAAGGGGGGGTCGTGGATCTCGGGGAGTGGGATCAGACCAAGATCGATAGCCTTGCTGAGGGTCTTAGCGAAGAAAAGGCCGGTCTTGCCCTATTTGAGTGGATAGCAGCCTGCCGAATTTCTGGCATTGATCCTGAGTCGGCTCTCCGCAAATTTACTGCAAATCAGGTGAACGAATTAGAAAATAATAATAATTGAATCATTTGAAAGTTACTGAGGAGAAAACATTTAAATCGTTTCAATTCATCGATGGTTCTCAAGTCCGTGAATTAATTTGTGAATTACGAAAGAGTAAGCGAACCAGGCGTATTCACTTGCGGCTAAAAAGAGAAGATTTTGCACTTCTTACCTTTCCCTATCGTACAAGCAGGAAGGAAGCAGAGCGTTTTTTGAATGACCACAGCGAATGGTTGAGGACCCAAAGCTCTCTATTTCCTCGGAGAGTTTCTTTGAATGATCATTTTAAAAATGGAGGTAAGATCTGTATTGGGGCTGATAAAAGCGAGAAAACCGTAACTGTTCAAATCGATGAAGAAGCGGAAAGAAATTGGATAAGTCTTGAAAATCAACAGGTTAAAATATGTATTCCCCCTACCAATAATCCAGAGGCCTCCATCAAAGATGCTTGTAGGAAATTAGCCTCTCAATTTCTTCCTTCATGGTTAAATTGGGCCGAAGATATTACCGGGTTGAAGGCAAAAAGAATTCGGGTTGGGGATCAGCAAACGCGCTGGGGCTCATGCTCTCCCAGGGCAACAATTTCCTTAAATTGGCGAATTATTTTACTTCCTCAGAGATTGGGGAGCTACATTTTATTCCATGAACTTGCTCATTTGGTGGAAATGAACCACTCGCCGAGATTTTGGGAGAAACTGGCTGGATTTGTCCCTGATGCCCGTAAGATAGATCGAGAGCTTTCCCAGGCAGGAAAAGCAATTTTTGCTCTGGGTAGGGAAGTGTAAAACTTTACTCAGGCCCAAGTTCCCAGGCCGAACGTCCGCCCATGGAGCGTAAGTAGATCAGTCCTTCGCTACCTTCTTCTCCCACATCGGTGGGAGTAATTGCGTCGGGGCCGTATCGTTGATTCAGGTCCAGGCCAAAGCCCAAAATCTTCCGAATTAAAGATTTGCTGCCCGAAAAGGCTGCTCCATGCAAAAGCGAGTAACCATCCTTTGCCTCAATCAGGGGATCAGCTGATTGTTCGAGTAAATAGTCAACCATATCTTCACGGCCCGCCACAGTTGCAACTAAAATGGGGGTAGCCCCGAAAGAATCCTGTTCATTGATTGAACGGCCCTCTTTAAGGAGTTTTTTTACCGAGTCAAAATCCCCTATCCCTGCCGCCAAATGTAGCGGGTTTAAAATCTCTACACCAAGATCGTTATATAAGTCCACGATCTCTTCGTTTCCACTGGCTCCCGCCAAGTCCATCAGATTTGAGCCATATTTATCTACTGCATGAGCATCGGCAGAAAGGGCAAGTAATGTTTCCACCGTTTCTAATTGCCCACGTAATGTAGCAGTCATAATCGGGGTTTCCAGTTCATCTGTTCGGGCATCTACTGCGGCACCATCTTCAAGCAATAATTCTACAACCTCCTGATTTTTTCCCCACGCGGCACTGTGCAAGGGGGTCGAAAGATGTTTGCCCCTTGTGTCGGGATCTCCGCCGTTGCGCAGCAAATAGTCCACGATGTAGGTATTTCCACGATATGCCGCATAGTGCAGGGGGGAATGACCAAAGCGATCATTTGCATTGATCAGGGCACCCATTGCCACAGATTCCACAACCGCATTGAGATCATCTCGGGCGATGGCTAAGAAAAGTTGATCATTAATCTGATCGATCCATACCTGTCCAAGTAAGTCAGTGAGTAAAGCCCATGGATGAATTTTCGATTCAGTTAATTTCAAGCTCCCCTTCAGGTTCGATTCATCAACACTTTTAATGGTGAATTGGGAAAATGGATCTAACCAACTTATCTTTTTAAGTTGGTCAAAGCTTAAGCCGCGAGGTTCGCGTAAGGAAGCAGCAGCCTCTTTGGGATTAAAATCCAGGGCAAAGAAATGGTTGTTTAATAACTTTCGTCTATCAAACGCCAATGGCTCGATGGGATTGCCAAGTTTTAACTCCCTGGAATAATCTGGAGTGGATAGCCAAGCAGTTCCTTGATTTTCAGTAAGCTGCAATTGATGGGCACTTAGCAAGGAAGAGAGCCCAAGACCGGAGTTCATCCCTGCAAGTAATTCTTTGAATGGTAGCAGTTGAGAGATTTTGATTCCCACAGCCCAGACTGGTTTTGACTGAAGGATCGATTGACCATTTGGCAATGTAAGCGTTTCAGTTTTGCTACTTCCCCCAGCAAAAACAAAATCACCACTTGGGAATGCAAGTAATTCCCTGGCAGAGGATTCAAATCCTGGTAGGTCACTATCTGCACCCAATTTATTCCCTGTGAAAAACTGGAGGATTTTATCGACGGCATTTGCAAGAAAGAGCTGTAGGTCATCATGATCAAGGCTCATCCGGCCAACAAGTGGTGCATCGCCTGGAAGTTGATTCACCATTTTGAGGGGGGTTATTTTTTCTGGATGTGGTTTTTTTTCATCAGAGTAATTCTTTAAATCTATTTTTAAGTTTCCTGCCTCTGAATGGAGGTGCAGACCGAATGAATCAAGAAGTAGAGGGTCAAATAAAGGAAGAATAGATTCGATCAATGGATTACCTGACCAATTTTCCATCATTCTCCCATTTCCTGTCCCTTCAAAGTAAAGGCTCAGATCTGCGGTTTGCTGGGCATGTCTAGCAAGGGGAGCAGGCATATTGGGAATTGGATAACCGGGAGTAAGTGTGGTGAGGAAAGTGTCTAGTTCAGGTGCGGGAGGCGGGGTATTTTTATCTTTTCCGGCAAAAAGTGTTCCAAGCAAAAAACAAAAGTCACCCTCCCTTCCGATTGCAAAAGGTTGCGTGGTACGCTGGAAAATTTTTGCGTTATTTTTTGAAGGACGTAGGCCCAAAAAATTGGCGAGATCAGATAAAGCCTGATCCGCTTGTTCAGGGGAGCTTGCCTTAGCAATAGCACCGAATTGAGGATTAGGGCGATTTCCCTCTACTAATCGGATAAAGAATTGAATGGGTTCCTCCCAGTCCAAACCACTTCTGTTGGCGTCAGACAGCCATGACCTCAGAGGGGATCCCGCCTCTTTCAGTCGATCAAGCAGGGGCTTCCATCGAGAATTATTCAGGATGGATGACTTCCTGATCATGCTGTCTCCATCGATACTCAAAACGATTATGGAATCAGGAGGAACACGAAGAAGGGTCTCGGAGGCCCTGGAAGCTTTGCCTTTGCTGTTGGGAATGAAACCAAACAACGAGGAAAATAAAAAAAATAAAAGAATGAATCGTGAAGGTAGCATGTGTAGTGTATCAAGCTAAGCAGCGTTAGGTATTGGTCAAATTATCTTTCCATTGGCTCAACTACTTTCTATTGCTTAGAGATATAAGATATGTTTACCGGAATTGTAGAGGGAGTTGGCACTGTAGAAAGCCTGGAAGAACATGGGGAATCATGGCTGCTCAAATTGCAACTTCCCTTTGCGAATGGCGATGGCTTGGACGCGGGAGCCAGTCTTGCTGTGAATGGTTGTTGTCTAACGATGAAGGAAGATGACCATTCGCATGGGTCTTTTGATCTACTTGAAGAGACCTTGCAACGGACCAACCTGGGGAAACTTTCTTCTGGAGATCGGGTAAACCTAGAGCGATCTTTAGCGGCTAATGGTAGGTTGGGCGGGCATTTTGTAACCGGTCATGTGGATGGTTCAGGAGTTGTGGAAGTTTTTGAGCCACGCGGTAAAAATTTATACCTCCAAATTGGGGTTCAGCCAAAATGGGCAAAATATCTTGTGGATAAGGGTTGCATAGCTATCGATGGTTGTTCGCTTACTGTCTGTGATGTGACTGAACATTCTTTTGCAGTCTGGCTGATTCCGCACACTCTTGATCATACGAATTTAGAAGAAAAAAAAGCGGGTGACATGTTAAATCTCGAATTCGATCTTCTTGCCAAGTATGTCGAGCGTATTCAGTTGAATTCATGAGTGAATTAGAGGTTTTAGACCCTGCAGAAGCGACCTTTGCAATATTGGAGGAGCTGAAGAGGCAGCGATCAGAAGGGGTTCGTCATCTTTACATGGAGGATTCCACTTTAGACAATTTATCCGACCTATTTGGAGGAACCAAGGATTCTAAAGTCAGCCAGGTGATCGCTCCTAAATCGGCCATAAGCACCCATTCGATACCATCTACTTCTACTGAAAGAAAACTTCCATATGAGCAAAAAGAGGATGTGAAAAAGGAAAGTACAGTTTCTCCGGTTATGGAGAGTGTGGTGGCTCCATTCCCCCCTAATCCTGCTTTTGCCAATCCCCCCAGTATTTCCTTACCAAAAAAATCTAAAGAAGAGCAGTGGGCTTGGTTAAAGGATAGGGTGCTCAACTGTGAAGTTTGCCAAGGTGAATTAAATCCTCAGGCAAAGACCGTTTTTGGTGTTGGTAATTTGGATGCAGATCTTTTCTTTTGCGGTGAAGCTCCCGGCGCGGAAGAGGAAATGGCGGGTAAACCTTTTGTGGGCCCTGCAGGGGAATTGCTTGATCGTATTATTTCCGCCATGGGTTTATCGCGTGATTCAGTCTACATTGGAAATGTGGTGAACTTTCGGCCTCGACATGAAAGATCTTACGGTAATCGCCCACCTAGTCTGGAAGAAATAAACTTTTGTTTGCCTTATTTACGAGCCCAGTTGGAGATCGTTAAGCCCAAAGTTCTGGTCGCCCTTGGAAAAACAGCGATGGATGGCTTATTGGGTCCGGACCCCAAACGCAGGCTTGGGCAGATGCGTGGAAACTGGCACCAATATGACGGGATGCCTATGATGGTGACTTACCACCCTTCCTACCTCCTGCATAACCCGAGCAAATCGAGCAAGCGTAAGGTTTGGGAGGATATGTTGCTGGTGATGGAAAAACTTGAGCTTCAAATTAGCGAGAAGCAGAGAGGGTTTTTTCAGTAGTTTTACTTCTTCAAGGTGTTTGCTTCAACTGTCCTCATTACCCTTGCCGGGCATCCGCCTTCATCCGATTTATTACAATGGCATGAGCAAGAAGCTGAAATTTCCATCGCTGTCGATGGGGGTTGGCTGGCTCATCGAGAGGCCGGGGTGGAGCCGAATGTCATTTTGGGGGACTTTGATTCCTCCGGAGAGTTGGATGAGATTGAGAAGGTTTTCCCACGGTCAGTGATTGATCGGAGGACGGAGCAAAATACCACTGATTTTCAAAAAGCGCTCTCGTGGGTGGAGCAACGCAACCTTCCACACAGAATGGTGGTTCTTGGAGGTCTGGGCAAGCGTACTGATCATTGCCTGACGAACTTAATGGTCGCAGCACGGGTCGACCCTGTTGTTCAAATCGTTTTTGATGATGTGCATGAATGGGTTCGACGGGTAACGCCCACTTGCCCGCTTGAATTAAATGGACGGTTGGGTGCTTCGGTAAGTTTATTGCCGCTCGGAAGTGTGACGGGTGTTTTAGGTTCAGGTTTGGAGTGGGAGGTAAAAGCAGAGGACTTTAGCTGGGACCAACATTTCAGCCAAAGCAACCGCTGTACCAGCGACCATGTGGAGGTGTCATGCCAATCCGGTGTTCTTTATGCCTTTGTTTCCAAGGAGACATAAAAAAACCCTGCCGAGGATAGCCCGACAGGGTTTTGGTAAAGGGAAGGGGAGTCCTTAGGACTTAAACTGGGGAAGAAGTCCAGCTTCCATCGCTTTTTTGAAGTAACCTTCTGGGTCTTTTTTCCATCTGCGCTGGGCACTGGAAGACCAGAAATAAACAGTTTTCCCGTTGTACTCCAAAGTCTTGCATTCAGGATTAACGATACGATCGGGGTAGATGGGGCAGTAACGCTGCTCAAGCAGAGTGACTTTATCCACTCCTAATTCCTTCTTTTCGGCATCGGTAAATTTATCTGCAAGTGCAGGTACTGCTTTGATGTAGTAGGCTGTGGCTTTATCAAATGCTTTTACGCAGGACCCACAGCAAAACTCGATTTTCTTACCCATAACCTCTGAGTATTCTTCTGGATCGATGTCGTCTTCCAGCATCAAGGCACATTTTTCAACACCCAAAAGAGCTGGTTGCATGAGTAAAGCGATAAAGAGAGTAGAGAGTGCAATTTTCATATATTCATAATTTGATCAAGTAATTGCATGAATTCAAGCTTTTCGTAGCCATTTTCAGAAAAAAATCTTCGAAGTGTGGGTTCTACTTCTTGTTTGACCCTCATCCATTCAGTCTCTGCGATGAGAAGATGAGTTTACCTCAAAACCTTGCAATGTATCGTAAGCAGCTGGAAGAGTCCTTGGTCGAGATCGAGCAATACTTACAAAAAACCGAGGAGTCGGCTAAGGCAGTCTCGCCGGATAAAGGGCTCGGCAGGCTATCGAGAATGGAAGCGATGCAGGACCAGCAGCTCATCCTCGAAGCACGCAGGCGGAAGAAGATGCAAAAAGTGGCGGTGCAAGCTGCCCTTCAGCGAATTGAGAATGGACAATTTGGTACCTGTATTTTTTGTGGAAATGCAATCGCTTTAGATCGATTGGAAGTGGCTCCCGAATCCAGTACCTGTGTCAATTGCTCCGCTTTCTCATGACCGCCGGAGATTATCGGGCCTTTCGTTACCCGTGAGCATCCACCTGCTGAACGGCTTTATCCTCATCAAACCATGGGGTGATATTTAATAAGTCCTTATCACTCCCAATGCAGTAGACCAAATCTCCGGAGACAAAGGCAGAGTCAGCCAAGCGGTGCACAAGCAAATTTTCTTCTCGGCGTATGGCGAGGATCGAAATGCCAGTGGTCTCCGCTAGGTCGAGGGTTCTTGGTGTTTTCCCAATCACTCTGGATCCTTCGGTTACCAATAATTTTTCTACTTTTAAGTCTTTGAGTCCCGCATGGGCCTCAAGGGGGAGGGGAGAGGTGGAGTGGTCGCGGTCGGAATGCATCGTTTCTTCGCGTGCCTGATCGATTTCCCGAACAATAAGATTTCTTGGTATCTTGAGTTGTCGAAGAACGAGGGAAAGGATTTCCAACCCTCCTTCCACTTCGGAGGCGACGACATTGACGGGCATATCCTTGCTTAACTGCTCAGAGCCACGCATGTATTGGGTACGGACAAATACGGCGGCTGCCACCTTCATTCGGGCGATGGTGGAGATGACCCGTTCGATCGCCCGGTTATCATTGATCATAATGACGATGGCCCGGCAGGTCTCCACATGGGCATGGCCGAGGGCTTCCTCACTGGTGGCATCGGCATAGTACACCGGATCGCCCATTCGCCTGCCAAGTTCCACATTGTCTGAGTTCATCTCCAGAGCGACCGCTTCGATTTTTAACCGACTGAGGCTGTTGGTGAGCAGGCGACCAGCCAAACCATATCCAATCACAACCACATGATCGTTGTGGCCGACGGTGCGATCTTCCAGTTCCTCGGCACTGCGGGCACGCAGCAATTTCGCAAGCGGGTCGAGGGCCCGTTCTCCTGCGGTAAAGTGAGGTGCTTTGTATGCAAGTAAGGGAGTGAGAAACATACTTAAGATTCCAGCATTTAGGAGTGTTCCAATCTCTGATTCCATGACCACACCTTCATGGATAGCCAGTTGGAGGATGATAAACCCAAACTCCCCAAACTGGGCTAGCCCCATTCCTGCCAACCAGGCCGCCCTTGGAGGGAACCGCATAAAGGAGGCAGCCAGGATGGCAAGCAGGCCTTTACCACCGATGAAAGCAAGCAGGAGCAAACCAACTTCCACTGGTTTTTCGGCCAATAATTGAAAGTCGAAAAACATCCCCAGTGATACGAAAAAGAAACTTACAAAAACATCACGCAGCGGAAGAATGTCACCCATTGCCCGGTGGCGAAAGTCGGTGTCTGCCACAATCATGCCGGCAAGAAAAGCACCCAATGCAAGGGATAACCCGGTGAGAGATGTTAAATATGCGGTGCCAATACAGAGGCAAAGCACGGTGAGAATAAAGACTTCATTGCTTCGGCTTGCATCCACCAAACGAAAAAGAATGGGAACTAATTTACGGGAGGTAGCAAAGAGCAGGATAACCACCAGGGCCGCTTTACCGAGGGCAATCAGTATGGCTTGCCAGGTTTCAGGGTTGTCTAAACCGTTGGCCAGCAGGGGAACAATCAAAACCATCGGTACAATGCATAGATCCTGAAAAATGAGGGTTCCCACGATAAATCTTCCGTGTGGTGCATCCAGTTCCCCTCGTTCTCCTAGGGTTCGTAAAACCAAGGCGGTGCTGGATAGAGCGAAGACAAATCCATATACAATCGCCTCGGGGAGGGACAGGTTGAGGCTTAAGCAGACTGCAGAGGTGACCAGTGCAGTCACGCTTACTTGCAGGAGGCCGCCAAGGGCAACCTGTCGGAAAATATTTTTAAGACGGGCAAGAGAAAATTCCAGACCAATGGTAAACAGAAGAAAGATGACCCCAACCTCGGCAATGACTTCGATTGCCTCAAGATCATGAGCCAATGACAGAGCTTTAGGACCAACCAAAGCCCCCGATAAAACCAAGCCTGCCACAACGGGCAATTTCAGACGCCCAAGTAAAAGGGTTACCAACACACTAACGGTGGCAATGACTGTAATTTCTTCTAGCAGATGCATAGATCAACCATCTCAAGGATGCAGGGTGCAAAGCACAACCTGAAAGCATAAGATAAATCTGAAAAGGGTTCATTTTCTCTATGAGGCATATTCATAGCTGAGGGAAGGATTTTGCAGTAATTTAAAGCAAAAAGAGGTCACACTCGTAATGCTGATTTCATTCTATCATTTAAGTTTTTAGATTAGCTCAAAACCAAATCCTTTTATCTTTTTTTAGGGATGTGAAGGAATGGAGACGCCAAAACTTGCCAGTCGTATTATCTTTTTGAATGAAAAGAGTTAAAAAAAACCAGACCATTGCAGGCAAGATCCTTCTGGGAACTGCACTGATTTTCATATTTGAATGTAAGCTTGCCTTGCCAAGTGACTGGGTTGTCGATAATTTTCATCGCTTGCATGAATTCCACCACACCACTTTCAAACAATATACGTAACCTTGCGATCATCGCTCATGTTGATCACGGAAAGACCACATTGGTCGATCAACTACTCAGGCAATCAGGTGTTTTTCGGGAAAACCAGGCAATTGATGAACGTGCTATGGACTCGATGGATCAGGAGCGTGAACGTGGCATTACGATCAAGGCAAAAAATACTTCTGTTCGTTGGAAGGAATACTTAATCAATGTCGTCGATACTCCGGGACATGCTGATTTTGGTGGAGAAGTTGAGCGGGTGATGAAAATGGTGGATGGGGTTATGTTGGTTGTTGATTCTCATGATGGACCTCAGGCACAGACTCGTTTTGTTTTACAAAAAGCTTTGGCTGCTGGATTGTTACCTGTTGTTTTTGTAAATAAGATCGACCGCCCGAATGCTCAACCTGCGAAGATGCAGGACTTAGTCTTGGGACTATTCTTGGAATTGGAGGCCTCAGAGGAACAATTTAATGCTCCGTTTTTGTTCGGAAGTGCTAAGGAGGGCTTTGCAAAAGCTTCTCTTGAAGACGAAAGTACTGACATGATACCGCTCTTTGATGCGATTGTAGACCGGGTTCCCCCACCTACAATTGAGGACAACCCGGCTTTTCGCATGTTGGTCAGCAATGTTGATTGGTCAGATTACGTAGGGCGAATTGCAGTTGGGAAGGTTCTTTCCGGTTCGGTTAAGGCAGGGGATCCGGTATGGCGTCTTGGAGAAAATGAAGTCTCTCCCCGTGCTAAGGTGACGAAGGTTTTTGAATACAGTGCATTGGCTACCCAGGACTTAGCAGAAGGAGTGGCAGGTAATATTGTAGGAGTTTCAGGCTTTGAAGAAGTGGATATTGGTGAGACTCTTTCGGGCACACCCGATGGTGAAGCGTTACCTTTTGTACAGATTGATCCCCCTACTGTGATGATGTCATTTTCAGTGAATGATGGTCCTTTAGCAGGTCGGGATGGAGACCGTGTAACTTCGCGTGAAATTCGGGAAAGATTATTCCGTGAGGCCCGGACCAATGTATCCATTAAAGTTGAGGATGGAGAGGATTCCACTGAGTTTAAGGTAAGTGCCCGTGGTGCGATGCAAGTGGCTGTACTTGTTGAGACAATGAGACGAGAAGGTTTTGAGGTCTTGGTCAGCCGACCATCGGTGATTCGCAAGGAAATCGATGGGCGTACCTGTGAGCCCTATGAAAATCTTTATCTTGAAGTTCCAGATGATTGTCTTGGTGGGTGCATGCAGGCAATTGCCAACCGTAAAGGCCAAGTTCAGGATATGTCTGCATCCAACGGTTGGACGCGACTCGAAGCAATTATCCCAACTCGTGGACTTATTGGATTGGAGTTTGAGGTGCAAAATATCACCAGTGGTCAAGGGATTCTTTCTCATCTGTTTCTTGAGTACCGGCCAATTTCTGGAGAAATTCGTACCCGCCAGAAAGGGACTCTTGTATCGATGGAGAAAGGCGAGTCCATGACCTATGCCCTCCGTAACATTGAAACCCGAGGGAAACTATTTATTGGCGCGGGAGAAGAGGTGTATGAAGGCATGGTTGTTGGGGAAAATCCTAGGTCTGAGGATTTGCCAGTCAATCCAACCAAGGCAAAACATGTCACCAATCACCGAGCAGCGGGGAGCGATAAGACGGAATCTCTGACTCCGCCAATCAGATTTTCTTTGGAACGGGCGATCGAATATGTGGGGCCTGATGAATTGGTGGAAGTAACCCCAAAAATGTTAAGACTGCGTAAGCGAATCCTTGATTTTAACACTCGCAAGCGGGAAGCAAAGAAAGAAGGATCTTAAACCTTGGTAAGTTTGATTCTTCTGCGAGATTTCCTTAGTTGCAGGGGTATGCACTTTTCCATTTATTTACTCCTTAGTCTGTTTTATCTCTTTTTTGCAAGTGGTTGCGGCACGGGTAGTTTGTACACCCCAGCTTATTATTCTGATACTGAATTAGGGGATAATGTAAGAAGGGTCACCTTTCGAGGAGCTAACCATCCTGTGACGGGTGATCTTTGCTTGTTACGGTGTGCCGAGGTTACCCTGGAGTCGGGCAATTCATATTTTCAAGTAGTGGATTCCGAATCCGGCTCAAATATAGATCAGATCGGCTCTGCCTATCCCTTTGACCGTCATTATCATGCAGACACTCCTTTTCTCCATGAGGTGACTTCGGTTACCAAGACGATTCGTATCCTTGCTGAAGATGTTTCCAGTGGATTTGCTTATGACGCCCAAGAAGTCAGCCGATCGATGCGTAAAAAATACGATATCAGCAGATAAAGCGGAGTGCTTTATTTCGTCCGTCGTTGACCTATTTCCAATCCTCCTATTGATTCACACTTTTTTATGAATGAACCTATCGAAATTCGCATCCCTGAATTCATTCGCAATGGATTGATCTTTTGGATCGTTATCGCCATTGCATTGATTAGCGGGGTAATCACATCCACTTACACTGTTCAGGCGGAGTCACAGGGCGTGGTCCTTAGATTTGGAAAGTACCTGAAAACTGTTGAACCTGGACTGCGCTTCAAGGCCCCTTATGGTATAGACAAGGTTTATGTATTGCCCGTGCGTAGGCAGTTAAAGCAGGAGTTTGGCTTTGCTACCCTGGGAGCGAGTAACCAAAACCAGTTTTCTGAACCACGCACCAGAAATCGTGAGAAAAGCATGGTAACTAGGGATCTGAATGCAGCTGAGGTAGAATGGATCGTTCAATATCGGATAAGCGACCCTAGGCTCTACCTTTTCAATGTTTTGGATCCCGAGGGCACACTCCGCTATGTTTCCGAGTCGGTCATGCGCACCGTAGTGGGTGATCGCACAGTCGACGAGGTCATCACCATTGGACGTCAGGAAATTGAGGAGGAGGCACGGGATAGACTCGAGGCACTTGTCAATAAATACGAGCTTGGAATTGGAATTGACCAGATACAATTACAAAATGTAAATCCGCCACCGCCTGTACAGGCTTCCTTTAACGAAGTGAACCAGGCACAGCAGGAAAGAGAGCGTATGATCAATGAGGCCAATGGAGAATATAATAAAGAAGTTCCCCGGTCCCGCGGAGTTGCGGATCAAAAAATTCAGGCTTCTGAAGGTTATGCGTTGAAGCGAGTGAATGAGGCTCTTGGAGATGTGGCTAGTTTTAAATCGATGCTTGCTGAGTATAAAAAAGCACCAGAAATCACCCGGACCCGCTTGTATCTTGAGTCGATGAAAGAGGTTTTCCCGCAAATGGGTAAGAAAATTATTTTGGATCAGGAGGCTTCGCATATCCTTCCTCTTCTTCAACTCAATGATACTGCAAAGGGAGGGATCGCACAATGAAGACACAAATAGCCGCTATTATTCTTATACTCTCCGCAATTGCTTTTTATCTTTGCACTTATGTGGTCAAAGAGACTGATCAAGTTATTCTCACACAATTTGGAAAACCTGTAGGCGAACCGGTTACGGAGGCAGGGTTGCACTTTCGACTACCCTTTATTCAGGAGGTTAACCGAATTGAGAAGAGATTTCTCCCCTGGGATGGTCCTGCCAACGAAATGTCTACCAAAGACAAAACTTACCTGATTATTGACACCTATGCCCGTTGGCGT
>Ga0181579_10001616_pt1 | contig 18535 bp, 17 predicted proteins | sample 071ome_24_FD_132996 | JGI IMG/M metagenome (GOLD analysis project Ga0181579, IMG submission 132996) | Coastal salt marsh microbial communities from the Groves Creek Marsh, Skidaway Island, Georgia - 071402CT metaG (megahit assembly) | ecosystem: Environmental > Aquatic > Marine > Intertidal... | reverse complement strand
GTGAAAACCTTCATCGCCAGGGTGCGCGAACAGGCCGTCGGCAGCGACGTCTTGAAATCGGTGCGGCCCGACCAGCAGGTCATCAAGATCGTCAATGACGCGCTGGTCGAGGTGCTGGGCACCGACCCGGCGCCGCTGAATATCGCCGCGAACCCGCCGGCGGTGATCCTGATGGCCGGTCTTCAGGGCTCGGGCAAGACCACCACCGCCGGCAAGCTGGCGCTTCGCCTGCGCTCGCGCGAACGAAAGAAGGTCATGCTGGCCTCGCTTGACGTGACGCGCCCGGCGGCGCGCGAACAGCTTCGCATCCTTGGCGAGCAGGCCGAGGTTGGCGTGCTGCCCGAGGCGGACCGCGAATCCCCCGCACAGATTGCCAAACGGGCGCTTCAGGCGGCGCAGCTTCAGGGCTTTGACGTGCTGATTCTCGACACTGCGGGACGGGTGACGATCGATGAAGGTCTGATGGCCGAGCTTCGCGAGGTCAAGGCGCTGACCAACCCGCATGAGGTGTTGCTTGTCGCCGATGCGATGACCGGCCAGGACGCGGTGACCACCGCGACGGCCTTCAAGGAAGCTGTCGATATCACCGGCATCGTGCTGACCCGTCTCGACGGTGACGCGCGTGGCGGCGCGGCTTTGTCGATGCGGGAGATCACCGGCTGCCCGATCAAGCTTGTCGGTGTCGGCGAAAAGCAGGACGCGCTGGAGGAGTTCGATCCAGCGCGGATGGCTGGCCGCATCCTGGATATGGGCGACGTTGTCGCGCTTGTCGAAAAGGCGGCCGAGACGATCGAGGTCGAAGAGGCCGAGCGGCTGGCCAAACGGATGGCCAAGGGCCAGTTCGACATGAACGACTTCCTCAGCCAGCTTCGCCAGCTTCAGAAGATGGGCGGTCTTGGCGGGATCATGGGCATGCTGCCGGGCCTCGGCAAGATGCAGAAGCAGATCGCCGCCGCTGGAATCGACGATTCGATGATCCGTCGGCAGGAAGCCATCATCCTGTCGATGACCAACAAGGAACGTGTTTCGGTGGGCCTTCTCAACGCCTCGCGCCGCAAGCGGATCGCTGCCGGGTCCGGCACCTCTGTCCAGGAGGTGAACCGGCTGGTCAAGCAATATCAGGAAATGGCGCGGATGATGAAGAAGATGGGCGGCAAGACAGGCGCTGCCGCCATGAAGGCCCTGATGGGCGGCGGCATGCCGGGTGGTATGCCCGGTGGTATGCCGGGAGGACTTCCCGGAGGTTTGCCCGGAGGCTTGAAGGGTGGCCTGCCCGGCCTTGGCGGGGGACTGCCCGGTCTTGGTGGCAAGCCATCCGGAAAAAAGAAGTGAATATCCAGAATGAACAGCCATAAATCTTTGCGAAAGGACCAATAATCATGGCTTTGAAAATCAGACTTGCCCGTGGTGGCGCGAAAAAACGCCCCTTCTACCGTATTGTCGTTGCCGAGGCTGCGGCGCCGCGTGACGGGCGGTATGTCGAGCGTGTCGGCACCTATAACCCGATGGTGCCGAAGGATCATGAGCAGCGCGTGACGCTGAACGCCGAGCGGATCGCCCACTGGCTTGGCCAGGGGGCACAGCCGACCGAGCGCGTGCACAAGATGCTGGCCGCTGCCGGCCTTGCGGCCGCGCCGGTGATTCGCGAACAGCCGAAGAAATCGGCACCTGGCAAGAAGCGCGCCGAGCGTGAGGCCGAGGCTGCTGAAGCCGCTGCCGCTGCCGCCGAAGCCCCGGCTGAAGAGGCTGCTGTTGAAGAGGCGCCTGCTGAAGAAGCCCCGGCTGAAGAGGCCCCGGCCGAGGAAGCTGCTGCTGAAGAGGCGCCGGCTGAAGAGGCTGCTGCTGAAGAGGCCCCGGCCGAGGAAGCCGCTGCTGAAGAGGCACCGGCTGAAGAGGCACCCGCCGAGAAATCATGAGCTCGGGCCGTCTGGCGATCGGCGTGGTTGGCGGGGCGCATGGGGTAAAGGGCCAGTTCAAGGTGAAACCCTTCACCGCCGCGCCGCGTGATATCGCGGCCTACGGTCCGGTCTGGGCCGGCGACCGTCAGCTGAACCTGTCCATCATGGGCATGACAGCTGCCGGCATGGTTATCGTCAGGGCGGCCGAGATTAGCGATCGGGACAGCGCTGCGGCGCTTCGCGGCACTGAACTGGAGGTCGAGCGCACCGCCTTTCCCGAGGCCGACAGCGACGAGATCTACCATGCCGATCTGATCGGACTTGCCGTCGAGACGGTTGATGGCGAGACACTGGGAACGCTGGTGGCGCTTCATGATTTCGGTGCCGGTGAGATTGCCGAGGTCAGACCGGCAGAGGGGCCGACGCTGATGCTGCCGTTCGATGCAGATTTTGTGCCGGATATCGAACTTGTGGCGCGGCGTGTGGTGGTGGCGCCGCCGGATGGATTGCTGGACCCGGCGGATGACAGGGCTCTAGCAGGCCGGAGTGGAGGCAGGCGGAGTGACGGAGATGGCTGACACGGCCTGGCAGGCGACGGTGCTGACGCTGTTCCCGCAGATGTTCCCCGGACCACTGGCCGAGTCGCTGGCCGGGAAATCGCTGAAGGAGGGCATCTGGGCGCTGAAAACGCTGGACATTCGGCAGTTTGCGCGCGATAAGCACCGAACTGTCGATGACGTGCCGCTTGGCGGCGGTGTCGGGATGGTGCTGAAGCCGGATGTCGTTGCGGCGGCGCTTGACCATGTTGCCGACGCCCCCGGACCGCGGATTTATCTGACGCCGCGTGGACGGGTTCTGGACCAGCCGCTCGTGCGTGAACTTGCCGCTGCCGATGGCGCGGTGTTCCTGTGCGGACGGTATGAAGGCGTTGACCAGCGGGTCATCGATGCGGCCGGACTGATGGAGGTCAGCATTGGTGACTTCATCCTTTCGGGGGGCGAGGTGGCGGCGCTGACGGTGATGGATACGGTGGTGAGGCTGTTGCCGGGCGTGATTGGCAAGGAGGCGAGCCACCACGAGGAGAGTTTCGAGACCGGGTTGCTGGAGCCGTCGCTCTACACGCACCCGCGGAACTGGAACGGAATTGAGGCGCCGGAAATACTGGCGTCGGGCCACCATGGCAGGATCGCCGAATGGCGTGCCGGCGAGGCAAGGCGGGAGACGCGCGAGCGCCGCCCGGATTTATGGGAAAGGTACCTGCAGGCGCAGGCACGGGAAAAGGAAGCGAAGGAATAGGACGATGAATATCGTTGACCGCATTGGCAAAAAGCAGATGGAAAAGGTGCTGGCACAGCGCACCATCCCGGAATTCGGCGCCGGCGACACGGTTCGCGTCGACGTCAAGGTCGTCGAGGGATCGCGTGAACGCGTCCAGGCATTCGAAGGCGTGTGCATCGCCCGCAAGAATGACGGTGTGAATTCATCCTTCACCGTTCGTAAGCTGTCCTATGGCGAGGGCGTCGAGCGCGTCTTCCCGCTCTATGGACCGCAGGTGGCAGGCGTGACAGTTGTCCGCCGGGGCCGGGTGCGCCGCGCGAAGCTGTATTATCTTCGTGGCCGGACCGGCAAGGCCGCCCGTATTGCCGAGAAAACAACAACCCGCGAGGCGTCCTCCTCCTGACGGCGACGACCGGCAAGGAAGATGACCTCGCCGGCAGCCTTATGGAGGACCTCATGTCGGCACCAAAGACCCTGTTTGATAAAATCTGGGATGCCCATGTCGTGCATCGCCAGGATGACGGAACCTGCCTGATCTATATCGACCGGCACCTCGTTCACGAGGTGACCAGCCCGCAGGCCTTTGAAGGTCTGCGCAATGCCGGCCGCAAGGTGCGGGCACCGAACCGCACGCTGGCCGTGGCCGATCACAATGTCCCGACGACCGACCGTTCGGTTGGCATCGAGGATGAGGAATCGCGCATCCAGGTCGAGGCACTTGCCACCAACGCCGCCGATTTCGGTGTTCCCTATTTCGCCATGGATGACGTGCGCCAGGGCATTGTCCATGTCATCGGGCCGGAACAGGGTTTCACCCAGCCCGGCATGACAATTGTCTGTGGTGATTCGCACACCGCGACGCATGGCGCCTTCGGGGCGCTGGCCTTTGGCATCGGCACCTCGGAGGTTGAGCATGTGCTGGCCACCCAGACGCTGATCCAGAAGCCGGCAAAGAACATGCGCATCACCGTTGATGGTGATCTGGCGCCGGGTGTCACGGCGAAAGATGTCATTCTGGCGATCATCGGCAAGATCGGCACCGCCGGAGGTACCGGCCATGTCATCGAATTCGCCGGGTCGGCCATTCGTGAACTGTCGGTGGAAGGCCGCATGACGGTCTGTAACATGGCCATCGAGGGTGGTGCGCGTGCCGGCATGATCGCGCCGGATGAAAAGACCTTCGCCTATCTTGCCGACAAGCCGATGGCACCGAAGGGCGAGATGTGGGAAAAGGCCGTTGCCTATTGGCGCTCGTTGCCGTCCGATGAGGGCGCGAGCTATGACACCGAAATCGTTCTGCCGGCCGCCGAGATCGCGCCGACAGTGACCTGGGGCACCTCGCCCGAGGACGCGCTGCCGATCACCGGTGCCGTACCCGATCCGGACAAGGAAAAGGACGATATCAAGCGGGCAAAGCTGCAGCGGGCGATCGACTATATGGGCCTTGCGCCCGGCCAGAAGCTGACTGATGTGAAGATCGACACGGTGTTCATCGGGTCCTGCACGAACAGCCGGATCGAGGATCTTCGCGCCGCGGCTTCGGTGGCATCGGGCCGGCAGGTCGCCGAGGGCATCCGCGCGATGGTTGTTCCCGGCTCGGGCCTTGTCAAGGAACAGGCCGAGGCCGAGGGTCTTGACGCGGTGTTCACCGCGGCTGGGTTCGAATGGCGTGAGCCGGGTTGTTCGATGTGTCTTGCCATGAATGCCGACAAGCTGTCCGAGGGTGAGCGCTGCGCCTCGACCTCGAACCGCAATTTCGAGGGGCGGCAGGGACGTGGCGGGCGCACCCATCTGGTCAGCCCGGAAATGGCGACCGCCGCCGCCATCACCGGATATCTGACCGATATCAGGAACTTGCAGGGCTAGGCCGGGGAGACGAGAGATGCAGAAATTCGACAAGCTGACCGGCATTGCCGCGCCGCTGAACATCCTGAATGTCGACACCGACATGATCATCCCCAAGCAATTCCTGAAAACGATCAAACGCTCGGGACTGGGGGCCAATCTGTTTGACGAGATGCGTTTCACCAAGGACGGTGCCGAAATCCCAGATTTCGTGCTGAACCGGGCACCGTATCGCGACTCGCAGATTATCGTTGCCGGTGACAATTTCGGGTGCGGGTCGAGCCGTGAGCACGCCCCCTGGGCGCTTCTCGATTACGGCATCCGCTGCGTGATCTCGACCAGCTTTGCCGACATTTTCTACAATAACTGCTTCAAGAACGGCATTCTGCCGGTCATTGTCACGGCGGATGAGCGCGACGCTCTGATGGCCGACGCGCAGGACACCGAAAATCCGGAATTGTCGGTCGATCTCGTAGAGCAGAAGATCCGGCGCCCGAACGGGGTGGAGATTTCCTTTGAAATCGACCCGTTCCGCAAGAAATGTCTTCTGGAAGGTCTCGATGATATCGGACTGACGATGGAAAAGGGCGGCTCGATCGACAGCTTCGAGGCGGCTCGCGCCGACGACAAGCCCTGGCTCTAGCCGCGGGCATACAGACAATAAAACCAGGGCAAGGGTGGGCGAAATGGCGTCGAACCGAAAGATCATGGTGTTGCCGGGCGATGGCATCGGCACTGAAATCATGCAGGCCAACATGCGGATCATCGAGTGGCTGGCCAAGCATAAATCGATCAGCTTCGACATGCAGGAAGGTCTTGTCGGCGGCGCTGCCTACGATACGCACGGCACGCCGCTCACCGACGAGACGCTGGCCGATTCGATGGCAGCCGACGCGGTGCTGTTCGGCGCTGTCGGTGGGCCGCAATATGACGATCTGGCGTTCGAGCTGAAGCCGGAGCGCGGCCTTTTGCGGCTTCGCAAGGAAATGGACCTGTTCGCGAATCTGCGGCCGGCGATCGTCTTCCCGTCGCTTGTCGAGGCGTCGACGCTGAAGCCCGAGGTGGTGTCCGGCCTCGACATCATGATCCTGCGTGAACTGTGTGGCGGGTCCTATTTCGCCGAGCCGCGCGGGATCGAGGATCTGCCCGACGGCACGCGCCGCGGGTTCGACACCAACGCCTATACCACCCCGGAAATCGAGCGGATTGGCCGCGTCGGCCTGGATCTGGCGCGCAAGCGCAAGGGCAAGCTGACCTCGGCCGAAAAGGCCAATGTCATGCATTCCGGTGTCCTCTGGCGCGAGGTGATGACGGCGCTCCATGCCGCCGAGGGCGATGGCATCGAGCTTGGCCACATGTATGCCGACAATTGCGCCATGCAGCTTGTCCGCAATCCCAAGCAGTTCGACGTGATTGTCACCGATAATCTGTTCGGCGATCTGCTGTCGGATTGCGCGGCGATGCTGACCGGCTCGCTTGGCATGCTGCCATCGGCGTCGCTTGGCGCACCCGACCCGGCAACCGGCCTGCCGAAGGCGATGTATGAGCCGGTTCACGGCTCGGCGCCGGACATTGCCGGCCAGGGCATCGCCAATCCGTTGGCGCAGTTCATGAGCTTTGCGATGCTGCTTCGCTACAGTTTCGACCAGGGTGACGAGGCTGACCTTCTCGAGGCGGCGGTCGACCGGGCGCTGGCCACCAGCCGTACCGGTGACATCATGACACCAGGCTGCACGCAGACCGGCACCGACGGCATGACCGATGCGGTGATCGACGCGATGGACCGGCTGGCACGCTAAACACCTTAGCGAGGCAGGATCATATTAACGCCCGGCATTATGTTCGGGGTCATGAAGACGAGGATGACATGGGATATCGAGTAGCTGTTGTCGGCGCCACTGGTGCCGTCGGACGTGAAATGCTGCAGACGCTTGCCGAGCGCAATTTCCCGGTCGACAAGATGCATGCGCTGGCATCGTCACGCTCTGCCGGCCGCGAGGTGTCGTTCGGCGAGGATGAGGTGCTGACGGTCACCGCGCTGGACAAGTTTGATTTTGGCGAGGTCGATATCGCGCTGTTTTCGGCTGGCGGCGGCACGGCCAAGGAAGTCGCGCCGCGTGCCGGCGAGGCTGGCTGTATCGTCATCGACAATTCCTCGGCCTTCCGCATGGATGAGGATGTGCCGCTGATCGTGCCGGAGGTGAATGCCGATGCCGTCAATGCGGCGCTGCGTCAAAATGGTGGGCGCAACATTATCGCCAACCCGAACTGCTCGACAGCGCAGCTTGTCGTGGCGCTGAAGCCGCTTCATGACAGTTTCGGTGTCAGGCGGGTCGTTGTCTCGACCTATCAGGCGGTCTCGGGGGCCGGCAAGCCGGCGATGGACGAGCTGTTCAACCAGACCCGCGGCATCTATGTGAACGACCCGGCCCGCGCGGAGATTTTCACCAAGCAGATTGCCTTCAACGCCATTCCGCATATCGATGTCTTTCTTGATGACGGTTTCACCAAGGAAGAATGGAAGATGACGGCGGAGACGAAGAAAATTCTCGACCCGGCGATCGAGCTTGTGGCGCATTGCGTGCGGATTCCGGTCTTCATCGGTCACAGCGAGGCGGTTTTCATCGAAACCGACAGGCCGATGACCGTATCGGGCGTTCGCGAGATGCTGCGTGATTCGCCGGGGGTCACAGTGATCGATCACCGGGCCGATGAGGGGTATGTCACGCCGCATGAGGCCGCCGGCGAGGATGCCGTTTTCATCAGCCGCATCCGCAAGGATCCGACGGTCGAGAACGGCATGGTGTTCTGGTGCGTGTCGGACAATCTGCGCAAGGGCGCGGCCCTGAATTCAGTGCAGATCGCCGAGCTTGTTGCCGAACGCGGCCTGTCCGGTCGCTAGAGGACGGATCGTCAGGTTCGGGCCGTCAGGCTTTGTCCCGATCCGCCAGCGTCGCCACACGGCCGAGATTCTCAAGCAAGGCAAGATCACGCGGCGAGGCGCTTGCCGCGATGATCTCCTGCGCGGTCCGGCTGGCTGCCTGAAAGGCCGACTCAAGCGGCACGCCTCGCGCCAGCTGGCCGGCCAGAATCGCAGTCAGCAAATCGCCGCCGCCGGCCACATTCTTGCCGTTGCTGCCTGCCGCGCACCAGAGGCTGTCGCCTGACCGTGGCACCAGCAGATCGCCGACCCCGCCCGCCCCGTCATCGATGCCGGTGGCGATGACGGCCTGCAGGCGGTGCGTCTTCATAAGCTGCCGCGCGGCAGCTTTGGCCGTGGCCCGGTCAGACACCGGCATCCCGGTCAGAAAGCCGAGCTCGAAACTGTTCGGGGTGATGATGTCGGCGCGAGGTAGCAATGTCTCGATCATCGCCTGTGCCAGCGCTTCGGGCAGATAAAGCCGCCCCCTGTCGCCAAGAACCGGGTCGAGGATGTAGCTGCCGGCGCTGGCGGTGCGCCAGCCATCGACAAAGGTGGCGATGGCGTCGGTCTGCCCGACCGAACCAAGATAGCCGGAAATCACACCTGCGATCTGCCCGAGCTCGGTCATCTCGTCTAGACCGGCAAGGACATCCCCGACAATGTGATCGGGCACGGCATCGCCGACACGGCGCCCATAGCCCGGATGCGCCGCCAGCATCACCGTGGGGACAAGCAGCGGCGCAAGGTCAAGCGCGGTCAGAACCGGACCGACGACATTGTTGCCGACAAAGCCGACAGTGACCGAGGAGTGAATGGACAGTAAATGTTTCATCGCCCGCGATTTGTCCTCGGAATTTTTCCATTAGGCAAATGAAATCTTGTACCGCGCCCGCGCCCTTGGCAGGCAGCGTCAATATGCGGCGTGCTTTCGCATTGACTATTGTCGGCATGAGACCCTAAAACTCTGAACAAGGTGCTAATTCGAACAGGAAGACCGTGATGGCGAGACAGCGTCCGTTGTCGCCGCATCTGCAGGTTTATCGCCCGCAGTTGACGTCGATGATGTCAATCACCCACCGTGCGACAGGGGTCACTCTGACCACCGGCACGATGGTGCTGGCGGCATGGCTGGTCGCGGTGGCGCTTGGTGGTGAGACCTACGCCATGATCGCCCTGGCCGTGGCGCATCCTTTGGGGCAATTTGTCCTATTCGGTTATTCGGCGGCGCTGATCTACCATGCGATGAATGGTATCAGGCACCTGTTCTGGGATCTGGGTTTCGGGCTGACCATCCCCGAAGTGTATCGAAGCGGGCATATCGTGCTGTTTCTGACGTTTCTGCTGACGGCATGCCTGTGGCTTGCCATCCTGGCTTAGGGGGAGAGGCCATGGCTGATCATCCGGCAGGCATTGTGAACCGGCGCCGCATCCCGGGACTGGGGCATTGGCGCTGGCAGCGATACAGCGCCGTTGTTGTGCTACTGCTGATGATCTATTTCGTGGTCACGGTGGCAAGCCTCGGTGTTCTGGATCATGCCGGCGCGCTGGCGCTGGTCGGACACCCGGTGAATGCGCTGGCGCTCGCCGGACTTGTCACCATCGGCCTGTGGCACGGCCTGCTGGGTCTGCAGGTGGTGATCGAGGATTATATCAGCGTGGATGGTGGTCGCCGTGCCGCGCTGATGGCGGTTCGGGTCGTAATGGGGCTGATTGGCGCGTCGAGCCTGTGGGCCATCGCGCGGGTGGCGCTGTGATATGCTGGTGACGCACTGGCGCAAATCGAATGAAAGACAGGAAGGGTTGACCTGATGTCGGCTTACGAAATCACGGACCATCATTATGACGTCGTTGTTGTCGGCGCCGGCGGTGCCGGGTTGCGCGCGACCCTCGGCATGGCGGCGTCAGGGCTGAGCACGGCCTGCATCACCAAGGTGTTCCCGACACGCTCGCACACGGTCGCCGCCCAGGGCGGCATCGGCGCCGCGCTGAACAATATGGGCGAAGGCGACAACTGGCAGTATCACATGTATGACACCGTCAAGGGGTCCGACTGGCTTGGCGACCAGGACGCCATTGAATATATGTGCCGCAACGCCATCCCGTCGGTGATCGAGCTGGAAAATTACGGCGTACCCTTCTCGCGGACCGAGGAAGGCAGGATTTATCAGCGCCCCTTCGGCGGCCATACGCTTGATTACGGCAAGTCGATGGCGCGCCGCGCCTGCGCCGCCGCCGACCGGACCGGCCACGCCATCCTGCATACGCTCTATCAGCAATGCCTGAAGCATAAGGCGCATTTCCATATCGAGTTCTTCGCGCTTGATCTGTTGATGAACGAGGATGGCGAATGTGCCGGCGTGATCGCGCTGTGCATGGAAGATGGCACGCTGCACCGGTTCTGGGGCCAGCAGACGGTCCTCGCCACCGGCGGGTACGGGCGTGTCTATTTCTCCTGCACCTCGGCGCATACCTGCACCGGCGACGGCAATGCGATGGCGCTGCGCGCCGGCCTGCCGCTTCAGGATATGGAATTTGTGCAGTTTCACCCGACCGGTGTCTATGGCGCCGGCGTGCTGATCACCGAGGGCGCGCGCGGCGAAGGCGGTTATCTGACGAATTCCGAGGGTGAGCGTTTCATGGAACGGTTCGCGCCGACGGCCAAGGATTTGGCCAGCCGCGATGTCGTCAGCCGGGCGATGACGATCGAGATCAATGAAGGCCGCGGGGTTGGTCCGAACAAGGACCATATCATGCTTCATCTGGAGCATATCGACGCCGATACGCTGCACCGGCGGCTTCCCGGGATCACCGAAACGGCGCGGATCTTCTGCGGCGTCGATGTCACCCGCGAGCCGATTCCGGTCCTGCCGACCGTGCATTACAATATGGGCGGCATCCCCACCAACTATCATGGCGAGGTCATCTCGGCGAAGGACGGCGACGGGAACGCCACTGTTCCCGGCCTGATGGCGATCGGCGAGGCGGCCTGCGTGTCGGTGCATGGTGCGAACCGCCTGGGCACGAATTCGCTTCTCGACATCGTCGTCTTCGGACGCGCCGCCGCGCATCGCGCCACCGAGACCTGCACGCCGGGCGGCACCGCGCGCACAGCGCCGCAGGCGGCGACCGACAAGGCGCTGGAGAGGTTCGACCGCATGCGCCATGCGAAAGGCGACACCGGGGCGGCCGAAATTCGTCTGGAAATGCAGCAGGTGATGCAGAAACATGCCGCCGTATTCCGGTCGACCGACAGCCTTTCCGACGGCGTCTCGAGCATGGACCGCGTCGCCGCGCAGATGGGGGATATCGGGATCAAGGACCAGTCGTTGATCTGGAACACCGACCTCATCGAGGCGATGGAGCTGGAAAATCTGATGGGCCAGGCGCTTGTCACCATCCGTTCTGCCGACCAGCGCGAGGAATCACGCGGCGCGCACGCGCATGAAGACTGGCCGGAGCGTGATGACGAGAACTGGATGAAACACACGGTCATGTGGCTCGACGACAATAACGAATCGCGTCTCGACTACCGCAAGGTTGTGATGAACACGCTCAGCAACGATGTGGCGCCGATACCGCCGGCACCGCGCGTCTACTGACCGGCAAGTTGGACAAGGCATTCGGGCTGCAGGTAGCAAGGCAGTCGATAACAAGGCAGTATGGGGGCTGGCGACATCATGGCTGAATTCACCCTTCCCGCGCATTCAAGGATCACCTCCGGGGATCATTATCCGGCTCCCGAGGGCGCGTCGAACGTCCGCGTGTTCCAGATCTATCGCTGGTCACCGGATGATGACGACAACCCGCGCGTCGACAAATTCGAGGTCGATCTCGATGAATGTGGCCCGATGGTTCTCGATGCGCTGATCAAGATCAAGAGCGAGCAGGACAGCAGCCTGACCTTCCGGCGCTCCTGCCGTGAGGGAATCTGTGGGTCCTGCTCGATGAATATCGACGGCACCAACACGCTGGCCTGTCTGAAAAGCATCGAGGATGTGAAGGGTGACGTGAAGATCTTCCCGCTGCCGCACATGCCGGTGGTCAAGGATCTTGTCCCCGATCTGAGCAACGCCTATCGCCAGCTTGCCTCGATTGAACCCTGGCTGAAGGCGGATGGCGACGCGCCGGAGGGTGAGGAACGCCGCCAGTCGCCGGCCGAGCGCGAGAAGCTCGACGGGCTGTGGGAATGCGTATTGTGTTTCAGCTGTTCGACGGCCTGCCCGAGCTATTGGTGGAATGGCGACGAATATCTGGGGCCGGCGGTGCTTCTTCAGGCCTATCGCTGGGTCGCTGACAGCCGTGATGACCGTACGGCCGAGCGGCTTGACGCGCTGGATGACAGTTTCGCGCTCTATCGCTGCCACACCATCATGAACTGCGCGAAGACCTGCCCCAAGGGGCTGAATCCGGGCCAGGCCATCGCCAGCATCAAGAGCGAGATCGCCAGCCGGTGATGCCATCGCACTGCGCCCTGACCCGGCTGCCGGAATGACGAATGGCTGACTCCGCCGCACCCGCCACAACAGGCGCCACAAAAGGCGCCACGGTAGGCGCCGCCCTCGCCGCCCGCATTGACAATGGCGCGCTGTCGCATGATGCCGGCCAGATGGCCGTGGCGGCGGCGCTCGATGATCTGATCGCGAGACTGGAACAGGTGCCGAAACGGCGCTGGTTCACCGGTATTGGACGCCGTGCCACGCCTGTCACCGGGCTCTATATCCATGGCGGGGTGGGGCGTGGCAAGACCATGCTGATGGACATGTTCCACCATGTGCTTGCCGAATCAAGTGACGAAATCCGGCCGTTCCGCCTGCATTTTCATGATTTCATGGTGATGGCGCAGGATGCGGTCCATGCCGCCCGCGAAGCCGGTGCCGATGATCCAATCGCGGCGGCCGCCAACAGCCTGGCGGCGCATGGCCGGGTATTGTGCTTTGATGAAATGGAGGTGCGGGACATTGCCGATGCGATGATCCTGGCGCGGCTTTTCACGGCACTGTTCGATCGCGGCGTGACGGTGGTGGCCACCTCGAACCGGCATGCTGACGAGCTCTACAGGAATGGCCTTCATCGAGACCGCTTCCTTCCCTTTATCGAGCTGTTGAAGACGCGGTGCGCAATTCACGAAATAGCGGATGGGCAGGACTGGCGCGCCAGCATGCTGGCCTCGCTGCCGGCCTGGTATGTGCCGGATGACCAGCGCGCCGAAACCGCGCTTGCTGACAGCTTTCGCCAGCTTGCCGGCGCCGCCCCGGTCACCGGCGATGTCATCCGGGTCGCCGGGCGCGAGATCCATTTCGACCGGGTGGCGGGCGATGTGGCGCGGGCCAGTTTCGCGGCGCTGTGCGAGGCACCGCTGGCGGCGCGTGACTATCTTGCCATTGCCGGGCGTTTTGCTGGCCTGATCGTTGATCATGTGCCGGAACTGTCGGATGCGAACGAGGCGTCGGCGCGGCGCTTCATGTGGCTTGTTGATGCGCTCTATGACCGGCAGCGCTTTCTGATCGCGTCGGCCGCCTGCGAGATCGAGACGCTGTATGACGGTCATCTGTTCGCCTTTGAATTTGACCGGACGCGATCACGGCTTGGGGAAATGACACGCCGTCATGTCGAGCCATAGAGTGCGACCGCGTGTCGGCACCCGCCGGCAAGGATGCCGGGGAGCGGCAATTCCTCTTGTTTAGACGGGTGGATTCCGGTAAACCACCGGCAACATTTCGTCGCACGCCCCCAGGTGCCGGCGATGCACAATTCCAAACGCATTCCAGGAACCGCAGGATATGGCTCGCAACAAAATTTCACTGGTCGGTGCCGGCAACATCGGGGGCACCCTGGCCCTTCTCGCCGGCCTGAAGCAACTTGGCGACGTTACGCTTTTCGACATCGCCGAGGGTATCCCGCAGGGCAAGGCTCTTGATATCGCGCAGGCAAGCCCGATCGAGGGGTTCGATGCGGCTCTCGACGGGTCCAACGACTATGCGGCGCTGGCCGGAAGCGATGTGGTGATCGTCACCGCCGGGGTGGCCCGCAAGCCAGGCATGAGCCGTGACGATCTGATCGGCATCAACACCAAGGTCATGCAGCAGGTTGGCGCCGGCATCCGCGACAATTGCCCCGATGCCTTCGTGATCTGCATCACCAATCCGCTTGATGTGATGGTCGGTGTGCTGCAGCAGGCCGCGGGCCTGCCGACGGCGCGTGTTGTCGGCATGGCCGGCGTTCTGGACTCGGCGCGTTTCCGCTATTTTCTGGCCGAGGAATTCAAGGTTTCGGTCGAGGATGTGACAGCCTTTGTTCTTGGTGGACATGGCGATACGATGGTGCCGCTTGTCCGCTATTCGACGGTGGCCGGCATTCCGGTGCCGGACCTGATCGCCATGGGATGGTCGACCGAGGCGAAGATCGCCGAGATCGTGCAGCGCACCCGCGATGGCGGCGCTGAAATCGTCGGCCTGCTGAAAACCGGCTCGGCCTTCTACGCGCCGGCCTCCTCGGCCATCGAGATGGCAGAGGCCTATCTTCTCGACAAGAAACGCGTGCTTCCCTGCGCCGCCTATGTGGATGGCGCCTACGGGCTGTCGGGTCTTTATGTCGGTGTGCCGGTCGTGCTTGGTGCCGGCGGCGTCGAGCGTATTGTCGAGATTGCGCTTGATGATGAGGAAAAGGCAATGTTCGACCATTCGGTCGCCGCGGTGCGGGCGCTTAACGAGGTTGTCGACTCTCTGGAATAGGTTCTGGTGCGGGCGATGGCCCGCTTTGCGGGGGAATTCAGATGAACATCCATGAACATCAGGCCAAGACCTTGCTGGCCGGTTTCGGGGTTGCGGTGCCGCGTGGCAAACCGGCATTCTCGGTCGCCGAGGCGGTCGATGCCGCCACCGAGCTTGGCGGGCCGGTGCATGTCGTGAAGGCGCAGATCCATGCCGGTGGCCGCGGCAAGGCGGGCGGTGTCAAGGTTGTCGCCTCGGTTGACGAGGTGCGCGAGGTTGCCGAGGACCTCCTCGGCAAGACCCTCGTCACGCACCAGACCGGCCCGCAGGGCCGCGAGGTCAAGCGCCTGTATGTCGAGGAAGGCTGCGATATCGGGGATGAGCTTTATCTGTCCCTGTTGGTGGATCGTGGCAGCAGCCGGATCACCATCATCGCCTCCAGCGAGGGCGGCATGGATATCGAGGAGGTCGCCGCCACCCAGCCCGACAAGATCCTGTCCGTCGCCATTGACCCGGCAACCGGCCTGCAGCCGCATCACGCGCGCCGCCTTGCCGGGGTCATGGGGCTGACCGGCGCGACGGCGAAGCAGCTTCCGAAATTCCTTGGCGGCTTGTATGAGGCGTTCAGCGCGCTTGATGCCAGCCTGATCGAGATCAACCCGCTGGTCGTGACCGGTGCCGGCGATCTGCTGGCGCTTGATGCCAAGATGAGCTTTGATGACAACGCGCTGTACCGGCATCCCCAGGTAATGGCGCTTCGCGATCTCGCTGAGGAGGACCCGGCCGAGGTCCGCGCCAGCGAGTTCGATCTCAACTACATCAAGCTCGACGGCAATATCGGCTGCATGGTCAATGGTGCCGGCCTCGCCATGGCGACGATGGATATCATCCAGCTTCAGGGCGGCTCGCCGGCCAATTTCCTGGATGTCGGCGGCAGCGCGACGACGGAGCGCGTGACCGAGGCCTTCAAGATCATTCTCTCGGACGAGAATGTACGCGGTATTCTGGTGAACATCTTCGGCGGCATCATGCGCTGTGACATCATCGCCGAGGGCGTTGTCGGCGCGGCGCGCACGCTCGGCCTCGACAAGCCGCTTGTCGTGCGACTCGAGGGCACGAATGTCGATGAAGGCAAGCGCATCATGGCCGAAAGCGGCCTCGACATCATTCCGGCGGACAATCTGGCCGATGCGGCGGCGAAGATTGTCGCCGCCACCGCCTGACGGGGGAAAGTCATGTCAGTTCTCGTGAATAGCCAGACAAGGGTCATCTGCCAGGGCTTTACCGGCTCGCAGGGCACCTTTCATTCCGAACAGGCGATTGATTACGGCACCGTCATGGTCGGCGGCGTGACGCCGGGCAAGGGCGGGCAGACGCATCTTGGCCTGCCGGTGTTCAATTCGGTTGGCGAGGCGATGGCCGAGACCGGCGCCAACGCCTCGGTCATCTATGTGCCGCCACCCTTCGCCGCGGATTCAATCCTTGAGGCCATTGATGCCGGCATGCCGTTGATCATCTGCATCACCGAGGGCATTCCGGTGCTTGACATGGTGCGGGTGAAGCGGGCGCTTGACGGTAGCCAAAGCCGCCTGATCGGCCCGAACTGCCCCGGCATCATCACCCCGGGCGAGTGCAAGATCGGCATCATGCCCGGCCATATCCACACCCCGGGCAAGGTCGGGATCGTGTCGCGCTCGGGAACGCTGACCTATGAGGCGGTGGCCCAGACCAGCGCTGTCGGGCTTGGCCAGTCGACCTGTATCGGCATTGGCGGCGACCCGGTGAACGGCACCAATTTCATTGACTGCCTCGAGATGTTCCTCGCCGACGACCAGACCGAGGCGATCGTGATGATCGGCGAAATCGGCGGGTCTGCCGAGGAAGAGGCAGCGGCCTTCTATAGCGCGCAGCCGCAGCGCAAGCCGATTGCCGGCTTCATTGCCGGCCAGACAGCGCCGCCGGGCCGCCGCATGGGGCATGCCGGCGCCATCGTCAGCGGTGGCAGTGGGGGCGCTGCCGACAAGATCGGCGCCATGCAGGCGGCCGGGTTCGAGATGGCGGAATCGCCGGCGGATATCGGCAATGCCGTGATCCGCGCCATGGCGCGGGGCGTCTGAAACGCTGATGGCTTGAATCTCAGCCGGCAGAGCCTAGACTGGGGACGGGACACAACATGAACGGGTGCTTTACATATGGATGACGCGGCGCAGGTGCCAGCCCCGCCAGATCCGGCTGGTGACTTTGATCTGACCTTCCTGTCGGCGGCCAACGCCACCTTCATTGCCGAGATGAACGCTGCCTGGCGGCGCGACCCGTCGGCGGTCGATGCGCGCTGGGCGCGCTATTTCGAAAAGCTGAACGCGCTTGGCGACAGCGGCGCCGAAATCGATCATGGCCCCAGCTGGGCGCGGAATGCCAGCCGTATCGTCGGCGCCACCGATCCGGCGGAATCGATCAATGCCGTTGCCGCCGGTCATGCCGCCGGCCGGCGGATGAATGCCGATGACATGCGGGCGGCGACGCTGGATTCGCTTCGCGCCGTGATGCTGATCCGCGCCTACCGGATCCGTGGGCATCTGATCGCCGATCTGGATCCCTTGTCGCTGGAGAACAAACCGCTTCATCCCGAGCTTGATCCGGTCACCTACGGTTTCACCGACGAGGATTGGGACCGTCCGATCTTCATCAATTACGTTCTCGGGCTGGAAACAGCGACACTTCGTGAAATCGTCGAGACGCTGCGCCGCACCTATTGCGGGACCATCGGTGTCGAATTCATGCATATTCAGGACCCGGCGCAAAAGGCCTGGATCCAGGAACGTATCGAGGCCATCGGCAACCGCACCGATTTCACCAAGCGCGGCAAGAAGGCGATTTATGAACGTCTTGTCGATGCCGAGGAATTCGAGAAATATCTGCACAAGAAATATACCGGCACCAAGCGGTTCGGCATGGATGGTGGCGAGGCGATGATCCCGGCCATCGAGCAGATCCTGAAGCGCGGATCGCAGCTTGGCCTTGGCGAGATTGTCGTCGGCATGGCGCATCGTGGCCGCCTGAACATGCTTCACAATGTGTTCGGCAAGCCGTTCCGTGCCATCATCTCGGAATTTCTCGGCAACCCGGCCAACCCGGAGGATGCCGGCGGGTCGGGTGATGTGAAATACCATATGGGGGCGTCCTCGGACCGTGAGTTCGACGGCAGGACCGTGCATCTCAGCCTGGCGCCGAACCCGTCGCATCTGGAAATCGTCGATCCGGTCGTTGTCGGCCGGGTCCGCGCCAAGCAGCAGCAGCGCGACGATGTCGACCGGCGCGAGGTTGTCGGCATCCTTCTGCATGGCGATGCCGCCTTTGCCGGCCAGGGTGTGGTTGGCGAGACCTTTGCCTTTTCGGCGCTTCGCGGCTATCGCACCGGCGGCACCATCCACATCATCGTGAACAACCAGATCGGATTCACGACAAGCCCGCATTATTCGCGCTCGTCGCCCTATCCGACCGATGTTGCGAAGATGGTGATGGCGCCGATCTTCCATGTGAATGGCGATGATCCCGAGGCGGTTGTCCATGCGGCGCGGATTGCCATCGAGTTCCGTCAGGCTTTCGGCACCGATGTGGTGCTGGACATGTTCTGCTATCGCCGCTTTGGCCATAATGAGGGTGACGAGCCGATGTTCACCCAGCCATTGATGTACAAGACCATTGGCAAACATCCGACAACGCGCGCCATCTATGCCGACAAGCTTGTTGCCGAGGGCATCATGAGCCGGGCCGAGACGCAGGCGGTTGTCGATGAGCGGATTGCCTATCTCGATGCGGAATTCGAGGCCGGCACAAGCTATCGGCCGAACAAGGCCGACTGGCTCGAGGGAAGCTGGTCC
>Ga0181579_10001614_pt1 | contig 18547 bp, 15 predicted proteins | sample 071ome_24_FD_132996 | JGI IMG/M metagenome (GOLD analysis project Ga0181579, IMG submission 132996) | Coastal salt marsh microbial communities from the Groves Creek Marsh, Skidaway Island, Georgia - 071402CT metaG (megahit assembly) | ecosystem: Environmental > Aquatic > Marine > Intertidal... | reverse complement strand
GAGCAGCTTTGGACTCTGACCGAGGCTCGAGTGGCAATCGAAGACTGGCGATGGAAGTACAACAACATACGCCCCCATCGCTCGCTGGGCTGTATTGCCCCGCTGGAGTTCGCTCAGGAACTGCCGGGGGAAAGCGAACCGAACCCATGTTGGGCCTCCAGTCGGCCTAACATTGACAAACGATATAACCTTAACCACATCATCAATACGTCCAAGCTAACGAAAGCGATGGCTCAGTTTGGGTAACTCGACCACATCAATGAAGCCTTTCCTGTCCCAAGTCCGAGCGAGCATTCGAATCGCTTCATGGGTGGCCATCGCCATTCTTACCTTGGCGAGGGCCCAGGGAAGCGACGCTCTCAAATCGATCAGCTACGAAAGCGATATCCGCCCGCTTCTGGAAAAATACTGTTACAGCTGCCACGGAGAGGAAAAGCAGAAGGGGGATGTTCAGCTTTCCAGTTTTCACGACAAGCGCATGCTCGTGCGCGAGCACGAGCTTTGGCGCGAGGTCATCTACCAAATAGAATCGGAAGAGATGCCCGAAAAGGAGCCTTTGCCGACCCCCGAGGAAAGACGCCTCCTGGTCGACTGGCTCGAACACACGCTAAACGAGATCGACTGGTCCCAAGTCAAGAACGCGGGACATGTCACATTGCCGCGCCTCACTAATGAGGAATACAACAATACCATGCGCGATTTGCTGGGAATCGATATTCGGCCTGGAGACTCGTTCCTGGAAGACGGCGAAGGGCAAAGTGGCTTCAATAATGACCGCGACAGCCTCTTCATCACGCCGTCGCAAATGGAAAAATATTTCCAAGCCGCCGAACGCTCCATCGAAGCCCTGCTCCATCACAACAAGGACCCGATAGCGCTTCACTACGAGTCGGAAGACATGTTCATGACCGAGACTCGGGAAACACCCAAGGAATTTGGAAACGATTTCAGAGGATACGTCATCAATCGCGGTCAAATGACTCTATACGAGTCGATCGAGTTTCCCTATGATGGCATTTACCGATTCAAAGCTCGGGCTTTGAGCACGAAGGGCCCAACAGGCAGTCGGCTGCGTATCAACGACGAGGTGAAAGGGGATATCAAGGTCCTCAGTGAAGAGCCCGCTGTCTACGAAATTACCGCTTTCGTTCCTGCAGGTGAAAATCAAGTGGCCTGGAATATCGAGATTCCTCCTATCCACTACGATCCTCCCGAAAACAATGAGGACAGCAATTCCAATCTTCGTCCACAAAGCGTCGCTGTTGATTGGATACAAATCGAAGGGCCGATCGACCCAACACCCGAAGGCCAAGTTCCGCTAGTGATCTCAAGCTGGCCTAAGGCCGGCAATGCGCCCGAAACCGCAGCCCAGGAAATCCTTGAGGAATTCCTTCCGCGAGCCTTTCGGCGACCCGTATCCAAATCCGAGCGCGAAAGATACCTCCAGCTATTCACTTCAGAAATGGCTGCCGAGCAGACTTTCGAAAGCGCGATAAGGACGACCCTGGCTGCCGCGCTCGTATCGCCACACTTTCTATACAGGCCTGAACTCGGCCCTTCCTCAACCAACAAAGAGTATCCTCTCAATGACTACCAGCTAGCGTCCAGGCTTTCTTACTTCCTATGGATGTCCATGCCCGACGAAGAACTTCTTCTATTGGCCGAGAAAAAGCGTCTGCGAAAGCCGCGAACGCTTCGCCAGCAAGTCCGCCGCATGCTAGAGGATCCCCGGGCCAAATCGACAGCCCGAACATTTCTGGGCCAATGGCTGGGCTTTGAAGCGCTTGGCGATACCGTCGTCCCCGACAGCCGAACCTATCCGGAATTCACGCCTGCCATCAACCGGGCCATGAAGGACGAAGTCTATTTTACCTTCGATCACTTAATGGCAAACAACGGCAGCGCTCTCGAACTACTCGACTCCACCGAAACCTTTTTGGACCAAGGCCTCGCCGAGCATTACGGAATCGAGGGCGTTACCGGCCCAGAGATGAGACGCGTCTCGCTCGACGACCCAAATCGCGGCGGACTCCTTGGCATGGGAAGCATTCTTACGGCTACCTCCAATCCCGCCCGTACCAATCCCGTGAGCCGAGGCAAATGGGTACTGGAAACGCTGCTCGGCAGCCGCATCCCCGAACCGCCCGCCGATGCGGGAATCCTGCCGGAGAATGCCGGCCGCGTAAAAGGGAAGACCCTGCGCGAGGAATTCGAAATGCATCGTCGCAACCCCAGCTGCATCGATTGCCACGAAAAGATAGATCCCATCGGATTTGGACTAGAGAATTTCGATGGAATCGGACGCTTCCGGGAATCGGAGAACGGAAAACCAATCGACAGCTCTGGCCGTCTGCCTGACGGAACGTCCTTCACCGGCCCAGCTGAACTGAAGCAATACATAATCTCATCCAAGAAAGATGACTTTGTCCGCAATCTGTGCGAAAAGGTACTGGCCTTCGCCCTCGGACGCGATCTGCAACACTATGATGAAGCCGCAATCATAAAACTGGTTGCGGCGATGGAAAAAAAGCAGTATAAGATCCGCACTTTATTCGAAGAAGTGGCTTTGAGCTATCCGTTCCGCTACCAACACCCCAATCCCGAATATGAACAAACGCTGGCAAATATCCCGTAGAACTTTCCTCAAAGGAGTCGGCGCGAGCCTCGCCCTGCCTTACCTCGATATCATGGGCAGCCAGGGCAAGGCAGCCGCCCTCGCCAAGCCACCTAAACGCCTGGCCTGCATTTTCCAGCCCAACGGGGTTTTCCCCGAGGCTTGGGACGTTACTGGCACAGGAATGGACTTCCAATTCTCGCCCATCCTCGAGCCGCTCAAAAACCTGAGAAGCGAACTTTCTATCCTCTCTAATATCGACAACATTGGCAGGGGACACGTCCAGATGACGGGATCGTTCCTTACCGGTACTACGATTAACGGGAGAAAGAACGCCATCTCGCTCGACCAAATTGTGGCCAACGCAATCGGCAATGAAACGCCCTTCCCTTCAATCACCTTAGGTACCGAACCTCCACGACAAGGATCCGCCGGAAACGAGCCTATTTCCTTCGCTAACACCGTATCCTGGAGCTCGGAAACCACCCGCATCTCCCCGGAAATTAATCCTCGCGTCGCCTTCGATCGCATGTTTCGAGACAAGTCAGGACCAAAAGCCCTGCGCCAAGCCCAACAGCGGCGAAGCGTCGTCGACCTAGTACTTGAGGACGCCAAGAGCCTCCAGCGCAAGGCCAGCAGCCAAGACCATTCCAAGATTGGCGAATACCTCGATAGCGTTCGCTCCTTAGAGGTCCAAATTGAGAAAACGCTCAATCCGCCTGAACGTTCCTGGAAACCGCTTTCGCCACCCGATTTGCAGCGCCCTGACGCGGGCATTCCAGAAGATCGCCAAGAACACCTCAAACTAATGATCGATTTGATGGTGCTGGCCTTCTGGACCGATACCACCCGCGTGGGAACCTTGATGACCGCACACGGATTCAGCCGACAGAATTTCAGCTTTCTGGATGGCGTCACTTCCGACCATCACGGAATGTCGCACCATAAGTTTCAAGACCAAGCGGTCGATGAATATACCCGCGTCAGTCGCTGGTACATTGAGCAGCTTGCCTATATGCTGGACCGCATGAAGTCCATCAACGAGGGCAACGGCTCCTTGCTGGACAATTCCACTGTGCTTTACGGCTCCAGCATGAAGGACGGGAACGGTCACAAAAAGGAGAATCTCCCCATCGTGCTCGCCGGCAGAGGCGGCGGCAGCCTCAAACCGCTCGGCCACCTCGTTTGTAAAGAACATACACCGCTGGCCAACCTGCATCTGACCTTGCTGCAAAAACAGGGTATCGAGATCGACAATTTCAACAACGCCAGCACCGGAACGATCGGCGAGCTGATCTAACAGACGCTCACAGAGAGCTCCCAGTATCAAAGACGCGATTGCCCAACGAGCCGTAGGGGCTTCGCCTACGAAGACCGCGTACTGTTCTAACCGACTCGCCGGTCGTCTCAAGCGACGACCCCGCGGCATGTGCGAGGCGGGGAGGATCGGCTCGATCCTCCAATTTCCGCAGATGGAGGACCGAGCCGGTCCTCCCTACCAATAAAGCCGAAGCAACCGTCTTCACTCTGCGAACTTCGCCACTCCAAAAATTCCACAACATAGCCCGCCGTCACAAAAAAGGCGCGACTCGGGAAAGCCGCGCCTTTGAAAATTAAATGTCTAATTCGCCTAGCTATCGATCTTGATCTTCCAGCCTTTAGCATAGTCGCGCTTGACGAGCTTGTCTAGATCGGAACGGCCCTTGAACTGCATGCCTTCAGAGTCCCACTCCAATTCCGTATCCGGATTCTGCTGGGCGATTACTCCGAGGAGCACCGTTTCCGTGAAGGGTCCCGCTTGGCCAAAGTGCGACTCGGCTTGCTCAATGCGACCCGTCACCGCGTCGTACCACTCCTTGTACGGATCCTGATCCCAGGCTCGAGCGATAGTCTTGTCCGGCCAATCGAATCCATCGATATCGTTGTTGGAATGGATGAACCAGCGGCCGTGCTGACGATTGAAAATGAGCTTGCCCGCTTCGCCAATCACTACGCTTCCGAATTGCTGGAAGGGCATGCCGCCTAAAATCTTCGGATCTGGGTGATTATATTCTTCGCTGTGCTTAATGAGCGTCCAGGTTTCCCGATCGAAATCGGCGTTCACGTATCCATCGTACCAGTGATACTTGAAACCCCGCTTGGAGGTGTACTGGCTTGAAGGATACTCCCAAACAACCTTAGAATTGATTGGAGGAGAAATTTTGGTAGCTCCCTCCTGCTGGGCTGTCACACTCGTAGGAGCTCCGGGATCGACCGCCCAATACGCCATGTCCATTATGTGGCAGGCCATATCGCCCAAAGCCCCAGTCCCATAGTCCCACCATCCACGCCAAGCGAACGGAGCAATGTTTGCATTGTATCCAACTTCCGGAGCAGGACCTATCCACTGCTCCCAGTCCAGCCATGCAGGAACTTTCTCTTTGGCTGGCGGCTTGGCGAATCCTTGAGGCCAAATGGGGCGGTTGGTCCAGGTGTGAGCCTCTCGAACCTTGCCGATTACACCTGCCCGAATCAGCTCTACGCAACGACGCATGTGATCGTTGGCATGGGCCTGATTTCCCATCTGCGTCTTTACCCCATGCTTTTCAGCTAGCTTAGTCATCATGCGGGCCTCCCAAACTCCGTGTGTCAGCGGTTTCTGGCAGTAGACATGCTTGCCGCGCTCCATAGCCATTGCGGAGGCATGAAAGTGATGATGGTCAGGAGTCGAAACGATCACGGCGTCCACTTTGTCGCCCATCTTCTCGAACATCTCCCGATAATCGGTAAAGAATTTGGCGTCCGGGTACTGGCTCCGGGTTTCTACCACGCCCTTGAGGCGCCGATTTTCCATATCCACGGACGACATCTTGGTTGCGTCGGCCGTGTCGACCAAACCGACCACATCAAATCCGGCTTCTTCGCAATGGGTGATGTCGACCCGGCCTTTACCGCCGGTACCGATCCCAACAACCGTTGGTTTGGTCAAGCGTCCGCGAGCATGGCTCGGCAGGATACTGAAGCTGAAGGCGCTGCTCGCCATGGCAGCGGCAGACACTTTCCCGAACTGTCTGCGGGAAATTCTGGTCGAAAGTATGCTTTTATTCTCTTTCATGGGCGTAACGTTTCAATTAAACGACGAAGCATCGCGCGCTGAGCGGCAGCGTGTCAATTGGACATTCCCGTCAGAATATTGGGCAAAACCGGCTCGAAGGTAAATTTCTTGCGGCTTCCCGTCGGCTGATGCAAATTCGCCTCGATGCCTCACGCGTATTCTTTACCCAAAGCTCGGCTTTTCAGGCTCATCCTTTGCGGTCTATCTCTCGCAACGAATCTTAGAAGCCAATCCAGCCAGGATGCCTCGCCCTGGGCCGATTGGGTGGAGCCTAATTTCCCGTTTTTCTCATCGATTGTCGATGCCCGGAAAGTAGACGATGGGCCGACCGAAAACAACCTGACTCCTCGAGGAATCCTTCTCAATTTGGGTTATGATTGCTGGGCTTGTTTCGACACCGACCTGCTTCGGGTATCCGCCATCTGGCAGGGGCCGGGCGTCAGGCCTGTCGCCTTGGCCCCGAAGTCATATCATCCATGGGGACGTAAAACCCAGGGCGGACAAGAAGTTCTGCCAGAGCCCGATGGCAATCTCTGGCTCGCCAATGGCATCTATCCGGGCTGGCAGGCAGGCGAGCAACTGCAATGGTCGGACCCGCGGGCTCCAGCTCCCAGCCCCGAAGAAATTGGACGCGGCCCCTTGCCCGAATCGCAAGGACGCTTCCAGGCCCTGCAAATCGTCGATAGCGGAGTCGTTTTGGAATACGCTGTCCAAGATGCGCGAATACGAGAGCTCTGGTCAGCATCGCTAAGCTCCGGCAAGCCAATCATCGAACGACAAATCGAGACCGGGCCATCGAAACAAACGCTAACTCTGATTGCCGGCGTTGCCGATGGCACGCGAATCGCATTGTGGACTGATGAGAGCAGCGCCCGCGTCAGGCTTTCGGAAGACCAGTCACGATGGCTGGTCCGCATTCCTCCAAACCGCTCGAACACCCGATTCGTCCTGGCAATATCATCGGATCTAGCGCCTCCTCAGATCTCACCCAAACCGATCTCGGGTCAGCCACCACCTCTTCGCTGGCCTGAGACCGTGAAAACCAGCGGCTCGCTTTCCCAAGAAGACGCCGCATATGTTGTCGACGACATCCAATTGCCTCGCGACAATCCCTGGAGCCGCAACGTCCGGCCCGGAGACATCCAGTTTCTTCCCGACGGGACTGGGGTACTGACTACAATCGATGGTGACATCTGGCTTGCCAGCGGGCTCGACGGCGATCTGAGAGAAATTCGCTGGAAGCGTTTCACGTCCGGTCTCCACGAACCCATGACAGTGGCTATTCGTGACGACGAAATATTCGCTTTCGACCGAAACGGAATTTGGAAAATTCTGGATACAGATGGCAATGGCGAAGCCGACCGCCACGAGCTTTTCTCCAACGCCTTTGCTCAAACCGCCGACATGCGAGAATTTCCTAGCGGAATTCGCCTCGCCCCCAATGGCGAGTTCATCATCGCCAAAGGCGGCCAGCAAGCGACTACCCTGGGCAAGCACAATGGTAGCGTTCTAAGAATTTCCGCCGACGGGCGACACGCGACCGTTCTTGGATATGGTCTGCGTCAACCCAATATCGGCGTCAATATTCGCAGCGGGTTGGTGACCTCAAGCGATCAACAAGGTCAGTATATTCCCACTACGCCTCTCCATATCGTGAGCGACCGCCAATTTTACGGCTACCTTTCCGAAGGCTTGCAGGAGCGGGAAGTATACCCGGAACCGATCGCTCAACCGCTAACGTGGATTCCCCACGCCGTTAATGCGTCCGCCACATCCCAGGTTTGGCTGTTCGGGGCCCGCATGGGAGCCCTCAACGACAGCCTCGTCCACATAGGCTTTACGCGTCCGGAACTTTTCAAAGTTTTAATCAATAATCGCGGCGATCGCCCTCAGGCATCCGTCGTCAGTATTACTACCGACATACCCTTTCCACCGCTGCACGGATCGGTTAACCCAGCCGATGGTCAGCTCTATCTGGCTGGCTTCCAAATTTCCGGATGGGGCAACAGTCTGGATCGATTGACTGGCATCGGCCGCATTCGCTATACCGGAAAGCCGGCCGCCCTTCCCTCCGAAGTAGCGCCCTTGAAAAATGGCGTCCTCCTGCGCTTCGATATCGAGCTCGATCCGACACGAGCAACCGACCCCGAAAACTACTCCATGGCTTCCTGGGGATACAAGCGTTCTTACAAGTATGGATCTGCTCAATACAAAGCCAACGGAGAAACGGGTATCGATTGGATCGCGCCGAGCAGCGCTTACCTTTCCAAGGATGGGCGATCGGTTTTCGTAGCCACTCCAGACTTAAAAGAAACGATGCAGCTTCGTGTCGGCTGGGCCTTGGCCTCAAAAGACGGGTATCCTGTCGAAAACAATGCCTACACCACCCCTTACTCGCTGCCTGATTTCGATCCCGTATCTGAAGGATTCGGGCGCATCGAAATCGACCTCGCTCCTCGAAATTCATCCGTTCCAGAAGCGACACCCATTTCCATCGCCGAAGGCCGAAGACTCTACCATATGGTGGGATGCGTCGCCTGCCATTCCATAGATGGTTCCAATGTCGCAAAAGTCGGCCCTACCTGGAAAGGGCTTTTTGGCAACGAACAATCAGTCGTAGTCGATGGACAGAATCAGATCATAACCGCCGATGAAGCCTACCTGCGGGAATCGATCCTCGATCCTTCCGCAAAAGTCGTCAAAGCATTCGCCAGAGGCGAATGGGCCATGCCCAGCTACGCCGGCGTCCTCGCCGACGAGCAAGTCGAATCGCTCATCCTTTTTATGAAATCCCTGTGATTAACCTGCACTCGGATGCGAATGAAAAGGTAGCGGACGATCTCACTCCCACGCTTAAGCTACAGCGGCACAGGCCGAGCGATCCATTCCAAAATAGTAGAACAGGCATCTTGCCTGTATGCGGAGCGTAAGATCACAGGCTAGAAGACTGAACTACCCTATTAAAATGTATCCAATCAACATTACAACCCCTTACATTGTCTTGCTCTCTGCCCTCTTATTGGCCGGCTGCTCTCACCACGCCGACGATGCCGTAAAAGCCCTCATCGTGGTCGGCCCCTCCAATCACCCGCCTGGCAGCCACGAGGTAGAAGCTGGCGGCCGTCTCATCGAATACTGCCTGAAAAACAACGAGAACGGTATCGCCGTCCAAGCAGATGTTATCTACGTCTGGAAAGACATGCCTAAGGATCTCGATCTCTACGACACTTTGGTATTCATTGGCGACAAATTTCCTTGCGAGCGCCTGCCCAATCAGAACTCGCTATGGAGCAACTGGCACAAGTGATGGCCAAAGGCCGCGGAATCGTTTGCTTGCACTACGGTGTTGGTCTCGAGAACGACGACGTCGATCCGGATGGCGACCACCCCCTCCTGCATTGAATGGGCGGCTATTTTGCCACCCGCTGCAAACATCACCAATCAACAGCTAAAATCTACCGGGCCGCTCGTATTGAAGCCGCCAACCTGAATCATCCCACCGCCCGTGGATGGGACACCATGGTTCTCCAGGACGAACCTTACACCAACAATTACTTTGGCCCTTACGACCACCAACTGATGGTTGGAGCCTTCGCCGTCGCCACCTCTATGCTTCCTCCCGAAGCGCCCAAAGAGCCAAAGTTGTCCAAAAGCAAATCCATAAAATCGATACAGCTATCCGCCAGGGCCTCGAATAACGCCATGCCATCTCGACTAGTATCCCCGTTTCAGGGTGGTTAGCCGCAGTGCCATTTCACCACCGCCGCCAAGCCGTCTCTCTCTTCGTTTCACTTTTCACTTTCCACTCCTCACTCATGAACATTCTAGGCCCCATCGTGCCGATTGATCCAATGCTCATCCTCCGTCCACAGGCTAAACCTGCCCGTGCCGAGCAGCATTTGCCAAATCGCGATACAGAACAACGCGAAATCGAATGCATGCATCGGATGTTCGCTGTAACGCCATCCTAGTAGCCCAACCAGCACCAGGCAAGCGATCCGCCCAGCAATTCCCAGTAGAATCAGAACGACCGCAAATATCGCTCCACCGGTCCATAGAACACTTAGCCAATCTTCCTCACCCTCGGGCAAAAGTCGCCAGTCAAATTGGCCTAGCGCCATCGCTAGCATAACCGCAATGGCTAGGCGTAAAACCGGCTGAACCACAGATTGGCCCGCGCGGTTCAGACGGCAAAAAAAACGGTCCACCGGTTTGCAATTCCGATCGATCCGTCCACTGACAATCAGCCAGTCGAGGACAAAACCGATCAAAGCGGGGAGCATAAAAGCGAAGCCAGCGATCGTGACTACTGGCGGGCGAAACATTGGCCAAAGGGCCACCACGAGAAACCCCATCTGAAAGCCCGCCCAGGCCCGTCGATGCAATGCCGGTGGAAGCGGGTGGATCGGCAAACACTGGAGCTTCCGCCACGTCAATCCCCCGTGAAAGAGGTAGTAGGCTACACCTAAAAGCAGATAGCTGATATGAACCTGGCTATAGCCATAAGCTAGCAGCGAAGCGACCGCTAAACCGAGTGCATCGGAAACCATGTCCAGCTCTTCTCCAAACAAGCTGCCGCGGCCTGTACGACGTGCAACAAAGCCATCAATTCTGTCGAGAACGGCAGCGAAAAGATAAAGGCTTCCCGGTATCCAGGCCAAGACAAGCCCGTCAGGCCAACCTTGAAAAAGGAACCCGCCCACTGCGGCAATCAGCCAGGAACGCAGCAGCGTCAGACGGTTACCCCAACCCAAATTTCCATAAAGCGGAGCCCCTCGGGCCGGTCGATTGAGATGCAGGCGCCGCCCCCCCTGATAACACAAGAATCCCCATAGAATCCCAGCCTGGAGAATCCACTGCCCGGCTCCCTGCCAGTGCCAATACAGACCCAATAACCCAGCGCCGAAGATCAGGATGGCCGACCCAAGAAAGGCGACCTTGCTCAGTTCAGTCTTGAGCGAGGCTTCTTTCCCTTGGGCATCATCATCATCATCTTGCATCCCCCAACAAAAACACCAAACATCCCCCAAGTAAACAACGCGTCCCGCCTGACGTACGTATGAGGAAGTTGCTAATATCGGCAACGGACACTCCTCAGTTGCTGTTGCCAAACAAATGTGATCGCATTTCAGACGCATGCCCAAATTTTCGATCTACTTCGCCTATCCCGGCGAGCTTGACACGCCCACGGGCGGCTATCGCTACGATCGGCGTCTCATTGCCGAGCTGCGTCAATTGGGGGCGAAGGTAACAACCATTTCACTACCGGACTGCTTGCCGGTTCCCGATCAGCAAGCCCTAAAAACGATCGAGCAAACCATGGCAGCATTACCGGATCAGGCCGTAGTGGTAATCGACGGACTTGCCTTTGGCGTACTCGATGATCTGGCAGCCAAGGAGGCTCATCGCTTGAAGCTGGTCGCCCTTTGCCACCACCCTCTCGCCTTGGAAGCGGGTATCAATGAATCGCTGAAGCGAAGTTTGATGGAGTCAGAACGCCGGGCCCTATCCTGGACCCGGGCAACCATAGTGACCAGCGAGCATACCAAAGACATCCTTATCGATCAGTTTGCGGCGCCATCAGAGAAGATCGTTGCGGCAGCTCCGGGCACAGACCCTGCTTCCCTCGCGCCAGGCAACGGCGATCCAGTCCGCTTGCTAACGGTTGCCTCGCTCACGCCTCGCAAAGCTCACGACGCGCTGATAGATTCTCTGGCCGAACTGGCTGAGTTGCCATGGCAAGCACGCTTTGTCGGCAGCGGTGAGCTTGACCCAGCATGGGCAACCAATTTGCAAGCCCGCGTGAAGGATCTAGGATTGTCAAAACGGATCTGTTTTGCCGGCGCCGTCGATGACGCAACAGCCGAGTATCAACAAGCGGATGCGTTTGTCCTGCCCTCGCGCTATGAAGGCTATGGAATGGCCTTCGCCGAAGCGGTGGCTGCCGGACTGCCTGTCATCGCCGCTAGAGCGGGAGCCGTCCCAGAAGTCGTACCGGAAACAGCTGGTTTGCTCGTGCCGCCCGATGATGGACCTGCCCTTACCCTGGCGCTACGGCAGTTGATAAGCAACCCAAGCCTACGCCGACAGTTCCAGAGAGGAGCCAGACAGGCGGCCTCAAACCTTCCACGGTGGTCTGATACTGCTGCTATCGTTGCTGGCAAGCTCATGGAGGTGGCCAACGCATGAGCGGTTTCAGCATAGACTGGCTAGACCTGCGGGAAGCCGCAGACCATAGAGCCCGCGACGATGGATTGCTCGTCCGAGCCATACATTGGTTGCAGGACGCTCGGCCGCCCGGCCAAAGCGAGGTAGTGGTCGATCTAGGGGCCGGCACAGGTTCCACACTACGAGCCTTTACTCGCTCTAAAATCTATAAAACCGGGAGCGCCGAATGGCGCCCGATCGAACACGATTCCCAGCTACTAGCAGAGATTCAGAGACGTCATGGTCAATCAACTACACTGAAACCCCACGAACTGGACTTGGCTAAGACCTCGGAACTCCCACTATCCGACACCCGCCTAGTAACAGCCTCAGCCTTATTTGATCTCGTATCCGCTAACTTTATCGATTCACTCGTGGACACGCTTATACGGCAATGTCAGCAACAGCCCGTGGGGCTCTACGCGGCTCTCACCTACGATGGAACTACCCAGTGGACGCAAACCCATCCACTTGACGAAACGATCCTCGCGGCCTTCAATCGAGATCAGTTCCGAGACAAAGGATTCGGCCCGTCCCTCGGCCCTAATGCCTGCCACTATCTGGAAAGACGATTGGTTGAGGCGGGCTTCGAGGTGTCATGCGCCGAGAGCCCCTGGATTCTCGGTGGGAAAGAAAGCGAGTTGGTAACTGAGCTGGCCAAAGGAATCGGGCATGCAGTCGCCGAAGACCCAGCGCTGGACCCGGAAGCGCTTCGCGAATGGCTAGAATTTCGCCAAGCCAATGTAACGCGCGAAAATTGCCTTGTGGGGCACCGAGACCTATTAGCTCTCCCGCCGGCCTAATACTCTGACCTGCAAACGCTCGTTTTCAGCGATACCGACAAGTCCTCAGACTTGTCGCTAAATGCTTGTCTGAACCTGCTTTACCGTTCCAACTAAGAACGTACGTTAAACCACCCCATGCTAGAAGCCACAGTAACTCGCATCACCAGCGCCCGCATACCCACCGACTACGGTGAGTTTCACCTTGTGTACTATACCAACACTGTAGACGACAAATCCCATCTGGCGTTCTACATGGGGGATGACCTTGCCGGAGAGGATACACTCGTGCGCATCCATTCAGAATGCCTGACCGGAGACATTTTTGGCTCCCGCCGTTGCGACTGCGGAGAACAACTGGATCAGGCTCTTCAACTAATTGCCGAGGAAGGAAGGGGTGCGCTCATCTACCTTCGCCAGGAGGGCAGAGGCATCGGCCTCCTAGAGAAGATTCGGGCCTACAATCTTCAGGACGAGGGCCACGATACCGTCGAGGCCAATCTTATACTGGGCCACGGGGCCGACGAGCGTAGTTATGCTCTGGGTTCCTGCATCCTCAAGGATCTTGGCATCAATTCCGTTCGCCTCATCACTAACAACCCAGAAAAAATCGAAGCTCTGGAAGCGGACGGTATCAAGGTCAGCGACCGGGTGGCATTGCCCTCCACCATCCATCCGGAAAATTCCCGCTACTTGATGACCAAGGTCGAGCGCATGAATCACATGCTGCAGCCGCCCGTCCACAGGTCACGACCGCGACGGGTGACTTCCTTGAATCTCAAACAGGAGATCGAAGACTGGCTCAATGATCGGGCCGCGTCTTTCCAATCCGAGAGCCGCCCATTTGTCACACTTAGCTACGCCCAAAGCTGGGACGGGAGCATCACTACCCATAGCGGCGAGCCCCTGTCTATCAGTGGCGAGGAATCTATGCAGATCACCCATCAGGTGCGCAGCCTCCATGATGGGATTCTGATTGGCGTCGGCACTGTGCTTAGCGACGATCCGCAACTTACGGTCCGGGAATGGTCGGGTTCTAACCCCCAGCCCATAATCCTCGATAGCCAACTACGTACACCCTCCAGCGCCAAGCTATGCAGCCATCCGGACAAACGATGCTGGGTGATAACTGCGAATTCAGAAGCTCAATCCCAGGGAGGCAATTTCGAGGTCCTAACAGTGCATGGCGACGAAGACGACTCGCAGCATGCCTCCCTCGATGCCGCCATGCAGTTGCTGCGCGATCGAGGCATTAAGCGCCTGATGGTCGAGGGTGGCGCCAACGTCATCACCGCCTTTCTGCAACAGCGCCTCGTCGATGCGGTAGTGCTAACCATAGGCCCCAAGCTCGTGGGCGGCTACAAAGCAGTCGGGGATTTGCAGCCAAAGGTAGGGAATACCGTGCTTGATATTAACCCCCTCTATTCCGGCCAAGCCGGCCAAGACTTGATCATCTGGGGCGAACTGCGATACGACGGGCCCGAGAAATGAACGCGAGTGCCGCCCAGCATGCCCAACAACTTTGGTTTACCGAGCCCTTTCAGGTCGAAGTCCGCCAAAAAGAGCTACCCGCCCCTGGGCCCGAACAAGCCTTAGTCCGCAATCTGTATTCCGGCATTAGCGCCGGCACGGAGTTGCTCGTCTACCGGGGCCAAGTTCCTGAAAGCATGCCGCTAGACGCCAACTTATCCTCGCTGAGCGACGGGGCCATAAACTACCCCTTGCAATACGGCTACGCGTGTGTCGGGCGCGTCGAGCAGATCGGTCAATCCGTGGATAACTCCTGGATTGGGAAAACCGTATTTTCATTTCAGCCCCATGCCAGTCGCTTTCTAGGCAATGTGTCTGAGCTGATTCCCCTCCCCGATGATCTGGACCCCCAAGCCGCCATATTTCTAGCCAATATGGAAACGGCTGTGAACATTGTCTTAGACGCCAGTCCGCAACTGGGCGATCGCGTAGTCGTATTAGGTCAGGGAATACTGGGACTACTCGTCACTGGCATCCTATCCAATTTCCCTCTGGCCGCGCTGTATGTTCTAGACAGGATTGCGTCCCGGCGGGCGAAGGGCGAGCAGACCGGAGCAACGGCCGGCTTTGACCCAGAAAATCCAGCGGATATCGAAACGCTTAAAGCAAAGCTGCGGTTGGATCAGCCTCGCGGCGGGGCCGATATTGCGCTGGAACTAACCGGCGCACCAGCAGCCTTGAATTTGGCGGTGGAGCTTTGCGCCTATTCAGGTCGCGTCGTCGTCGGCAGTTGGTACGGCAGCAAAACAGCCGAACTCAAGCTCGGCGAACGCTTTCACCGCAATCGTATCGGCATCATAAGCAGTCAAGTTAGCTCCATAGAGCCGGAACTGAGCGGCCGCTGGAACAAGGAACGCCGTCTCTCAGTCGCCTGGGATCGAATACGAAAACTCCAGCCCGAACAATTTATCAGCCACCGCCTTCCCTTGTCCAATGCAGCCGAGGCCTACCACTCGCTGGACCGCGTATCGAATGATGCCCTACAGATAGTTTTCGACTACTCCCTCTAGCCAGACTAATTGTCCCAAAGCAAAAAAGACTTCCTATGTACACCCTCGCAGTAAAAAAAGACTTCATCGCCCGGCACTTTCTGATCGGCGGAGATTGGGGACCGGAAAACGAGCCCAATTCGCACCACTTTGTCATGCAGATTCAGCTGGAAGCCGCTGAACTGGATAAGCACGGCTATCTAGTGGACATCGTCAAGATTGAGGAAGAAATGGATACAATCATCGACTACTTCAGCGAGAGCATGCTCAACGATCTGCCGGAATTCGAGGGGCTCAACCCCAGCCTCGAGCATTTCAGCCGCATTGCTTGCCGCAAACTGCTGGAGGCTATCACCCCTCCAGGCTCTGGGAAATTCACCGTGCGCATGTGGGAGAACGAGTCCTGCTGGGCCTCTTATTCAACGAGCTTTGGCGGAAGCTGACAAACCTGGGAGCATCAAGGCCCCGGCTAGGAGGACCAATACGTCGCGCAAACGCATCAAAGCGATCAAACTCGCGGCCGCCGGCAGGGGCAACGCCAAGGCTGAGAAGGCCCAGAACATTCCGGCCTCCACGCTGCCAATACCGCCCGGCAAGGGCAGCAGAAAGGCCAGGCGAACCACGGTGAACAATAACAGAAAGGTGGCTAGATCCTGCTCCACTCCGACGAAGCTGAGCAAAAGCCAGAACTCGGCAATCATGCCCGCCCAACCGATTAGCGAAAGGGCCAGGGCCAACCCGAGAGACGGGCGCTTCTCAGTGACCACTTCCAGTAAGGTAGCGTGCAGCTGCGACCAATGAGCAGATAGCTGACCGAGGCGGGGATGCTTCTGCCAAGGCCGAGTCAAGCGTTCGATCCCTCCACGCACGCGCTCCGGATGTCGTATCAGAATCCAGGCTACGAGCCCAAAGGCTGACACCAGTCCAGATAGGGCCAGAGCAATGCCCCACCAATCGGCCAAGTTCGTCGAAGCGGAAACCGCCAAGGCTAATACCGCAATGAAAAGGATCGCAAAATTGATCCAGAGCTCGTAGAAACGATCCAAGCCCACCGCCAGAAAGGCAGAGGTACCCGCAAGCTCGTAGCGTTTCCACAGCCAGTGGATCTGCAACGGTTCTCCTCCAAATTGCGGGCCGGGCGTCACGAAGCTAATCAGTTGTCCCGCTTGGCGAATACGCAACAGCTGCTGGAATCCAATCCTCGAACCTATCGCTCCCGTCAGAACCTGCCAACGGCCCACCAGTAAAGCGATAATCAGCAGATTCAGGGCGATCCATAGAAGCCACTGCAACACACTCAGACCACTGATGGATTGCAGCGCGGCGTCGAGTGGCAACTGAGCCACAATCCAAGCCGCCAACCCCAAGGCTACAATCCAAAATATGCGCAACGTTTTAATATCCAACCTCCTAACCTTCTCACCGATCGCGAACAATCGAATTCTGAGCCGCGTTTCTCAAGAAAGAGCGGGCCGCATTCCCAGTACTATTCGAGCCTTCCCTCCTTTTTGCTCTCAAGCAAGGCTAGCAATACCGAACCTTCTGCCGATAAAATGCCGAAGCGCCGCTAATAGCGGATGAGTACCGTGCCGCAAACGTTAGAGTTGTTAGTATCTCCGGCGTCGTCCCGCGACTGCGCCTGAGCGTCAACTTAACTAAGAAATGTTCTCCCTCATCCCTCAGCCTTCATCCTTCAACTCTATATCTCCGGTCCTTGCCAATCCGGGATGCCTCTCTCGCGCTTCTGCTTTTCGTATCTAACCCATTGCGGACGCTCTTCCGTATATGGCTTGTTTTCGTGTACCATCAAAGGACGGGTTTCTTGCCACCAGGCATCGTACGCCTCTCGCAATCGAGCCACCACTTCTGGATGCTGAGCAGCTACATCCATCATTTCGTAGGGATCCTGAGAAATGTCGTACAACTCCTCGTTGTTGATGAAACGCCAGCGCTGGGTTCGGATCGCGCAATCCTGCAATTTATGCGTACTCGGCTCGACCCCTTTCTCCCAACGGCCTTTGTGCGTAAAGAGATAACGATCATCCCAATCGGCTTTGGGATTTTCTAGAAGCGGAAGTAGATTGCGCCCATCCAACTCCTGAATACCATTAGGAATAGTTGTTCCTGATAAGCTTGCGAAGGTCTTGAAAACGTCAATATGAGCGGTCAGCGCCGGAATATCAACGCCTTCTCCAAGCCGTCCCTTCCAACGCCAAAACGCTGGTACGTGCGTACCTCCTTCATAGGGTGTCCCCTTGCCAGTCTTAAAGCCAGCCGTGAAAAGAGCAACGCGTTCCCCATTCAAGGTCCCCCCACGTCCAGCCTGGCCATTGTCCGTCATGAAGATAACCAAGGTATCCTCCCATAAGTTCCACTGGTCGAGCTTCGCCATCAGCAAACCGAAATTATCGTCAATGTTCTCGATCATCCCGTAACGCCCTGCCGTGTTTTCGTCATAACCGAGGTCTAGGAAGCGCTTAGTGTAAGCTTCCGGAGCGATCATTGGACCATGGGGAGCATTTGGCGTTATGTAGGCGAAGAAAGGCGTATTGGCATCCGCTTGTTCCTTCATCCATCCTAAGGCGGCTTTGAAAAAGACGTCTGTACAGAACCCTTTGGTCTGAACGATCGTATCGTTGTGGAGAATAGCATTGTCGAAATAGCGGGTTTCCCGGTTTGGCGGAAAGTCAGCGCAACTGCCGGGAAAGGCCTGCCCGATCCCGCCTGCTCCATGAATAAAGGTTTCCGTAAAACCGCGATTGTAAGGCTGGTAAGCGTCCTCATCGCCCAAGTGCCATTTACCGAAGATTCCCGTTTCATAGCCATTGCCGCTTAGCAGGTCGGCGATGGTTGTCGTCGAGGCGGCCATGATCTCTCGCTCCTTTATCGTATGTGTCACTCCATTACGAAACTCATGCCTGCCGCTCAGCAAAGCCGCCCGCGTCGGGGCGCAAGTCGGACTGACATGGAAATCAGTAAAGCGCGTGGACAGCTCGTAAAACTGATCCAGGTTTGGCGTGCGCAAAACCGGATTACCTAGGCAGCTCAAATCTCCCATGCCCTGATCATCCGTCATGACCAAGATAATATTGGGACGCGAGCCGCTCAATGAATCCGCCGCAAAACTCGTCATGGAAACCAGAATACTATAGAAAAGGATTACGATCGATGTTCTCATATTTAGGCGTATCAACTAAGTTAAACAATGTAGGAGCGGCTTTAAGCCGCCATTGTAAAGATGGTTCGCAGAAACAAACCCGATCTATCTTTTTGTCTTGGGTCGCGGGCGATCTCACGCCCATTCAGCTTTCTTTTTCGTAGGGCTGGCGCT
>Ga0181579_10001612_pt1 | contig 18559 bp, 15 predicted proteins | sample 071ome_24_FD_132996 | JGI IMG/M metagenome (GOLD analysis project Ga0181579, IMG submission 132996) | Coastal salt marsh microbial communities from the Groves Creek Marsh, Skidaway Island, Georgia - 071402CT metaG (megahit assembly) | ecosystem: Environmental > Aquatic > Marine > Intertidal... | reverse complement strand
CTAAAGCAAACTGAACTACATAAGATTTAAACTAAATTTAATAAATGATATAAATGCCAAAAAAAGGGCCGTCCAACTGGACGGCCCTTAAAAAACGATCTAAAGTAAAATTAGAAAGTGTAGGTCAACTCGATAGCATAGTTGTCGGACTTTGCACCTGCATTGTCGATATCGCTATATTCGAGAATAGCACCCAAATTCTCAGTGATTGAGTAGTTTGGAGCAATGGTAAGCTTTTCATAATCAGCAGCACCATTTTGTTCGTTATTGCTGAAACGGATAGCAGCACCAATTTTATCGTTGAAGTCATAGTCGACTAAAACAAGGTACCCGTCGCGATCACCATTTGCTGTATCTTGTACTTCTGAGTATTCACCTGCTACGAGAAACTTACCGAATGAGCGGGAAGCATGTACATTCAATACATCAACTTCGGTTGCTGCGTTAGCTTGGTTGTCGAAGAGATAACCTCCACCGATGGTAGTATCAGCAAACCCAGTGTAGGCGAAAGATACTTCTAAGTCTAAATCATCACCAGCATCGATGTTTGATCCACGCTTGTTTTGAAAGGAAGCAGCAATGGATAAACTGTCGGCAGCATAACTAACGGATACACCCTCATTGGCATTATCGTCGGTGTCGCCGAAGTTGAATTCGGATTGATAAGCACGACTGAAGGTGTACAGCCCAGATGGATCTTCACGCTCAAAACCGAGAGCTGAACCATAACGACCAAGGGTTACAGAAATTCCGTTACCAAGGTCGTAAGAGAAGTGAGCTTGTTCGATGCTAAGACCAGTGTTACCTGAGGTGTCTGCACTGTCGATCGCAACTAATCCAGAAACAGCACCGTGGGTGAGAACAAAATTAAGTTCAACTTCGTCGGATTCGATCTGTTGGTTATCGTTAGCTGAGTTAGCAGCATCAGTCAACTGGTAAGAACCATCGAGGAAACCATTGATGGAGAGATTGTTATTAATTTTGACAGCGGAAGCGGAAGCAACCATGCCAAGAGTAGCCATAATGGCGAGTAGTTTTGATTTCATATCTGTTTTGTTTGTTTGTTTGTTTAGGTACCAAAAACTCTCATACAATTGATAAGAATTTTGGATTTATTAAATAGTATGGAGAAAATTTGTCAATACTAAAACCACCGCCCTTCAACCACCCATACCGACAGGTTGTTGGGAAAAATGAGAATTATTCAAATGGGCTTTCGAAAGAAACCACCCGATCGCGAAAAAAGTTTACAATCCCGATGTCATCTTTTCCATCTGCATCCAAATCCCCGCTATATACATAAACCTGATCGATCCTTGGCTTCAGGGATTGATTCACTTTGTGGGGGTTTCCCAAGGCTTTTCTCACTTGAAACCGGGTTAGGCTGTTTCGAATATTAGACCAGTTTTGTTCTTTCGCCCATGGGCCCGAATCCTTGGCTTCCTGAGAATAAATTTCATTTTTTAGTTTATTGAAAAAAGAAGTTTTCTCTTTTTCATCAGTGGGGATTTGTAAATTTTCAGTGACCGACTTGGCCTCCTCTGCCGACTTGGCAACTTTCTCAAATTCTTTTTTCACCGATTTGTTTTCAGATTCCAATTTCCCAACCCGTTCTTCAAGTCCACCCACCTTGCCTAGAATGAGGTCGAGTTTACGGGAAAGTTCCGAATTTGAAACAGAATCCTCGGCGAGGACAAGACTCAGTGGAGCTAAAAGAATAGTAACAATAATACCAAATTTCATATAGGTTATACATGACAAGTCGAAGAGGGTTAGGCAAGCCCGAGAAATTATTCATTGATCCAAAAACAAAAATTCAGGCTTAAGAACCTGTACTTTTTAAGTTAAACGATGATTGAAAACAAAAGAAATGGGAAAACCATTCAAAAAATATTTTTGGGGCGGAAGGCATGGTTTCTGGGTTGCAGACTGAAGGATCTTGTTCTTGGCTACTTAGCTTATGACTACCTACAAATACTGGATTCAGATCCTTATGTTGACCTTTTCTTGCCTAAGCGTTTGGGGAGATTTTCAACAAGACCGCCCCAACATTGTTTTCATATTGGGGGATGACCAGCACTGGTCGGATTATGGATTTATGGGGAGCAAGGATGTAAATACCCCGCACTTGGATGCCTTGGCCGAGATGAGCCTAACCTTCAAGCGGGGCTATGTAGCCGCTCCCATTTGCCGACCTTCGCTTGCATCGATGGCGACCGGTCTGTTCCCCCACCAACACGGCATTACCGGAAATGATGCTTATAAAAATGAAGACCGGGCAAAGCTCGATCTTCCTTTTCGCCAAGCTTTTCATCAAAAGTCCACTTTTATAAAGGAGTTGGTGAAAAGGGGGTATTGGGCCCATCAGTCTGGAAAATGGTGGGAGGGTTCCTATCAAGATGGAGGTTTTACTCATGGTATGACCCATGGGGACCCCAGGCGGGGCGGGCGCCATGGGGATGCGGGCTTAAAAATTGGGAGAAAGGGGCTCAAGCCGATTACTGACTTTGTGGAGCATGCTCAGAAAGAAAAGAAACCCTTTTTACTATGGTATGCTCCCTTTCTTCCCCATACACCGCATAATCCACCTGAGCGTCTTTTAAAAAAGTATCGAAAAGAGGGTAGACCTCTGGACCAGGCAAAGTACTATGCGATGTGCGAGTGGTTTGATGAGACTTGTGGGGAACTCCTCGCATACTTAGATAAAAGCAATCTTAGAGAGAATACTCTCGTCGTCTTCACCTGTGATAATGGATGGAGTACGGCAAGTTCCAATAAGAATGACCCCAATCAGAAACTCTTCCGTAGTTATGCTCAGCGGACCAAGGGGTCTCCTTACGAGGGAGGAACCCGGAACCCCATTCTCCTGTCATGGCCCTCACGCATTACCCCTGGTGATTGCCCCGATCTTGCCCATGCGGTTGATCTTTTTCCAACCATCATCTCGGCGGTTGGGGGGGGGGGTCCAGCGGGACTGCCAGGTATCAACCTTCTCGATGCCCAAGCCCGTACCAATCGGAAAACGGTTTTTGGTACCACTCATGCGACCCATAACATGACCCTGGGAAACCCGGACGATACCCTGCAGTATATTTGGTGTGTCCAGGGAGATTGGAAATTGATCAAGCGCTACCGTGGAAAAGATGTTTCGAGTCATTACAGTGCTCTTCATACTTGGGACACGGCAGACTTTCATTTGTATAACCTTGAGGAAGATCCGAATGAACTCAATGACCTTGCTGGTTCTTTGCCCCAGCGAGTGAAGCGGATGTCGGCCATGATTGAACAATGGAGAAAAGACACCAAGGGATAGGATGTATTTCTACACCATTTCACTTGGGGTTGATACAAGGTAGCTAATACATGAAAAAAACATTCCCTTCTTTTCTTTTGCTCCTATTGGGAGCCCTTTCTTTTTCAACGAGTCTGCAAGCGGAGCCATGGAAACCGGATGAGGGAGCGGCTGTCTTCACCATCCGCCCTAACCAGGTTTTGGGAAGCCCATACTTTAAGGAGTTGCTCAATACCAACGGTTTTCTTGAATTTGCCTATTCCGCGATCATCAATGATCAGCATGTGGTGGCTCTACAAAACGAGATAGGTATTCAAATAGAGGATACCAGCGAGATTTCTTTTATGATGGGCAATTTTCTGGAGACCATGGTCAATATGCCGGTTTCCACCTCGGGCAACTACTATGCCTTTGGTCGTTCTTCGCCAGTGATTATTTTACAAACCAAAGGTGAAGTGCCGCCGGATACTTTTTTCGAGAAATTTGACCGCTGGGCATCCGGGCCTGCTTTTCATCCCAACGATATCGAACGGTTTCGTAGAGATACCCGAATTGATCCTGAAAAAATAGAGGAGATGAGCAAAGCCCGCCGACTGAAGTCGGAGTTGTACCTTGGGATGGAAAAGTCGGAAAAGTTCGGCAAAACGACTCTCTTTGAGATTCCAGCGGGTGCACTCAACCAAAGTTCTGCAAAAGAAGACCTCAATAAACTGAAAATTTCTATGGGTATGCAGGCAGTAAAAGGTGCGACCACTTTCGCATGGGGATCCAAAGAAGAGGTTCTGGCTTTTTTTGCCCATGAAAACAAAAGAGTTCCCTCTTCTCCCGCTTCAGAAGGCGATGGTTTTGCTTCCTTCTCCATTCTAATAGACGGAGAAATTCTCAAAAAATTAGAAGCCAGTCCGATGACAGAACCCAATGGCCCGCTTGGTCCTCTGGCGACTATTCTTGGGGATGCAATGTACAAAATAAGGAATATTTCGGGCCGATCAAAAATAGCGAGTGGGAAAGCTCATGTTAATCTTACGGTAAGTTGTGCGGATACTGAGTCTGCCCAGGCAATTTGGAGCGTAGCCCAGGCATCACTGGGCATGGCCCAACTGAGTGCGATGAGGCAACAGATGAAAAATCCCCAGTCTCCGCCCATGATACCTCTTAATTTTCTGAATAAAATTAAGCTTAAAAATCAAGGAAATGAAGTACTTGCTCAATTCGAGGCATTACCGGCCGAGTTATTTCCCAGGCCGGCGAATCTAAAATGGCCCTGATTTATAGGGATGTACTATCTAAGCAGTGCTGGGCGTAGGCCTTAATCTTTTCCCTCACTCGGGTGAGACCGTTTCTACGGTTTGGGGAAAGATGCTGGGTGACACCTACCTCGGATAAAAAGTCCGGTTCCACCCGGATGACCTCCTCGGGGGTTTCTCCACTGTAAAGCTCGCAGAGTAGGGTGGCGGTGCCCTTGGTGATGGATGCATCGGAATCCGCCTGAAAAAAACATTTTCCGTTCTCAAACCTCGGAAATACCCAGAGTTGGGAAATACAGCCCTTGATCAAAAAGGTCTCAATCTTGTAGGATTCGTCCAGTCCAGGAGAATCTTTTGCCCGGTCAATGATGTAGGCGAATCGTTCGAGGTGATCTTCGAAAGGCATGAGTTCTTCGATTAAAAGATCGCGCTTTTGCTCAATACTCATCTTGGTTATTTGGTGGAGTTTCCCATAAATTGGATTTCCTGTTCGGTGTAAGTTTTACTGCCGATTGCCAGAGATGTGATGGTCGCAGTTATCGGTAGTTCTTCGGTCACGCTGTGCGTGGAGCGAAAAAGGGCGGTATTGCCCACCGTCTCTCCAGTGGCAGAGTCTCCCACCGCATGAAGTAACAAAGAGCGGGGTAAGGACCGGTTTGTGTCGTTAAGGGTAAGCTCGATAGCCGCTTGCTTGATACGTACATAATGGTCTGCATGGGCATCCAAAATATAAAGTTCGAGTAAACCTTTTTCGTTGATGAGAAGCTCAAGGTTGTGACCAGAGCCATGGGGGCCCAGTTCAAAAAGCTTTCCTCCCTTGAGTGGTTGGTGAACATGGGTACTTCCACTGGAATAATGGTGCCGGTCGTTGTCGCATCCACTGATGGTAAGAAAGACCATGGGAATTAGAAAAAATAAAATTCGCATACCATGACATATTAGAAGAGCTAGGCATGGGGAGCAAGTGCAAGCCCGCGGTCACCCAAAAAATTATCGTTTCTACCTACTTTACTGATGGTCAAAGAGGAATTCTTTCCTAAGAATCTACCACAATGAAGTACCCTTTTTTTAAGTTCTTTCCCGTTTTATTGCTCATCCTAGCAGGAGTGCCCTTATTTCTTATGGGCAAGCAACCCAATGTGATCATCGTTATCACCGATGATCAGGGCTATGGAGATCTTGGGTGCACGGGCAATCCGATTATTCAAACCCCTGAGATTGACAGGTTGGCCAAAGAGTCTGTCTGGTTGCAGGACTATCATGTTGCCCCCACCTGCTCGCCGACCCGGGCAGCTCTGATGTCCGGGCACTGGACGAATCGGACGGGTGCCTGGCACACCATTATGGGGAGGTCAATGCTACGCGAGGACGAGGGCACCCTTGGGGAATTCTTCAAGAATGCGGGGTACCAGACAGGCATGTTTGGAAAGTGGCACCTTGGAGACAACTTTCCCTACCGTCCAGAGGACCGTGGGTTTGACGAGGTTTACCGGCATGGTGGGGGAGGGGTCGGGCAGACTCCGGATGTCTGGGATAACTCCTATTTTGACGGCGCTTATTTCCATAATGGTAAGATCGTTGGAGCCAAGGGTTTTTGCACAGATGTATTTTTTGATCAGGCAAACCACTTTATTACCGAGTCCGCGAGGAGTGGGAAACCCTTTTTGGCCTACATTTCTACCAATGCTCCTCACGGTCCGTTTCACTGTCCCCAAAAATACATGGACCTTTACCAAGACCAAAGTCCGACCATTCAGGCATTTTATGGGATGATCACTAATATTGATGAAAATGTGGGTCGGACGAGAAAACTACTCACAGACCTCGGTATCCATGAAAACACCATCTTTATTTTTACCACGGATAACGGAACCGCCCGGGGGCGGGAAATTTACAATGCCGGCATGCGTGGCCAAAAAGGGAGCGAGTATGATGGGGGGCACCGTGTACCTTTTATTTTACATTGGCCTGCTGGGGAAATGGCAGAGGAGCGAGTAGTCAATACTCTCTGCCATGCCGTGGATATCGCTCCTACTTTGCTTGACTTGGTTGGAGCGGAAAGGCCCACGGACTATGAATTTGACGGAATTTCGATTAAGTCGGTCCTTCAGGGAATGAAGAATAAGGATTGGCCAGATCGGATGCTGGTGACCGATTCTCAGCGGGTAAGGGACCCGATCAAGTGGAAGCAGTCGGCGGTGATGAGCCAGGGTTGGCGCCTGGTGAACGGAAAAGAACTTTACCATATCGATGAGGATCCCGCCCAGGAAAAGGACCTGTCCGGAAAATACCCCAGTCGGGTGGCAAAGATGCGGGCGTTTTATGAGGCTTGGTGGGCGGAACTGGAGCCCACTTTTGCCCGGACCACTGAACTTCACTTAGGTCACAAGGACCACCCGTTGGTCACCCTGACCAGCCATGACTGGATTCAGGAAGCCTACCCTCCCTGGAACCAGGCCCAGAATCGCAACAAGCAACCGGTTCACCCCCGGAAGAGAGATCTCAAGCACGAGGGCCACTGGGCGGTCAAAGTCCTGCGTGGGGGAACCTATGAAGTGGAGGTAAGACGCTGGCCTAAGGAGTCGGGCAAAAAGATCAATGAGGAGTTACCTGCGGGCGAACAGGTACCCGGGGCAGACCAAGCATTTCGTAGTCGCCCAGGTTTGGGAATCGGTGCAACTGCTGCAACCATGCGATTGAACGATAAGGACTTTGAAACCAAGCCGGTGCACGACCATCTCGAAAGTGTTTCTTTTTATGTGGAACTCGCCCCGGGTAAACATCAATTGTCTCCCTACTTTTCCATACCCGAGGGGGAACTTGGTTGCTACTATGCAATCGTGCATGGTCCCAAGTAGTTTCTAATTAGCTCTTTTTTCTACTCCCGAAGTAATTATGTGTGTGCCCGAGAATTTGTCATTAAATTGCTTCGAACCCGCTCAGGTGAAATCTGGATGGATCTATTTGATTTGGATAGCTTGTCTTACAGGGGTGCTCCCTGCATGTCTGGCCCAGAAAAGCGTGCCCCAGGGGAAACCAAATGTTATTATCATCCTCGCGGATGACATGGGTTACGGCGGACTGAGTTGTTATGATAATCCGTACTTCAAGACGCCCGAAATTGATCGGCTAGCAGCGGAAGGCTTATTGCTGAGAGATTTTCATTCCAATGGGACGGTATGCTCACCCACCCGTGCCGCCCTGATGACTGGGCGTTACCAACATCGTTTAGGTTGTCATGTAGTGATCAATGCAGACCGTTCGCATAAGGATCATGACCGTGGCATACCCGATAATGAGTGGACCCTGGCCGAGGCTCTAAAGGATGGAGGTTACACCACCGCCATCTTTGGGAAGTGGCACCTCGGGTACAAACCAGAATTTAATCCTATTAGGCATGGATTTGATCAATTTAATGGTTTTATAAGCGGAAATATTGATGCCCATTCCCACTATGACCGTGTGCTGGTCAAGGACTGGTGGCAAAATAATCAGATCAAGGATGAGGCTGGGTATCATACCGACCTGATTACTGAACATTCCCTGAGATTTATTCGTAAAAACAAGGATAGGCCCTTTTTTATTTACGCTGCCCATGGGACTCCGCACGATCCTCATCAGGCAAGGGGATCGAAAGTAGAGCGAGGGCCCGGGAAAGGAAAATTTCCTGAATCGGCCGAACCTAGGATAAGATATACCAATAACCCAAAAGATGAGAACTGGTTGATCAAACATTTTATGTTGCCTCTCGATGAGGGGGTGGGGCGGATTAGGCGGGAAATCGAGCAGTTTGGGTTGGCTGAAAATACGGTAATTTGGTTTATTTCGGACAATGGTGGAACCAAGGGAAACCACTCTATAAGTCCCCAAACTCGTGGAGGCAAAGCTTCTTTGTACGAAGGGGGGCATCGGGTGCCGGGAATTGTCTGGGCTCCCGGCAGGATAAGGTCAGGCTCTTGTTCTGAGTTTATTATTGGGATGGATATCATGCCCACAACCCTGGCAATGGCCAAAATCAAACCTCTTCCGGCAATCAAGTTGGACGGGATCGATGTCGGACCGGCCCTTTTCGATTCCCAGTCTTTGCCCGAAAGAGCAGTATTCTGGGGGAAAAATAGCCAAGGTGCCCTCCGCGTAGGCTCGTGGAAATTGGTTAAGGATGAACTCTACAACTTGAAGGAAGATCCTCAGGAAAAGCAGAACCTTGCCCAAAGGTATCCCATACGGGTCAGCCAGATGCAGACCAAGCGAGAGGCGATTTTCGAAGAGGCGATCCTCGAATCCCCCTATGATTAAATATAAATTATCGCCAAGTGTCCGGGGATTAGGCGACTCTTAATGGCTCGTTGGCCAACTGGTTTTTAAGCTCACGAAAGCTGATCATTTTGCCATTTGCCTCATCCCACAAACGGAACTTGATCGTTTCTAAGCTGCTCCAAAGATTTAATTCCGGAGCAACTTGGAAGAAAGGATCGGAGTGATGGCAACGTTCCAAGTTGTAATTGGGCACCATCGGATTGAGGTGGTGGATATGATGGAATCCGATATTCCCGGAGAACCACTGCATGATTTTGGGCAATTTGTAGTAACTGCTTCCCTCCATGGCAGCGGCAGTGAAGTCCCAATCCTTGCCTTGAGCCCAGTAGGTGTCTTCAAACTGGTGCTGGACATAGAACAGCCAGATTCCGCATCCGCCAGCTACCCCCATCATCACGGTTTGAAGAATGAGAAAAGGAATAATCCCAAAGACTAGACTCATTGCAGTTCCATAAAGCAGTAAGGTAAGATTCATCAAATAGACCGATCGGCGCTCCCTTGGTTTGCACTTGGAAGAGGGAAAACGCTCGAGAACGAGGAAAAGAAAAAGTGGGGCAAGTCCAAACAAGATGAAGGGGTTACGAAGTAGGCGATAGCTGATTTTAACTTTACGGGAAGAGGTGAGGTATTCTTCCACCGTCATTGTCCAAACATCCCCGATCCCACGTTTATCGAGATCACCATTAGTGGCATGGTGTACTGCGTGTTCCCATTTCCAATGATGATACGGGGTAAAAGTGAGCATTCCTGTAAGAAAACCGAGAGCGTCGTTTGCCTTTTTATTTTTGAAAAAAGAACCATGGCCGCAGTCGTGAAATATAATGAACGCACGAACCAGGAATAAACCGGCAATAGCCGCAAGTAGAACGGATGCCCATATAGAAATTGGATACAGAAAGTACAAGGCGGTCCAAATACCCAAAATCGGACCAAGGGTATTGGTGCATTGCCAAAGGGCACGACCAAGGTGAGGTTTTTGAAATTCCTCAACTAACTTTTTCCATTCAGCAACGGATTTTAAATTTTTATTCATAACAAAACTCCCAGTTAATTATCCCACCATACATGAATAATGTTTATTTCTTTTTTGGGTGTAGGCAAGGATTGAAAATTGTTGGGCATATACCGATTTAATGAAAAATGGAACGAAGTCGCTTGTCGGGAGAAGTCCTTTGTTTAATGTAAGAGGCCTCAATGTCTCAATTAAAAGATACTAAGCTGTTGGCGTTTGGCCGATCGATTGAATCTGGTTTGGAACAGGTCTCCATCGATCATAAATTCCTGGTGGATTCATTTTCCCGCGTCTTGCAATCTTTGGGTTTTTCCAATGCTGCTCAACTTTTACGGGGTAATCTTTTTTCGAAGTCTGAGGATTTGCTGGATGCTCAAACCATACAGGCCATATCCTTCTACTTTCAATTATTAAACTTAGTAGAGGAACATGGTGCAGGAAGAAGTTCGCGATTGCGGGAAAAAGAACTTGGTGAAGATGCAGAACCTGGACGCTGGGGGCATTACCTCAAAAAATTAAAAGAATCAGGATTTACGGAAGAAGAGATCAGGCAAAAGCTTCCCCAGGTAAGGGTTGAGCCCGTATTCACCAAACATCCCACTGAGGCAAAACGCTGGGCGGTTCTTGGTTTGCACCGTGAAATTGTACGTCTCATGCGAAAACACGATGGGGTAGAGACTTCCTTTGAGCAGAATTTTTGCGATCGATCGCTTCAGGCAGTTTTAGAGCGACTTTGGCTAACAGGAGAAATTTTTTCCCGTAAACCTGAAGTAGAAAACGAACTGGAAAATTTAAGTTATTACTTAAAACAAATATTTCCTGTAGTTTTTAATCACTTGGATGATCGTTTGCGACATGCATGGTCATCCGTTTGGCCAGATTCAAAACCTCTGAGGGATGAAGAATTGCCCACACTCTTTTTTGGTTCATGGGTAGGGGGGGATCGGGATGGTCACCCTAAGGTAACATCGGAGGTGACTAGAAACACTCTGATCACCTTAAATGAAGGGGCGAAAGAAGTTCTTCGTGGCCGTTTACATCAACTAGGACAGAAATTAGCTTTTAGTCGGGCGGGACTCGAGCCACCTTCGGGATTGATGGAACAATTGAAAGTCTGGGGATTGGGTAAAGAGTTAAGTGAGCCCTGGAAATTATTTGTTCAAGAATTAGCCAAACGACTCAATGAAGGCGTCATTCCCTTGCGAAAAAACCTCGAACTATTAATTGCCAGTCTGGAAGGTGTAGGTGCTTTACGAACAGCGAATTTATATGTCCGCCCAGTCTTACGCTTGATCAATAGCTTTGGACTTCACCTTGCCCGCTTGGATGTGAGGCAAAATAGTGCGGCTTATGACTTGGCTCTCGGACAGATGATGGAAGCTGCGGGAATTGAGGATGGCTTGCAGTTTTCCGATTGGTCATTGGATAAAAAGTTGAAGTTTTTAAAGGAAGAATTAAGCCACCCCAGACCAATGACGCATGCCTCCATGGAACTCCCTGCTGAAGCGGAGGAAGTACGAGCTACCTTTTCTGAATTGATGAAATACCTCGATTCTCAAGGACCTGAAGGTCTTGGCTGTCTGGTGGTGAGTATGACGCGATCGGTGGCCGACCTCTTGGTGGTTTATGTTTTGGGCAAAGAAGTTGGGCTTACCCAAATGAAAAAAGGACAGATGACCTGTGCTTTGCCGGTTGTTCCCCTGTTTGAAACTTTTGAAGACTTGGAAGCGGCTCCCGCTATCATGGACGATTTCTTGGCTTATCCATCAGCTCAGGCAAGCTTACAAAAAGTGTGTGGATTAAGGTCTCAGGTTATTATGCTTGGGTATAGTGATAGCAACAAGGATACGGGAATTATCGCTAGTCAGTGGGCCTTGCAGAGGGCTCAAAATCGGTTGTTGAAAGTGGGTGAAGATCATGGAGTTTCTTTGACATTTTTTCATGGTCGAGGAGGTACAGTTGGTCGGGGTGCGGGACCGACGCACCGCTTTCTCGAGGCCCTTCCAGACGGGGCCTTGGCGGGTGGATTAAGAATTACTGAGCAGGGAGAGGTCATCGGGCAAAAGTTCAATACTGCTACCACGGCTTCATCGAACCTGGAAACTTTGCTTGCTGGATGTCTTGGAGCCAGAATGTTCCCCTCGGAAAGAGGAGAGTCAGGAAAGACTGCTGAGGTTATGGATTGCTTGGCCCAGTCATCCCGTTTGGCTTACCGGGAGCTGTTGGAAACCGATGGCTTTGTTCAGTTTTATCGGCAGGCTACGCCTATTGATGCGATCGAGCGTAGCCGGATCGGGTCGCGTCCAAGCCGAAGAACGGGACAAGCCACCTTGGAGGATCTTCGAGCGATCCCTTGGGTGTTTAGCTGGAATCAGTCCCGCTTTTACCTTCCCGGTTGGTATGGCGTGGGTGCAGGACTGGAGGCCTTAAAAACTGAGCATCCTCAATTCTTTGATCAACTTCCATCCTTGGTTAGGCAAAGCTCATTTCTTCGCTATGTCTTCTACAATGCGGAGAGCAGTCTGGCCAGTTCGGACCCCGAATGGATGGGGGCTTATGCTCAATTGGTTGAAGACAAAGATTTGAGGGATTTAATGCTCAAAAAAATTCTGGATGAGAGAAAGTTAGCTGAGGAACATTTCGTAAATCTTTTTGATGGAACATTACAGGACAGAAGGCCACGCTTTTGGAAAACGCTTAAGGTTCGAGAGGATGCCCTAGGCCTACTCCATGATCAGCAAATTCGTTTACTTAAAGATTTCCGGTCAGATGGTGGAGACGAGTCCGTTAGGGTGGAACAGATGTTGTTGGTGGTCAATGCGATTGCCAGTGGTTTGCGTACAACCGGATAAGTCTGTTCTTTTTCTTAATTGAGAAAGCGAGCGGGTGCTTCATCCTCTAGATTTAGAATGTTCGCAATATTGAGGAAGGTAATTTCTCCCATGGTCCTGCACATTTCAAATCGATTATCTTTATGCATCCGTGAAAGCTCCTCCCGTAAGCGACGGACTTTTTCATCACTGGATATGTGATCCTCGCACATGCAGGTTCGGAGTCTTTTGATTCGTGTTTGAGAAAAGTTAAACCTTCTTTGAATTAGGGTACGTTCTTCCCGTTGATACTGCAAGCTGGTGTCTCGGTTAATTAACCGTGTGCAAAGGTTCACAACAGGCAGATTATTTTTGAAAAACTGGGGAAGATAAAAGCTGCGTCTTCCTTCATAAGATTGTTGGTCAAAATCGATGGCCCGCACACGATACTGAGTGTGCTCAAGGTCTGGGGTCATTTCCACCACATAGTTGTAGGCACGCATGTCCCCCAAGAGGCGAACAAAACAACGCTCATTAAATTTAATAAATTCTTTGGCAAGACGTACTTCATTTAATTCCTCACGGTTTAAATAATCCCGAATGAAGTCATCCCCCGGTACACCAATAATATGTTCCTCGACCAGGGTGTCTCGATCCACCTGAAAATTGATTTCATTGGGCGAGAGTAATTGTTCGAGTTCCAATCCATACAACCTGGAGGCGTCAGCTTTTTTAACATAAAAATAATCGTGGTTATCGTTATACTGATTAACAATGCGTATACGAAAAGGCTTCGTGTTCCCGAAGGTGCAATAGTCCACCCGGTCAACATAGAGGTTGGGCAGAATTCGCTCATCTCCCCCAGATCTTAGCAATACATAGATTTTTTTTAATCCTTCAAAAATCTCCCGACCGTAATTTTGGTCATAGACCATGGTTTGCCAGAGGGTATCCTGATTTTTTGCATTCATGACCGGGTAGCAGTCATCGGATTGGAGGAGGTTTTCGTAGTGTACAGGAAGATCAAGCTGTCGTTTGTAGTGTTTGAGGTATTCTCGCATGGGGTCGCTCAGAGAGTAAAACTTCTTTTTCTGCTGCTGTTGGATTTCTTCCTTCATCGCGATTTAACAAAACTCATTGGAGTTCCTGAATCATAACCATCCATTTCTTCAGCTACAAGGAGCAAAGCTAAACTGTCTAGGCTTCTCGAAGTAGTCTGACAGGCTTTGTGTGTAATGCCTTACGGGTGGCAAAATCAGCAGTCGTTACGCAGAGGATCGTAACCAGTAAAACCATCCCTAAAGGCAAATCCCAACGGAAATTCCATACCCGGTCGAATACCTCAACCGAGAGAACATAACTGATGAGTAAACTCAGTAGGGTTCCAATGATGGAGGCAGAACCTCCCAGTAGAGCAAATTCGATCCACACCTGTTTGCGTAAATCCCAAAGTTTGCTTCCTAGGATTCTTTGGAGATTCATTTCCCAACTTTGACTTCGTGACTTTTCCCGTACTACGCTGTAAAAAATCACCAGACCTGCAAGAATCGACAGAATGGCCATTATCTGCAAAGACCAGGTCATCTGGGAAACAATATCCAAAATCTTTTTGCCCGTGCGCTCCACATCGAGGATGGACACAGTGGGGAATTTACGAACCAGCAGATCCTGCAAATATTCTTTTTTCTTTTGGTTTAATTGATGCAGAGTGCCGAGAAAAGTTTTCGGTGCCTTTTCCAGTACCCCAGCCTGCATTTGAACGAAAAAGTTTGGCTGAAAACTGGTCCATCTTACTCTCCTTAGATTTACCACAATGGTTTTGATTTCAATACCTGCCACTTCGATTGTCATCGGGTCGCCCACCCTTAAGCCTAGAGCTTTAGCGTATTTTTGTTCCACAGAAATCTCTGCAGGCTTACCTGTGTCTGGAATGTAAACTCCGGAGAACGGACGACCTTCCAGCAACTCTTCGCTTTCAAGAAGATGGAGCCGGTAGCTCAGGTTGAAACTACGATTGCGAAAGGCGTTCCGTCTTTGATCATCAGGGTTGTTCAAATCCTCCTCTTGGTCGACCGATTTTTCGTAGGGCACACCATGGATACTTTTGATACGCCCCCGTACCCATGGGGTAAGGTTATCGAGGCTAACCTTTTCCCGGGCCAGAAAAGTTTGAACCTCAGGAATTTGATCTTCCTGAAGATCAAAAAGAAAAAGGCTGGGAAGGGAGCTTTGTGGTGCCCCGATTCCAATTTCCTTACTTAACCCATGGTGGGTTTGAGGAATCAATGTGAGTAATGACACCCCCATCCCGATAGCAAGAAAACCGGTGACGGCACCCGCTCGGTTCCGGGAAAGGGAACGAGCGGCAAGTCGAAGAGGAAGCTTTGCCCTTTTAAGTAATCTTTCTGCAGTGCGGAATCCAAAACAGGCAGCAAAGCAAAGGACGATTAACGAGATCACAAAGCTTACAAAGAAGAGGTTGGCCAGTTTGTCTGAGTTTGCCTGAATGATGCAAAGTCCCCAAAAGGCGAACAGCCCGGGCAGGCAGAATAGAAGAGATTTACGAATAGGTTTGGACCCAGGCCGAGCGGCCTCCTCGAATAACTCAGTCGGTTGCAGTCGGCGAACTTTGTGGAGCGAGGGTAGGGCAAGTAACCATCCAGAGCCAACGGCAATGAGAAAGGTTTGCAATACACTTTTTGGGGAAACGGTTATTTCCAGGGTTGATGAACTGAAACTGGATACGGTTTCGCTAAGCATCGGTAGAAAAATGGAACATCCTAAAACGGAAGGTATCGATGCCAAAAACCCTAGTGCGAATAATTGTACAAGGAAGATTCTCAGGGTGGTTGAACGGGTCGCACCCAAACTAATCAGAGTGGCCAGTTCGGGCAGACGGTGAGCCAGGAATCCATGAAAAAGAAAGCCACTTCCAAGGCAGGCAAGGAATAGAGCGACCAAAGAAACAAGTGATAGAAAATCCGAGAGATAACGCAGCAGACGGCCCGCACGATTCCCAGCTTGTTGGTGGGTATAGGTGCGCACTTCGGGAGAGCGGATCGATCTTTCCAACCCTTTGATAAAAAGTTCAGGGTCTTCTGCACTTGGCAGGCAAAATAGATGAGTGTAATAAGCGAGGCTTCCTTCTCCCAAAAGCTTGGTATCTTCAAGGAAGGTATGGCTAATGAAAATTTTAGGGGCAAGATCGGTAGGTTGAAATGCCAGTCCGGATTCCTTGGAAATCAAGTCAGCCACCTTGAATGTAGATTCTCCTAACTGAATGAGGTCGCCCCGCTCCACTCCAAGCTGTGCACGGGCCTCCGGGTAAATCCACGCAAGTTTATGTCGGTGAAGATCGTTAATCTGATCGCCCTTAAGTTTGACTCCAGACTCGAATTGAAAGGTTCCGTAAAAGGGGAAGCCTGAGTCGATTGCCACGACTTTGACCAGTCGACTACGCCCACTCGGGCCTGCGGCCATTGAAAAGAAGTCTACCGCTTTTGTATCGATCGTATCGAAGGGCAGGTTTCGATGTGCCTGAGCAATCTCTTCTGGAGTGATGGGTCTTCGTGCACGCAGGGCCAGGTCGGCCCCAAGCAATTCTTTGGACTCACTTTTAACCTGATCCACGATCGATTCCTGGAAGGAGTCCACCACCACAAAACCAATCAAACCAAGAGAAAGATTAAGGGAATAAAAAAAACAAAATGAACGACTGTTTCGAATTTCCCGCCAGGCTTGACGCAGAATAAAACTCATCAATTTATCTCTTCAAGTATGCCCCCATTTAGGGAAAAAATACGGTCGCAACGGCGGGCAAGTTGTTGGTTATGAGTGACGAATACAAGGGTGGTCTTGTGCTCAGTACATAATTTAAAAAGTAAGTCCATTACCTCTTGTCCTGTCTTTGGGTCGAGGTTGCCCGAAGGTTCGTCTGCAAGAATGATGGATGGACGACTGACCAGTGCCCGGGCAATGGCTACCCGTTGGCATTCTCCTCCTGACATCTCTGAGGGGAAGTGGGTTTCCCGATGAGCAAGGCCCACTTCTGTAAGAAGAGAGGACGCCCGACTTGCATGGCTTGGAGTACCAAGAATTTCCAAGGGAAGTCCGACATTTTCAAGGGCGGTTAAGTTACGCATTAAGTGATATTGTTGAAAAACAATTCCCAGCTTTTCTGATCGGGTGCGAGAACGTTTATCCTCGCTCATATTGTGGAGGTTCTCTCCGTCCAACTCAATGGATCCTGAGTCGGGACTATCCAGTCCACCCAGGAGGGAAAGCAGGGTGGATTTTCCGCTGCCGCTCTGGCCAAGAATGGCAATTTTTTCTGCCCGGAATACTTCCAGTTCAACTTGGGTCAGCACCTTGACCTGCCGGTCTCCTTGGGTGAATGACTTACTTATCTTGGAAACTTGGATGATCGGGTTCATTGTGGAAGGTATTGGATCAAGTGCCGGTAAACATTTTCGCAAATTTTCCGGTGTCCTTCAGGGTTAGGGTGAATACGGTCGGGGAGATTCATGTGGGGCTTCCCTCCGACACCTTCGAGTAAAAAGGGGAGCAAAGGAACATTTAATTCATCGGCGAGTTGGGGAAATATATTTTGGAAATTTTCGAAATATTGGATTCCATAATTGGGTGGAATTTTCATCCCAGCCAGGAGGACAGAAACTTTTTTATCGAGAGCTTTTAGGATAATTCTTTTCAAGTTTCCCTTTGAGTCCTCTGGGCTTATGCCCCGCAGTCCATCATTTCCTCCCAGGGCAACAATTAAAAAATTTGGAGGCGACTGAAGATACCAGTTGATGCGCGAGGCACCTCCACTTGTGGTGGATCCAGTCACCCCACCATTGATAACTTCATATCTAAGATTTTTTCCTACGAATTCGGTATTTAATTTTTTTTCAAGAAGGACGGGATAGGCCTCGCTTGGGGCGATTCCATAACCCTCGGTCAATGAGTCCCCTAAAATGAGGATTCGGAAGGTTGGGGTATGCAAAGCCTCATTCTTGGAAAAGCTATCCACCTGTAGGCTATCGGGTTCTTCTTGGGCACAATTACAAAAGAGAAGCAAGCTTACGGCAGTGATCCAAAGGTTTGCCCATTGAAGGGTTCTAAACATAATTAATTAGTAAAATATTCCATTTAATTTTCACCGATGAGTATAGTTCTCGAATTTCTTCATGAGCACGCTTTAAGCATAGATTTTGGCATGTTTATTCTTATAGGTATGGTCCAAGTGATCGTCTATCCGGTTTTTCGTGAAATCCCCAATGATCGCTTTCCAATTTGGCATGCCAGGTATTGCAACCAGATAGGTTGGTTTGTTTTGCCCTTAATGTTTGCCCAACTACTGGATGCTCTTTCTTCGTGTTTCTTTATCGGTAATGATTTGGCTTGGGCACGATTTATTTTCGTTTTAGTGGCTTGGTTTGTTACCTTTTTTGTATCGGCACCCTGTCACCGTAAGCTGATGAAAGAAGGTAAGAAAAAAGATTTGGTCGATCGATTGATAGATACCAACTTGTGGCGTGCATTCGCATGGTTTGGGTGCTTGGTTTGTTCGTGGCTACAGTATTAATGAGCCATCAAAAATTAAAGTTGGAGGAAAAAGAATGTATTCGGTGCGGACGCCCCTTCCGTAATCGGAAAAAATGGATTATCCGTGGGATTTGGAATCAAATTCTTTATTGTTCAGAAAAATGCAGACGGACCAAAGGATAACCCGTGATTCTTTCTCCACTACAGTGTGGTGGATTAAGCGGGACTTTCGGGTAACGGATAATCACTGCCTCTATCTCGCCGTTCATTCATCAAACGAGGTGATCCCTTTCTTCTGCTGGGAACCCCATGTCTTGGAAGCTGGGGATTATGGAGT
>Ga0181579_10001611_pt1 | contig 18567 bp, 20 predicted proteins | sample 071ome_24_FD_132996 | JGI IMG/M metagenome (GOLD analysis project Ga0181579, IMG submission 132996) | Coastal salt marsh microbial communities from the Groves Creek Marsh, Skidaway Island, Georgia - 071402CT metaG (megahit assembly) | ecosystem: Environmental > Aquatic > Marine > Intertidal... | reverse complement strand
TCCCGACGGGTGAAATCGAGATCGATGGAAAGCGCTATGAAGCTAAGACGGATGTAGGGATGATTGAAAAAGGGGCTCGCGTTCGTGTATTAAAGGCGGATGTCTTTGGCTTTCATGTGGAAGAGGTGAAAGCATGACCACGATCGTTATTTTCTTTGTTGTAGGCGTCCTTTTCATCGCCGCGGAAGTTTTTCTTCCTGGCGGGATTGTTGGGGCCATTGGAGGGCTGGTTATCATTGGCGGAGTTATTCAAGCGTACTCGGAATTCGGAGCTCAAGGAGCTTTCATCGCCGCCATTGCCGCCATTCTTTTGCTCGTAGGCGCCCTATACTTTGAGTTCAAAGTGCTGCCGAATACGCGAATGGGCTCCCACCTCTTTCTAAAGGACTCCGTTCAGGCCCGGGTAGATTATTCCGACGCAGCTGATGATATTATTGGCCAGATTTGCACAACGGTCACCGCATTAGGCCCAACCGGATTCGTCATCGTAAACGGAAAGCGGCTGGAAGCTTTCTCGAAATCCGGCTTTATTGAGAAAAATACCGAGGTCAAAGTGACTGGCCGAGACAATTTCAGAATAATCGTATCCAAAATATAACTAAAACTGCTTAATGACTATGACACTGCCCAATACATTGGCATTCTTGAACAACGCTCCACTAATCCTAGTAATCGCGATCGGCCTGGTTTTGCTGGTTATCGGGTTCGTCTTCATTTCATTCTTCAATACATGGTTGAAGGCCCTGCTTTCGAAGGCGCCTGTTGGGTTTCTCAACATCATCGCCATGAAGTTGCGAGGCGTGCCTTACAGTTTGGTTGTCGATGCTCGTATAACCGCAGTGAAGGCAGGCGTGGATTTGACTACGGATGAATTGGAAGCCCATTTTTTGGCGGGCGGAAATCTGATCCCCACGGTTCAGGCGATCATCGCCGCCATGAAGGCGGGCATCAGTCTGGATTTCGTACGGGCTTGCGCCATCGACTTGGCTACGAAAGGTTCGGGCAAGTCAGTGGTTGAGGCGGTTCGCACATCGGTCGACCCCAAGGTAATCGACTGCCCAAGCCAGGAGTCAGCAAAGAAGACGATTGATGGGGTGGCCAAAGATGGTATCCAAGTTAAGGCCAAGGCCCGAGTGACGGTGCGTACCAACTTAGAGCGATTTGTTGGAGGGGCTAAGGAAGAGACGATTATTGCCCGTGTGGGCGAGGGTATCGTTACAACCATCGGCTCGGCGGATTCCTACAAGGTTGTTCTGGAGTCGCCTGACTCGATTTCCCGGAGGGTTTTGGACAGGGGTCTTGACGTAGGCACGGCTTTCGAAATTCTATCTATCGACATTGCCGATGTGGATGTCGGGGCCAATGTGGGTGCCTCGCTCCAGGAAGCTCAGGCGGAAGCCAATAAGAATATGGCTCAGGCCCAAGCGGAAATCAGAAGAGCCGCGGCTGTAGCGTCCGAGCAGGAAATGAAGGCTCGAGTCGAGGAAATGCGGGCGAAAGTTGTCGAGGCGGAAGCGCAGGTGCCCCTAGCCATGGCGGAAGCGTTCCGTAGTGGAAATCTGGGTATAATGGACTATTATAAGATGAAGAACATTGAATCCGACACGCGCATGAGAGAATCGATTGCCGATCCTCTTCAAGATGATCAAGGCGATTCGAGAAGGGATGGCTAGAGCGGATAGCTAATGGATTACTGGTTTTTAGATAACCTGGATAAGCTCGTTCCGATTATCATAGCGCTGCTCTATTTCATTGGAGCTAGTAGAGCGAAGAACAAGGAAGGGGATGCTGAGGGCCCGAGTCCGGATGCTTCGGAACGGGCCCGGAAAATCCAAGAGGAAATCCGTCGCAAGATTCTCGAGCGTCAAGGCAAGGGTCGGACGCCCGTTCGGCGGGAGGCGCCTAGAGCGCCCGAACCGGCATTTGAACCATCCTTTGAGCCAGACCCTTCGCCCATTCCGCCGCGTCCCTTTCAAGCCCCTATTTACGAGGAGTCGGAAGCGGATCCGTTTCCGACTCCTGAACCCTTCATATTCGATGCTCCCGACCCCTATGAGGAAAAGCGGCGAGAGATTGAAAAGAAGCTCGAGCAGGCTCGGGAATTAGCCAAGAAGGCCGAGATCGCCGGCCACAGGGTGGTTGCGAAAGACCGATCCAAGGATCGCGAAAGAAAATTCGTTTCGAGAAGCAAGAATTCTATATTGGATGGTTTGGACGACACGAATTCGATTCGCCGGGCGATTGTCTTGAAGGAGATTTTGGATACTCCAGTCGGATTGCGCTAGCGATGCGGGCCCTTTCTATGTGGCCTGATCTACGATGAAAGTGGAATTGCTAGCCATTTGCGATGCCGCGACCGACTATCAGGGGCGTCTGAACATATTGGGCGTCTTCGAAGGAATCGCGGCCCCCAAACTGCCGGTAATCAGGGATCGTTTTTCTATTGTCACGCGGATGCGATTCGATGCTGATGAAGCGGGATCCCACCGACTGAAAATCGCCCTTCGTAACCAGAAGGGTGTTCTCTTGATTCCCGAGCTGAAAGCCCGATTCAATGTCAAAGCTAGGTTCGAAAGGGGATCGGTCTCGGCGAAACTGGTGCTCAACTTGAACAAACTCAAGATTGAAGAGTTCAGTCGCCACGAGATCGCCTTTTTATAGACGATGAATTGGTTGAAAGCTTACCCCTCACGCTAGCCCGTGCAATGAAAAAGCAAATACAGGGAACGATGGATAATTGAAGTGGGGTCATTGGCTTCCGAATCCTTATTTCCATAGCGAATCCCGCCATCTGGCAAGAGGTACGGTGCATACCATTACTTTATCAGGTTCTCAAGTTGGGAGCGGAGCTCCTGGGGAGAGCGAGCGGGGATTTGGCAAACGAAATCTTCGCAAACATAAGCGGTAGACTCTCCGTCAATTGGCCTGGTGCCTCTAATGAAGTTCAGTCTACGGCCGAGAAACTCCTGACTAGGGCCGGAGCCAGCGTGGAGCAGAAGGCGATTCGGTAGCAAGAAACCGTTGGCGGCTGATGCCATTTCTCGACTGTCGCCATTCGAGTCGATTACAATTTGTACGGGTTTTCTGAAAATATATAGAGACGAATCGATTAGAGCGGGCATAGAGATAGATGATTTCACCAAGTCGGGAATAAATGCCTCGGCAGTAATGCGGGCCATTTCGTTGAAAGAATCATCATCAAAAAACTGCCCGAGTCGGACCAGGTTTTTGGCGCTGATCTAGTTGGAGTTGGGCATCGCTCCGTCGAAACGGTTTTCAGATCGGTCGAAGACGATATCTTGGCCCTCGGTGAATTCGAAAAATCCACCATTGTCTCTGTCGTAAAATAGGCGATTTTGCGATTGCTGGAGCGTGTAGGCTCGGTCAAGCCACCCTGGTTCCCCGGACGCTTCGTAAAGGTCTATGAGGCCTTGAGTTAGAAAAGCGTAATCTTCCGTGAATGCATCCGCGCTTGAGGGGATGCCGCGATAAAGCCGCCAAAGCTGTTTCTTATCGCATTGGTAGAGTTGAGCTCCGATGAAACTGGGTGCTCCTTTGGCAGCTGCAATGTAAGACTCTTGATCGAGAATCTGTCCGGCCTTGGCCAAAGCTGAAATGGCTAAGCCATTCCAAGAGGTAATAATCTTGTCATCCAAATGAGGTATCGCTCGCTTCGACCGCGCTAGTTCCATCAAGCGTTTTATTTCACCCAACCGATCGATCACGGTTATTTCATCTATTTCGAATTCGTTCGCTAGTTCGGTGATCTATTTTTCGACACGAAGTATGTTGTAACCGTCTAGGGCTTCTGAACTCGATGAAACGCGAGGAGCGTTACCGTTTGCCCTAATGCCGTAATAGGCCGAGGCCATGGCTAACAGATTACCATCTCCCAAAGCCTCTTGAGCTTGAGCTAGACTCCAGATGAAGAATGTCCCCTCGCTCTTCTTTTCCCGCGTTTCCGATTCGTAGCTTTCGGCGTCCTCCGCGCTACAGAATCCACCGGACGCCCGCATCAGATACGAACAAGTATCGAAGACGGCTTTTCGACAACGTTGCTCACTGGTGGCTCTCCACGCTTCTAGCAAGGCGTCGATTAGGTTCCCCTGATCATAAAGCATTTTTTCGAAATGGGGTAATTGCCATTCGCGGTCGACTGTGTACCGATGAAATCCTCCGCCAATGTGATCGTTGATTCCTCTTCTAATAATTGCATCCAAGGACGCCAACGCCATTTCTCGGGCAGCGTTTCTTTTTCCCGAATCCAGCGTTTTTAGGGCGCTTGACCTGATTAGAAAAGCCACATGCACTGCTCTTGGAAAATTTGGGCCGGATCCGAATGCTCCGGTCGTTTCGTTGAATGCGGATTTGAAATTTTCGATAGCCGCATTGACAAGCGGTTCGTCCAATTCTTCGCCGAGGGCTTCGCTGCTTTTGGGGACTGAGAGCTGGTTCAGAATTGAAACGATTTCGTTTCCTCGTTTCAGCACGCCTTCCCGATCTTCCGTCCTCATAGATTGGATACGATTGAGGGCTTCAGGAAAAGTGGCTCGAGTATTCCCTCTTGTTCTGTCTGGAGGGAAATAAGTCCCTCAGAAAAACGGTTTTCGATCGGGCGTTGGCTACACGTTCAGGGGCAACCTCCGCTACCGGTTAGCTGCTGCACGAATGTCATACATACTTGGTCGATGTCCGGTCGCCCTTCGCGATCCACTTTTATGCTTACAGAGTTCTTATCCAGGTAGGCGGCAATATCTGGGTCTGAAAACGATTCCCGATTCATCGCATGGCACCAATGACAGGTATAGTATCCAATTGAAAGAAAGACCACTTTGTTTTTCCTTTTGGCTCTCTCGAATACCACGTTGCCCCGAGGATACCAAGCGACAGGATTATTGGCGTGCTGCTGCAGGTAGGGCGACTGAGCATTACCATTCGTCTTGCAGCCAGTGTATCGGCCCCGAGAGTAATTGGCATGAAAACAGCGGCGGGGAACGCTGTCGTCCGCTAGTCAATCAAAAGAGGCATGGAGCTAATGACAGATTCAATCGAAAATCGTTCAAGGATAATCCCTTTATGAGGCGGAAGGACACTAGTTGCTCATGGGAGCTATCCGGCCAGGGCGCGTGCGCGTTTTCTAAAAATATGCCATTCAATCGATTGCTGCTTGATAGAATCGCGGAAATCGAGTGGCTTTGCAACATAATACCCCATGCCAAATGCTTTGAAAGTCATTAGCGATTCCCGAACTGAAAGATTTCAACGGAGCGATGCCCCGAAATTCGGGGCTTTCCATTCAGCATTCGCATCTTGGAGATTCTGTCCGGCACTCCGGTTTGCCCAGGATTAATGGAGTAGGAAATGAGACGGTCATTAGCCTACATGGAGAACTCTTCAGGTTCGGTGTTCTACCGGGCAAGCAAGAGGGAAGCCACTCTTTTCGGCTTTTCCGCTCTCCTTTTCCTTTGGGGCTGCTTTCGCATGACCCAAGCCGGTTTGCCTAGTGGAAGCGGAGACGCAGGAGCTTTTCTGATTGGGGTTCTGTTTGCTTCCTGCGGTTTCTTTTTGAGCTGGTACGTGGCCAATCGATGGATGTGGCTGATGATTGCGGTGGCGATTGTCGGACGAATGCTTCTCTTGCCAATGCCTGCTTCGGAGGATCTTTCCCGGAGACTTTGGGAGGGCGACGTTCTCAATATGAATCTGAATCCCTACCAATTAGAGCCCAGCAGCGAGGAATTGAGACTGCTACGCGATCGCCGGTGGGAGCGCATCGAAAACAAGGATCAAGTATCCAGCCAGGCCCCGTTAGTTTTGGCCGTCTTTAGGATGTTCAATTCCGTGGGATTAAGCGAGTGGTCGGTCAAGGCGGTATTTCTTGTCATCGATATTTGGATATGCATTATTCTAGCTTTGAGATACGGCTCCAAGAAGGCGATCCTGTATGGATGGAATCCCTTAGCGGCTTATTTCGTTGCTGGAGAGGGTCGAGTAGAGTGCTTGTTTTTGCTGCCCGCGCTAGGCGGGTATCTGATCTGGGAGGCCTGGGTCGACCGCAAGGGAGGGGCGGTCGTGATAGCCAATAATGGCGGTCTCGGTGGGGGGGCTGGCCAGATGGTAAGCTTTGCCGCTTTGCTCATGGGGCTCACGATAGCCATGAACATTATTTTCCTCCCGATACTGGTCTGGATGTTTTGGCATGTGCTAAGCAAGTCCGGGCTAAGAACGGGACTGGCAATCTTGGTTATCGGCTTAGTACCTGCGTTTTGCTTTAGCGGATGGGGGGCGTATTCACTGGGCGCGGACATGCGGAGCCTCTTGCCTTTCGCGCTGCCCGTAGATCAAGGGGCTCTATCTCTTTTGCCCAATGTATTTGAATTTATAGGTCTTCCGTTGAAGCCGGATCTTTTCTATTTAGTTATTCTTTTAATCGCTTTCGCTCTGATGGTTCGCAACGAGCAGCTGGGCCGCTACACAAACCTTTATTTGGGCGTTTATTTCGTTTTTGCCGCAGCCATCGCGCCTTGGCAATTCCTTTGGCTCGCTCCCTTTGCGGTAGGTATCGGGCAGCTAGGCTTTCGATTGGCATCCGTTTCCGCCTTTGCCTACTATTTCGCTTTTGTTGGATCGGAGATTCAGACAGCTTTAACGATTTGGCAGTCGTGGGCTCTATGGGCTCCATTGCTTCTCGGGCTGGTCTGGTACGCAATCAAAGGCCGTTCTAAAACCGATGGCCTTTATGTCCGCTCCTACTAAAGCCATTCTCATGTATCGGGCCCCCATAGAAGGGCAGGTGAAAAAGAGATTGGCTCAATCCATCGGCGATGCGGCAGCTCTGTCGCTTTATCGATGGATGGGAAGCAGGCAGCTAGTGGCGATCCCTTCAGCCTAGTCGGTCGAAATTCGGTTCACACCCGATGAAGCGGTAGCGAGCATGCAAGCCTGGCTAGGGCTAGGGCTCGGTCCTCGATATGCGGCCCAGGGGCGGGAGATCTTGGCGAACGAATGTGGCGGGCAGCCAAAGCGTCATTCGATGGGGAAGTTTCTCAAAAACTCATCTTTTTTGGGGCGGACTGCCTAGGTTTGGATGAAACGCTTTTAGCCAAAGCACGCAACAGTCTCGATGTGAATGATTTCGTAGTAGGTCCCGCTGCGGATGGCGGGTATTATCTTTTGGGAATGCGTGGCTGCGATTCGCTGGTGTTTGAGAATATTCATTGGGGATCTGCCACCGTTTTTGCCGAAACGATTGAGAGGATAGAACGTTTGGGGGCCAGTTTTGAGCTTCTCGAAAAGGTGTCAGTGATGCGAAGCTCGTTGGGGTATTTTATGGCTCATTAGCTGCGTTGCTGAATTCGGTAGTGGCCGCTGCTTGGCTCGCTTTCGGTCTCGCCCGTGTCCCCTATGTACGGCAACTACTTCGATGATGAAAGTCATCAAAGCGAGTGGCAAATTCTGAAACGAGCGAATTTCTCTTCAGGCTTCAATTGGCGTCAACTGTCCTCAGTTGAACGCTGTCTATAACGCGGTCGCTGGCGAGGATATCGGATACGAGAACGATCTTGTCGCCAGGAAATAAATACCCGCGTTTGACGAGCTCCCTCATCGCCCGAGCAACCGTCGCCTCAGGCTCGGTGCAGAAAATCATTTGGAAGGGAACTACTCCGTGATGAAGTCTCAATTGCCGAACGGTGTCTTCCGAATTGGTGAATGCGAATATCGCCGAAGTTCGTGGGCGCTGAGCGGATACGCCTCTGGCCATAGATCCGCTTCGCGTGAAGCAGAGGATGGCGACAGCATCCGAGGCGTTAGCCATAATTACAGCGGAGTGCTGAATGCGGGCTTTATCGGTGGCGAGCTCCAGATTCTCGGCGAATCCGAACTTCTTGCCGTAGCGATCGATGGCTTTGGAGATTTTCGTGAGGGCGCTGACGCATTCGAGAGGGTATTTCCCGATGGTGGTTTCGCCCGATAGCATGACGCAGTCCGCTTCTTCTTCGATGGCGTTGGCGACGTCGGAAACTTCGGCCCGGGTAGGCAGGGGATTGGAGATCATGGATTCCAGCATATGGGTCGCAATGATTACCGGCTTTCCGAGAGCCAAGCAGGTCCGGACGGCGTTGTGCTGGATAATGGGCAATGTTTCGAATGGGCACTCGATACCTAGGTCTCCGCGAGCAACCATGAGACCATCGGTTTCCCTAATGATGGCTTCAAGGTTGGAAATGGCGGATTGATCCTCGATTTTAGCGACGATGCGGGCGCTGTGGCCGCCGTTCTCGTCCAGGAAATCTCGGAGGAGTTTGATATCGTTTTCCTCTCTAGCGAAAGAGAGTGCGAACAGATCGATGCCCTCCTCGATTCCGACGAGCGCGTCCCGTTTGTCTTTTTCCGTCAGAGCGGGCAAGTTGACTTTGACGCCGGGCAGGTTGATATGCCGTCGGCTGGTCAATTCACCCGGTATGATAACCTTGCAGCGAATGCGGGCTACATCCTTTTCTAGAACCTCTAGCCTGATGAGTCCATTGTCGACCAGAACGACGCTGCCCACTTCGATGTCGTTAACCAGATTGGAATAATTGACATCGACGGACCGAATCTCCTCCGAGTTCTCCGCTCCCGGCTTTATGGTGAAGTCGAACACCTCATCTGTTTTCAGCTCCATTGGGTGTTCGACATCCCCTGTGCGGATCTCCGGACCTTTGACGTCCATCATGATTGAAATGGGACGGTTTTGCCTTTGCTCGAGAGCCCGGATACGGCTACAGACTTTGCGAACGTAGTCGTGATCGGCATGGGCCATGTTGATGCGGCAAATATCGACGAAATGCTCGCCCATCAGTTTCTCGAGCATTTCCTCGCTGTCAGTTGATGGCCCGATAGTGAATATGATTTTCGTTCGTCTTGGGGAGATGCGGGATTCCTGGTTCATTTTTGGGAGGGAAGGTTTTGCTTAAGAGGGCGTTCAGCAAGCAGACGATATCGGGTTTAACGGTGTAGGGTTGCCGCTTGCGGCAAACGCAAAATCGGCTAGAGCTCTACTTGCTCGAGGGTCGCGAACGGCATCTCAACAGATTTCGCATTTTTTATACAGTCTGTAAGACCTTAAACTTGCTGTAGATCGGTGCCTCCGCCCGCCGCGATCGTATCGATGCGATAGCGGGCCCGTTCTCGCAGCGAGCTAAATTCGTTTTGGATCGCTTCCGGGCTGTTGCAATCCTGACTTAAGTGGGCCAAGAAAACCTGGTTCCAGGACGGCTCGCCGATTGACTCCAGCAAGTTTCGGGCGGCGCCATTGGAGAGGTGGCCGTGCCGCCCGCTTATCCGCTGTTTTAGCGACCAGGGGCGCCGCTCGTCTTGCTCAAGCAAATGCGGGCAATAATTCGATTCAACCACGAGCGTATCGACATCCCGGATGCGTTCGCCAATGTGTTGCGGGGCGAATCCCAAATCGATTAGCCAGGCCAGACGTTTGATGGGGGAAAATAGGTCGTCGCCTCGACCGCTAGCGAATTTAAATCCGACGGGATCGTGGGCATCGTGGGGCAAAGAAAAGCTTTCTATCGTCAAGTCGCGAAATTGGAAAGTCGACCCGGTGTTGAAGATCCGCCATTGCGGCTTGTGTTTCAATTTCGGCTCGATGGCGCGAGCGGTCATTAAATTGGCATAGACCGCTGGATTGAATTTCTTGGCGAAAGTGGAAATACCTGCTGTGTGATCGCAGTGCTCATGGGTGACGAAAATAGCGTCGATATCATCCGGCCGAACGCCTTGCTCCTCGATCATGCCGCATAACCGTTTGCAACTAAAGCCTGCGTCTACCAAAACGCGGCAATTCTCGGTGACAAGTAAGCCGCTGTTGCCAGAGCTGCTGCTGCCGAGGATCGAGAATTGCATGGACATCGGATGAATAGTGAAGAAGAGAAGCGATCAAACTCAAATAGGAAATGGGCGGTGAGGAAATTTATGAAGCGCTTTAACGGGGTCACAGGCAGTGCTTGCGTTTTTCTCTCGGCACTATCTAGTGGCGGATTGCAAAATTCAAATGGGCTGTTGGCGTTTCGCTCCCGGGCGAACACGCCGAATCGTCGAGGCAAGCCAGGCTGGAAGGAAGTCAGAGGAGCTGCCTTCTCAGGAGCCTTTCGAAATCGATGTCGACAAAAGATAAAACCAAGATGTACCTCCATAAGACCGATCCGGAGGGAGATGCGGCGATTCAGCGGACTTACGACGAAGCCTTTCGTCCGAGCGAAGGTTACCGTGAATCGATGCCGGATATTATGGATTCTGTGGGATCTGCTCAGGAGGAGCCTATACCCATTCAGCAGGTGGGTGTATCGAATTTCCGGCTTCCTCTGAAGTACAGGCGTCGGGATGGTTCGATCTTGGAGCTGGAGACGAGTGTTGTGGGCACGGTATCTCTGGAAGCGAGCCTCAAGGGGATCAATATGTCTCGCATCATGCGGTCCTTTTACCAACGAAAGGACGAGGTTTTTTCTCACGAGACGATCCAGTTGGTCCTGGAAGGATTTCGGGAACGGGTGGAAAGTCTCGATGCCCGCGTCTTGCTCAGTTTCAACTACCCAATTGTGCAACAAAGCCTGCGGAGCGGATTGAGCGGCTTCCAATATTACCGAGCCGGAATGGAAGGCCATCTAACTCGGGACGGCCTTTGTCGAAAAGGCATGATATTCGATTTTGTCTATTCTTCCGCCTGCCCTTGTTCGGCGGAATTGGCTGAGCATGCCAGGGATACGAGGGATGCCTACTCGATCCCGCATTCCCAGCGCAGCAAAGCGCGGATCTGGGTGACGTTGGCCGATGATGCTAATAGCCTGTCTTTCGAAGAGCTGCAGGAGCTTTGCCAGGAGGCTTTGAAAACGGAGACCCAAGTGATGGTGAAGCGCGAGGATGAGCAAGCTTTCGCTGAATTGAACGGCGTCTACATCAAGTTCGTCGAGGACGCGGTTCGCGCTATTTTCAGGCGTCTCAATCAGGAGCCTCGTATAGCGGACTTTCAGATCGCTTGCTCTCATTTAGAATCCTTGCACTCGCACGACGCGGTATCGGTAATTTGCAAGGGCGTCGAGGGCGGTTTTCGCGGGGACTTTACCGATTTCAACGATCTGGTTTGTTAGAATTCAATCGGCAATCCGTCTGGCTTAGCCGGTTAAAGGGATAATGAACTAGGGGTTGCTGAAACGGTGCCGACCCTTCAAGATAGGCAAGAATTGGTTTAAAGAAATGTCACTGACAACGATTGAGAGACCGTTCACGGAAACGGAAGTCGAAAAAGAGGCGAAACGGCTTCTAGTTAAGCTAATGCATATCGAGTGCGACTCGCGTCACTCGTGGAACATCGATACTTGCCGGACGATCGCTCCGCTGACCTTGGAAATCAATGCTCTCAAGGAAGAAAAGGAAGCTGTTATCCTGGCTCATTCTTACGTGGAGCCCGAAATCATCTATGGCGTGGCCGACTTTTCCGGCGATTCCTACATGCTGTCGATGAGGGCTAAGGAAGCCAAGGCCAAAAAGATCGTATTTTCGGGGGTGGTTTTCATGGCGGAGACAGCCAAGATTCTTTCGCCGGAAGCCGAAGTGGTTGTACCCGATCGAAATTCGGGGTGTTCGCTAGCCGATTCGCTGACGGGACTGCAGCTGCGGGAAATGAAGGCCGCATATCCGGATGCGGGAGTCGTTTGCTACATTAATAGCGCTGCGGAAGTGAAGGCCGAGTGCGACGTTTGCGTAACTTCGAGCAATGTCTACAAGATCGTGGCCGCCATGCCGCAGAAGCGGATTCTGTTTGTGCCGGATCGCTTGATGGCGGACAATATCCGGGTAGAGATGGCGAAGATGGGTATCGAAAAAGAGATTATTTCTTCGGATGGGACCTGCATTGTGCATGACCAATTCGACCCGGTTCTCATTGCGGAATCTCGAGCGAAGTTTCCTGGCCTTAAGGTGGTGTCGCATCCGGAGTGCACGCTCGACATCACCAGCGAAAGCGATTTTGTGGGAAGCACGGGCAACATGATGACTTACGTCAAAGAAACCGAAGCTCCCTACTTCATGATGCTCACCGAGTGCGGTCTGGTGGAACGAATCGAAGTGGAAAGCCCGGAAAAGCGTTTCATCTCGGGATGCAAACTTTGCCCGTACATGAAGATGAACTCTTTGGAGAAGATTCGAGATGTTCTCATCGCTCCCGAACCTCGTCAGATTATCGAGCTTGACGAAGCGCTTCGATTGAAGGCCCACAAGGCGATCGATCGGATGTTCGAAATGAGTTAGTGGATACCATCAGAACAGATTGCCTTGTCATCGGGGCGGGACTAGCCGGATGCGCCTATGCTCACTACGCGTCGGGCTTGGGACTTTCGGTGACCCTAGTCTGTTCGGACGAGTTATCCAAGGGAGCTAACAGCCAATGGGCCCAAGGCGGAATCATTTACGATACTTCTTTCAATGCCGAGCAGCTTAAAAGTGACATCCTCAAAGCGTCTGACGGCACATCCAATCCCGAGGCGGTAGACTCTCTGGTCGAGCATGGACAGAAAGCGGTGCAGTCGCTTCTGCTCGATGAGCTCAAGGTCCCGTTCGATAGAGAGGAGGGGGGCGAGCTCAAGTACACTCGAGAAGGTGGCCACTCGGATCGGCGTATCATTTTCTCCAAGGACCTGACGGGCATGGCTATCCTGAGCAATATGCATGCGCACGTCGTGGGATTGGATCAGGTATCCGTTTTAACGAATACGGTGGCAGTCGATTTATTGACGCTTTCCCACAATTCCGTGGATCAGCAAGACAAGTACAAGCCACTTACGTGCATTGGAGCCTACACGCTGGATACGCTGTCTGGGGAAATTAGAGCGATTATCGCCAAGAAAACGATTTTGGCTACGGGCGGATTGGGGCAAATATTTCAAAATACGACGAATCAGAAAGGCGTAGTCGGGCACGGGATTTCCATGGCCCATCGCGTTGGGGCCCGGGTCATCGATCTCGAGTATATCCAGTTTCACCCAACGGTATTCCTGAAGAAAAACTGTCCGCTGTTTCTCGTTTCCGAGGCGGTGCGGGGGGAGGGAGGCGTTTTAGTCGATGCCAGAGGAAGACCGTTCATGGATAAGGTGCACCCCATGAAGTCGCTGGCTCCAAGGGACATCGTAGCTAGAGCCATTCATCAGGAGCTGATCGCGTCTGGAGAAAACTGCGTTTATATTGATTTGTCCTCTCTTCCTGAAGACTTTATCCGAGAGCGGTTCCCGTCAATATATCGACGCTGTTTGGAGTGCGGGGTCGACATTACCAAAGAGCCGATACCCGTGGCTCCAGCCGCCCATTACTCTTGCGGGGGCGTCTATACGGATCTTTCCGGCCGTTCATCCGTGAAAAATCTCAACGCTATTGGCGAAACGGCTTGCACGGGTTTGCATGGGGCCAACCGACTCGCGAGCACTTCCCTGCTGGAATGTTTAGTATCGGCCAAGCTTTCGGCCGAATCCGATAGACAGGATATAGGATCTGAAAGCTTCCATTTGCCCGATGTAAGGGAATGGAAAAGTCCAAGCGAGAGCGCTGACGAGGTGCTCATCCAGCAGGACATGCGGCTAATTAAAAATACTATGTGGAATTATGTGGGCCTCATTCGATCGCCACGGCGATTGCAGCGGGCCCGACGCATCCTTATTGAGCTCGATCAAGAGATCAGCGACTTCTATGCGGGAAATCGATTGACTCGTTCGCTCATCGATTTGCGTAATGCCGTAAAGACGGCTTTGTTGGTCGTCCATGCGGCGAGCTTGAATTCGGAAAGCAAAGGAAGCCATTACATCGCTACCGAATCTGAGGATTTAGATGCGCCGCTGGCCTCGATCGAAGATATCAAATAGTACCCGCTCCCTGAAACGGTGACGGAATGGCGCTCTGCACAAGTTTATAGAGGGTTATGTTTGGCATTGCCAAGGAAACGGGAATCTCGAGATTACCGGTATCATGGCAACTCTATCGACCAGCGATCTTCTGCAGCAATTGAAATGGCGCTATGCCGTCAAGGAATTTGATTCCGCCAAAAAGATCCCCGAAGATCTGATTGATGCGCTCGAGGAGTCATTGGTTTTGACTCCCTCGTCTTTTGGACTGCAGCCCTGGAAGTTCTTTATTGTAGAAAACCAGTTGCTCAAGGATCGGATGCCGGAAATTTCCTGGAACCAGCCGCAGCCGAAGGACTGTTCGCACATGGTATTGCTGGCCATAAAGCGCGATTTTACGGAAGCGGACGTCAATCGTTTCATCGAATGCCTAGCCGAAGCTCGCCAAGTAACGGTTGATAGTTTGGAGGGATACCGCAACTTCGCGGGCGGATTTGTTGCCCAAGGCGTCAGTGAGGGCTGGATCGAGCATTGGTCGACGCACCAGGTTTACATAGCCATCGGCCAATTGATGGCTTCCGCGGCCTTATTGGGCGTGGACGCTTGCCCCATGGAGGGGATTCAGGCGGATGCCTACGACGAATTGCTGGGCGTCGATTCTAATGTGTACCACGTCGTGCTCGGTTGCGCTCTCGGTTACCGTTCGGGGAACGATAAATATGCATCCATGCCGAAGGCCCGGTACTCCAAAGCCAGTCTCGTCGAACGGATTAGATAACCCTGAGCTCGTTACCCGAGGCGACTCGGGATTGACAGGAAAGGATCTCTTTTTCAAGGGTCCTCATCGAAACACCAAACACTGATCTCAATATGATCCGCATTAACGAAAATTTTCTTAAGCTCCAAGCTTCCTATCTGTTTTCCGACATCGCCAAACGAATAGCCGCTTACCAGGAGGCGAATCCAGATAAGTCTATTATCAAGCTGGGTATAGGCGATGTGACAGAGCCATTGCCACTGGCTTGTCGGGATGCTTTTCACTCCGCAATCGACGAGATGGGTACCCGTAGCGGATTTCATGGCTACGGACCCGAGCAGGGATACCCATTCCTAAGGGAGGCGATAGCCCAAAACGATTTTCAGGCTCGCGGGGCGGATATATCGGCAGACGAGATATTTGTAAGCGATGGAGCCAAGTGCGATAGCGGCAATTTTCAGGAGATTTTCGCTGAGGGGATAAAGATAGCGGTTGCTGACCCTGTGTATCCGGTTTATGTAGACACGAATGTGATGGCTGGACGTTCTGGTCCCAGTGTAGATGGACGCTACCAGGGCTTTGTCTATCTGGATTCCACTCCGGAGAATGGATATGTCCCGGCTATTCCCAGCGAGCCAGTAGACCTTATTTATCTGTGCTTTCCCAATAATCCCACTGGGGCCACCGCCACTCGCGAGCAGTTGAGCGCGTGGGTTGAATATGCCAGGGAATCGGGAGCCCTCATCCTATTTGACGCAGCCTATGTCGCTTTCGTGCGCGATGATTCCCTTCCTCAAAGCATATATGAGATACCGGGAGCGAAGGATGTGGCCATTGAATTCAGGAGCTTTTCAAAGAACGCCGGCTTTACCGGCACGCGTTGCGCCTATACGGTGGTTCCCAAGGGGTTGACGGCTGCTGACTCGAAGGGAGAGCAGCATTCTGTGCACGCTTTGTGGAATCGCCGGCATTGCACTAAGTTCAACGGCGTCTCTTACCCAGTTCAAAGGGCGGCAGAAGCGGTCTACAGCGATGGCGGCAGAGCGGAGGTTAAAGCGCTAACGGATTTTTACCTGGAAAACGCTAAGATAGTCAGGGCTGCGATAGAGGATCTAGGCTATGCGTGCGTAGGTGGCGATAACTCTCCGTACATCTGGATTGATGCTCGCCGTCCATCTTGGGAGTTTTTCGATGATTTGCTAAACGAGGCAGGAGTCGTCTGCACTCCTGGGGCGGGATTCGGACTTTGCGGGGAAGGACATATACGCATTAGCGCTTTTAACAGCCGGGAAAACGTGGAAATGGCCATGGAGCGAATTCGCAAGGCCTTGGCCAAATAGTTTGCCGCCCTCGATCCCAGAATAGCGGGTTTTCGAAATATCCGGACTTTCGAGCGCCGCTTCTGAATCCAGTGCAAATTGGTGGGACTCGATCCTTCGTTTTCATCTCTGCACAGCCAGGCGGGGCGGAGGCCTTGATCGGCGCTTGACAAGGTTGAGGCGATTTTCGACTGTTTGATGTTCTTATGAGCATTATTGCCGATATTTTGACGATCATTCTGGTTTTGATCTCCATTTTTCTCATCCTTGTTGTATTGATGCAGAAGGGTAGCGCCAACAGCGGCATGGGATCAGCCATGGGAGGCGGTATGGCGGAAGCTGCTTTGGGAGCTGAAACGACATCGGTGCTCACCAAAGTGACCCGAAGTACGGCGATTGTTTTCTTCGTAATGGTCTTTGGCTTAGGCTTGGCCTATATTCGCCTGCACAGCGCGGCTCAGCGAGCTGAGGAGAGCGCTTTGCCGGAGTTTTCGGCACAGGAAGACGTGCGTCCTAGTCTGCAAGAAACGATCTCTGGGGCGGAAACGACGGCGGAAGAGGCTGCGGATTCTTTGGGCGAGCAGGTCGACGCAGCCGCTCAAGAGGCTGGGGCAGCGACCAACGATGCCGCTGATCAGTTGGAAAACTAGGTGCTCGGAAAACAAATTCCGCTTGGCCGGGTCTCATTGGGCAATGCGCCAAGTCTCGGCCTCTATATTTCTGATTGTCGCGGTTTTATGGGGGTCTAGTTCTCTAGAAGCTCAGCGAAGGGTCACGAGCGGTAGCCCTCTCGATACCGTTGGAGAAGCTCCAAACCAAAAGCTGGGATGGGAAATCCTTCAGCAGTTTAGGTCCATGCACTGGGATGGCGGCTACCGATGGCGTATCCAACTCAAGATGATGCCTCGCAGAGAGAAGAGCAGGTACATAAATGGAATGATGTATGGCGACCGGAGCTCTCAAGGCCCGATCAGCCGTATTGACATTGTCGAGCGCCCCGCGGATGTCGATGTCGGGGGAAATCAAGTCCAAGGCTCTACCTTGCGACTGCTTCTGCAAAGCGGCGCGAATGCTTATGCGATGCAAAAGCTCTCTGGCGATTCAGGCCCGCCAAACGTTGTAGTGGCTGATGCCATGCTCGATAGAATAGCCGGCTCAGAGTTCAGTCTTTTCGATTTGATGGCCCCCTATGTCTACTGGCCGAAGTTTGAATACGAGGGAAGGAAAACCTTTCGCGGCGGGCCGACCCATCTTTTCTGGATGTATCCACCCGAGGAGGATGATTTATTGAGCAATCGAATTGGTGGAGTACGGCTTTATATCAGCGACCAATTCAATGTGCTAACTCAAACTGAGATATTCGGTGCCCAAGGCGAAAAGCTTAAAACGATCTACATAAGCGGCGTGAAGAAAGTAGATGGCCAGGCGATTTTTAGCGGCATGGATGTTCGCAACGAATTAACGAGGGACAAAGCTCGATTGAGAATCCTCGATGCAGATATGGGATTGAACCTTCCCCAGTCGCTCTTCGAGGCTCAGTCGCTAATGGATGATTTGCAGAATCAGCGAATCTCAACCGGTCGCTTTGAATCATTTCAGAACGTCGAGTAGCATAGAAATTTAGAGGCTAAAGGTATTGGCCGATCTCATGCTTGCCCTTATATTTATAGTCTAGGCCGTGGACTGGCAAAATCGGATACATCCTTTTTGCATGTTGCCTAGCGCGGGTGGCAGAAATTCTGATACCGATACGGTTTGGTCGTATCGATAGACTGAAACCTTGTCAGCTGCTGGGCTCTGGTATCGAAAGTCTGGAGCCTGCGGATACAAAGTTTTCATAGTGGCAGACCTTCCCGTATTCAGCCTGATCAGTACGAAAAATAGGCGGTTTTGTCGTAATTTTGTATTGGGTACCCATATTTTTAGGGCGGTTTTGGGTGTAGTTAAATACCCAAAATCATGATTTAACCCCAGTTTTGACAATTATTTTGAATACAATAGGCATTTGAGGAGCGTTTGCGGGTTTTTCGCTGTAACCAAAATACAATAACACGAATTTTATTGAAAAAATGCGAGCGGGTGCTAAGACGTGTAAAGTAGGGCGTGAGAATTCTCCCGTTTGTTTAACAATACTCACATAACCATATAACCAAATTATAATAATGGCCGTAAAGAAAAGCGTCGAGAGTTCACCTCTCACATTCGATCTGAAAGCAGATCTCATCGCAGTTCTGGACAAGTATCAATCCGGACTAGGTGGCGTATCGAAGAGCGAAATCATTCGTCATGCGATTTCAGGATTCGACTACAAAACCTTTCAACCAGTGGTCGAGTCGCATCGCCAAATTTCGGTGCGTTTGCCGCTTAAGCAAAAAAACGCGCTCGTAAAGCTCGCCAAAAGTAAGAAAGTCAGCATCGGCGAATTGCTTCGAGCAGCGCTCGAATCGCTTCCTGCTAATCCAGCGAGCTCGGGCATAGAAAAGCCTGCTCCTAAGAAGAAGGCAGCTCCCAAGAAGAAGCCAGCTCCCAAGAAGAAGCCTGCTCCTAAGAAGAAGGCAGCTCCCAAGAAGAAGGCAGCTCCCAAGAAGAAGGCAGCTCCCAAGAAGAAGGCAGC
>Ga0181579_10001609_pt1 | contig 18579 bp, 16 predicted proteins | sample 071ome_24_FD_132996 | JGI IMG/M metagenome (GOLD analysis project Ga0181579, IMG submission 132996) | Coastal salt marsh microbial communities from the Groves Creek Marsh, Skidaway Island, Georgia - 071402CT metaG (megahit assembly) | ecosystem: Environmental > Aquatic > Marine > Intertidal... | reverse complement strand
GCAGTAGGTAATGCGGGTGATTCCGGCACCGATATCTTCGAACGTGATGACATCCTCCACGGAGAACCAAGTGCCTCGGCCCAACAGGGTCAACGAATGCCAAGGGGTGAAGGCGACGATTTCGTAGTCGAGGTCAAGCTTTGTGGGACCCGCTTTACACTGCAATGCAAAGCGAGTGCCGACGCCCACGGGGCCTTTTGTTTTTTTGGTGGCTGTGACGGCAGTCGCGTCCCATTCGACCGTGTTGCGGAAATCCGCCACATAGCGAAAGCAAGCCTCGACGGGCCTGGCAACCTCGATAACTTCTTTTAATGAGATCATGAAGTCTTACCGGAGAGAGATGGCTACCCTACGCGCGCGGGGGGTAGGCAGTTCATCTTTGCTGGCGTGCAGCGCTCAAACGAGGCTACTCCTCGACCCAGATCACCCGCAGAGGTTCGCCAAAGTCGTCGTATAGCGTTTGCTTCCTGCGCTTGGGTGTGCGTCTGCGAACGACCCGTGTCCGCTGTCGCTTTTTGTTGGCGCGGCGCGCGTCTAGAGCGGCAATGACGTCAGTTAACGGCGTGCGCGATACGCTGCGGGCTTCAAACAGCGGCGTTGGCGGTGGGGGGGTGTCGCGGTCGTAGGCGCTCTCGCCTGCCGAAAACTGCCTCACCGTTCCGCCAGCAGAGAGAAATGCGGCTGTTTGCGCAACTAGCTTTTCCCGCAGATCGGTTTTGGATGGGGGTTTTTTCACTGAGCCTCCTCCGAGCGAGAAGAGTATAGGCGGTGGTGACTTAGATCAAAAACGTGGCAGGCTGACCCCGGTGGGCAGTTTCTGTTTTAATGCCCCCCCAAGGACAGAGTCAAAGTAATAAAAACCATGACAGCAGATGTCGCGAGCGGGTGGCGAGTGACCAGGTATCTACGCTAATGGGGCTGATTCGCTCCATCGTGGTATTTACGGTGATGGCAGTGACGGTGATTCCGGTAACGCTGGTGATCATTGTTACCGCGCCATTCATCAGTCACGAGGCGAGGTGGTGGTACCTCGCCAGGCCCTGGCTCAGGTGGGCGATTAAGGTTGTCAGAGTCGTCGGTGGCATTGCTTACACGGTTGAGGGAGAGGAGCTTCTGCCCGATGTAACCCTAAGCCAGCGCATCATCTTGTGCCCGAAGCACCAATCCACCTGGGAGACCTTTTTCTTTGCAAGTCGAATGCCAGCGCCGCTGGCTTACGTCTTCAAGCGCGAGTTGCTGTACATTCCGTTTTTTGGCTGGGCCATGGCATGCCTCAATATGATCCCGATCGATCGGAGCGCGGGTCGCGACGCCTGGAGTAAGGTAGCCAGCCTTGGAGAAGAGCTTATGAATCGGGGTAAGTGGATGATCATGTTCCCCGAGGGTACGAGGTCGGTGCGAGGCACGCAGGGCGTTTACAAGACTGGAGCTGCGCGTCTGGCAGTCGCTACAGGCGCCAGTATTGTGCCAGTTGCCGTGACCTCTGCTCGTTGCTGGCCACGCAAAAGTTTTACCTTTATTCCCGGAACGATTGCGGTCTCGATTGGAAAGCCGATCGCCCCTGCGCCCGGGGAGAGCCCGGCGGAGCTGATGAAAAAAGTGGAAGAGTGGATTGAGACCGAGATGCGTCGTCTGGACCCAGAGGCATATCCGCAAGTGCAGCGCGTGCAGACAATCGAGGAGCGTGAGGCCGCATTGAGTCAAGCGCTCGAAGCGCGTGCGGCCGCCGCGCGCGCCGCACAAGGTGGGATGTCCGCCGACGAGCACGTGTAAGGTTTGCGGACTAGAGACAAGTGGATTGCGGTCAGCGGGTCTGAAGCTGGAAATATAGGGGGAGTAGCATGGGATTTTACGATGACGTGATTGTGCCGCGCTTGGTGACGTGTGCGTGTGGCACTAAACCAATATTAAAACAACGAGAAAAAGTCGTCCCGATGGCCTCGGGGGAGGTGCTGGAAATCGGTATGGGGGCAGGGCACAACCTGCCTTACTACGATGCCAAAAAAGTGCACTCAGTAGTGGGGATTGATCCATGTAAGACCAGCTGGCGGCTCGCGCAGCCGCGCGCAGCGGCTTTGGGGGTGCCGCTTGAGTTTGTCGAGGGGTCAGCCGAGGACATGCCACTTCCCGACGCCCGCTTCGATACGGTGTTGATGACGTATAGCCTGTGTACCATTCCGAATGCGACCGCCGCATTGGCTGAAATACGGCGCGTCCTGCGCCCCGGTGGGCAGCTGGTCTTTTGTGAGCATGGCGCTGCGCCGGATGCGAGTGTTGCCAAGTGGCAGTCACGGGTGAATCCTATGTGGCGTCGTCTACTGGGCGGCTGTAATTTGAATCGTCCCATTCTTGAATGGATTGGGGGTGCCGGATTTGAGGTGCAGGCCGTGGATCAAATGTACCTTCCCGGTACGCCGCGGATCGCAGGATTTAATGTCTGGGGTAATGCGCGACGCTAGGAGCCGATACCCCTGGCTTCGGCTCACGCTAAATCGACTGTTGTCCGCGTGCCATGTTGCGTCATGACGGGTAGAGCATGCTGTGTGCTGCTGTGGTGCCTGGCGTTGACGGGGTGCGTCAGCGACGCGCGAGAAATACCCTCGGTCAATGAGCCCGTACCCGACTTTTCGGGGTATTGGGAGGTCGATTATGCACGCAGTGATAGCGTGCAAAACCAGCTCAATGCGGCGTTTCGCGAAGTGCAGCGAGAAATACGTCGGCGCAACGAAGCGGCAGAGCGCGGTACGCCTTACCAAGGTCTGCCTTTAGGCAACGTAGACCAGCTGATCGCCTTGGCGCAAATGGCAGAGCTGGTGACGGATTCGGCGCTAATCGAGGTTACGCAAGATACCGAGTTCATTCGTTTTGAACGAGAGAACAGTTTTGCGCTCCGGTGCAGGCTCACGCGCGCCTCGCAGACCGTCTCTTCGTTGGGCAGTGAGATGTGCTGGTGGGATGGCGAGCAGTGGCATTTTTGGATTCAGCTACCCGATGGCTTGACCATCAAACACCGGTTTTCGCGCGCCGCGGATGGACAATTGCTGTCGCAGCGCACGCTCGTCAGCGGCACCCAAACGACACAAACATTCGAGGTCGGGCGGATATTCGCCCGTTACGAGCCGGGCAAGCGGGGCTATCACTGTACTGAGACTTTGTCGCGAGGGAAGGTCTGCACTACCGAGCGGGCAGGAGCACCGTCATCGTGAGTTGTCGCCGGGCAATCGCCCTAATCGGTCTGTCTATTTTCGCGGGTTGCGCAGTGGAGCCCGAAGTGCGCGAGCCAATCCAGCCTGCGGAGCGCCCCCTGGCCAGTTGGGAAGGTACGCGGTTAGAGCCACTGATGGTGGCGAGTACCCCGATAATCCCTGAGCTAGATGTCGGGGTGGTGCTGTTCAACCCCGGGGTCAATCCTGAGGCTACGTCTGCCGCTGCCTCGGTCAGACGATTGGAGTCGCAATTGCTCGCGGGCGCCCTGCGGGACACGCTGGTGTCCAGTAATCAATGGGGTGCCGTACGAATGGTGCCAGGCCCGTCTTTGTTGGCGCCCGTTAACATCTCCACCCGCATTATTCATTCGGATGGTCGTGATTTATTGCTCGATGTGCGCGTCATAGACGCAATGGGTACGGAATGGTTTGGCGCTTCGATAGCGCACCGCCAAGGACCTGAAGAGCACAACGAGACGCGTTCTCGGCTGCGCGACTTATTCAACAGCGTCAGTAACGCCATGCGGGAGCATTGGCTTGGCTTGTCTATGCCTGACAGGACTCGCTTGATTGCCGCTGCAGAGATCGGGTATGCGCAGCAACTGTCTCCCGATGCGTTTCAGGCGTACGTTGAGGTGACAGCGACCGGGCGTGAATTAAAGCGCCTTCCCGCAGAGGGTGATCCCATGTTGAATAGGGTTCGCAGAATTCGGAATCAGGAAATACTTTTTTGTGACGCAATAGACGAACAGTACGTCATGTTGTCCGAGCGAGTGATGCCAACCTACTTGCTCTGGAGAGCCGCCGCGGTGGAGCAGGCGGAATGGTTGGCGCAATACGAGGTGAGGGCAGCCTCCCGTGAGTCGAGTGGGGGAGATGGCGCGATCGCGATAATGCAGGCTAACTATGCGGCTTACCGATCTTTTCGAATTCAGGAGCAAGCGCTCGTTGAGTTGGCGGAAGCGTTTGAAGGGGAGAGTGCGCCGGTGGTGTTGAGGACGGCTGATCATGTAGTCACGCTGGAAGGGTCGCTGGACGCACAGTACGAGACCTGGCGATCTCTCCTTCGGGAGATTTTCGCGCTCGAGCAGGAGCAGCTTGTGTGGTGAAGCACCAGTTTTTGGCGACTTGCCCTACGGGTGTCGGGGTCTATCTGGCTCAGGAACTGCAGCAACTGGGCGCGGAGCAGATCGTTGATCGGCCGGTCGGCGTGTCGTTCATCGGCGGGCTGGCGATGGGTTATCGCGCCTGTCTGTGGAGTCGACTCGCTAACCGTATTGTGCTTCAGCTGACGAGTGCGGAGGCCGCTTCCATCGAGGCCTTCTATGACGTGGTTTACGCCATCGATTGGCAGGCTCATATCCCGGAGCGGGGCACTTTCATGGTGGATTTTGCTGGGCGATCTGACTTTGTCCGCAATCCGCAGTTTGGTGCCCAGCGTGCCAAAGACGCAATTGTTGACCGTTTTCGCGCACTTGGGCGGGGTAGGCCTTCGGTCAACGTACAGGCACCGGATGTCAGGGTGACGGCGCGATTAGCGAAGGGGCGTCTGACGCTGGGAATCGATCTCTCTGGTGATAGCTTGCATCGGCGCGGGTATCGTCTTGACGGCGGGCTAGCACCCATTAAAGAGAATGTTGCAGCCGCGGCTTTGTGGGCGGCTAGTTGGCCAGACCGCAGTCGTGAGGGCGAGTCTGTGATTGATCCCATGTGTGGCTCTGGCACGCTCCTGCTGGAGGCGGCGCTGATCGCATTGGATAAAGCCCCGGGGCTGTTGCGCGAGGGCTTCGGCTTCGATCATTGGTTGGGCCATGACCCCGCGCAGTGGGGGGCGGTGAAAAGTGAGGCCATTGCCAGGGCTTCAGCGCCCGCGCCGCCCATTGAGATCCGTGGTTATGACGGTGATATAGGCGCGGTGAGGCGGGCTCAGGACAACATCGCGAGGTTGGGGCTCGACACGCAAGTGCGCGTGAGTTGCAAGGGACTGTCAGAAATTTCCCGCCCGACTCATCGCGAAATGGGTACGGGTTTGCTGATTGTCAATCCACCTTGGGGAGAGCGCATGGGGAATAAGCAGGCGTTACCCCATCTGTACTCATCCCTGGGGGAGCTGATGAGTTCTGCCTTTAACGGATGGCATGCCGTGGTTTTGACCTCGGAGATCGAGCTTGGCAAGGCCATTGGCCTGCGAGCGCGCAAACGTCACCGTTTTCATAACGGTCGACTTGATCTGCACTGTCTTCAGTTCGAGTTGAACGACGAGAATCAGTTTAGGCCCTTTAACCGCGACACAAAGCCACACGCGGAGCTGGGCGGTTCGCAGCGGCCAGATGTCGCTACGGGATTGCCGAAGCTATCGGAGGGTGCGAACGCCGTTGCGAATAGGCTCAGGAAAAATCAACGCCGTCTGAAGGGCTGGTTGGCGGCCGAGGGGGTCACCTGCTTTCGGGTTTACGATGCAGATATTCCAGAATATGCCGCGGCGATCGACTGCTATAACGGTGCAATACATGTGGCCGAATACGTCGCGCCGCAAGAGGTTCCAGAGGAAAAGTCAATCGCTCGACTGGAGGAGTTGCTCGACGCGGTGCAGGTGGTGTTCAAGATTTTTGATAGAAGTGAGATAGGACTCAAGCGGCGATCTCGCCAGCGCGGACGCGACCAGTACCAGAGACAGAATAATACTGGGGCTCGTTTCACGGTGGCCGAGGGTCCGGTGAAGCTGCTGGTCAATTTGCACGATTATCTGGATACCGGATTATTTCTCGATCATCGGCCACTGCGCACCTGGATTGGACGAGAAGCCAAAGGCCGTCATTTTCTCAATCTGTTCAGCTATACCGGCGTGGCAACTTTGCACGCGGCTATTGGCGGCGCTGTGACCAGCACGAGCGTTGACGCCTCCGCCACCTATCTCGATTGGTTTTCTGCCAATTTGGCGGTGAATGGTTTATCTGACCGACAGCACCGAGCTGTTAGAGCAGATGTGAGGGAATGGCTTGCGGCAGACAGCCGATTTTATGACGTCATCATGCTTGATCCGCCCTCATTCTCGAATTCCCGAGGGCAGGAGGACTTCGATATTCAGGCCGACCATCTCGCCTTGCTGAAATTGGCGATGGCTCGATTGGCTCCCGATGGCATTTTGTATTTCTCGACAAATCGCAGGCGATTTAAATTATCCGACGCGCTACCCGACTTGTGGCGGGTAGAGGATGTAACGGCAGCGTCTATCCCCAAGGATTTTGAGCGTAACGCCCGGATCCATTACTGCTGGCGTATCAGCTACGCCCAATCTCCGGGCGTTAACGAGTCAATCGTCCGGCCCTAGCGGCGCGCGAGGGGGCTTCAGTGCTATACTCCGCGCCTTTTTTCGGGGGGGCCGCGTTCGCGGTAAGGGCTCGCTCGGCGGGACAGGATTTTCAAGTAGATGGCTCAAACCTTATACGACAAGTTATGGGACGCTCACTTAGTGGAGCAACGTGAAGATGGCACGGCGTTGATCTACATTGACCGGCACCTATTGCACGAGGTGACATCGCCACAGGCTTTTGAGGGATTGAAGCTGGCGGGTCGTGACTTGTGGCGTCGAAGCGCCAATCTAGCGGTGCCAGACCATAACGTGTCTACGGCTAAGTCCGAGCGACAGGGTGGGCTGGCCGCGTTGCCTGACGAAGTGTCTCGGATCCAACTGCAAACCCTCGATGACAATTGTCTGGCATTTAACGTGGCCGAGATTCCTCTCAACGATCCCCGCCAAGGCATTGTTCACGTGATGGGCCCCGAGCAGGGTGCGGTGTTGCCCGGCATGACTGTGGTGTGTGGCGACTCCCACACCTCGACACATGGGGCTGCTGGCGCGCTGGCGCATGGAATCGGCACCTCAGAAGTTGAGCACGTGCTGGCAACCCAGTGCTTAATTCAGAAAAAAATGAAGAACTTCAAGGTCGAGGTGACGGGAGCGCTACGGCCCGGTGTGACTGCGAAGGATATCGCGCTTGCAGTCATTGGTCGTATCGGCACCGCCGGTGGTACCGGGTACGCGATCGAATTTATGGGCAGCGCGATCAGAGCGCTAACCATGGAGGGCCGGATGACGCTGTGCAATATGGCGATTGAGGCGGGTGCGCGCTGCGGTTTGGTGGCGGTCGACGACACGACGCTCGCTTACTTTAAGGGCAAGCCACTGGCACCTACCGGAGACGACTGGGACAGAGCGGAGCGTTGGTGGCGGACGTTGCACAGCGACGCTGATGCCGAATTTGATCGCACCGTTGAGATTGATGGCAGTGAGATTGCCGCACAAGTGACCTGGGGTACTTCTCCCGAAATGGTGGCGGCTATTGACGGTCGCGTACCGATGGCGAGCGAGATGGTCGACGAAACGGCCCGGCATGGACTGGAGCGGGCGCTCGCCTACATGGGCCTCGAAGCGGGTATGGCGATCACTGATATAAAGCCCGACGCGGTGTTTATCGGCTCTTGTACTAACAGTCGTATCGAGGACCTTCGCGAGGCCGCGGCGGTGCTGAAGGGGCGAACTGTCGCGCCGGGTATTCGTAAAGCGCTTGTGGTGCCCGGGTCGGGCTTGGTTAAAGCGCAGGCAGAGGCAGAAGGGCTCGATCGGATTTTCATCGATGCGGGTATGGAATGGCGCGAACCCGGCTGCTCCATGTGTTTGGCGATGAATGCCGATCGACTGGAGCCGGGTGAGCGCTGCGCAAGCACGTCGAACAGGAACTTCGAAGGGCGACAAGGAAGCGGCGGCAGAACTCACTTGGTGAGTCCTGCGATGGCCGCGGCGGCCGCCGTCGCCGGCCGATTCGTCCCTGTAGACGTCGCCATGTCACTCCCGGCGTCAGGGTTGGAGGAGCAGTCATGAGGGCGTTCACGCAACATGAGGGGATCGTGGCGCCGATGGATCGAGCGAACGTCGATACGGACCTGATGGTGCCCAAGCAGTTTCTGAAATCTATCAGGCGATCTGGTTTTGGTCCCAATCTCTTCGACGAGTTGCGTTATCTCGATGAGGGGCAGCCGGATGCAGATAACAGCCGACGACCGTTAAACCCGGAATTCCCCTTGAATTTCCCTCGCTATCGGGGTGCCTCGATCCTGCTGGCTAGGGAGAATTTTGGTTGTGGCTCCAGTCGAGAGCATGCCGCATGGGCGATGGCTGATTTTGGGTTTCGCTGCGTTATTGCCCCCAGTTTCGCTGATATCTTTAAATCCAATGCGCTGAAAAACGGCATCCTTCCCCTTGCGCTCGCGGCAGATCAGGTGGAAATGCTATTTGCCCAAACCTACGCTACCGAGGGGTTCACGCTAGCAATTGACCTTGAAGCTTGCAGTCTCACGCTGCCTGGTGGGGTCACGTGGTCCTTTGAGGTAGACCCATTTAGGCGAGATTGTTTGTTGCAGGGTCTGGACGACATCGGCATTACATTGCAGAGCGCAGGCGCTATTAAAACGTTTGAGCAACGTCATGAGGCGAAGTATCCATGGGTGTTTAGGGACGTTCATCTGTGAGCAAGCATATTCTGCTGCTGCCTGGTGATGGCATCGGGCCCGAAGTGGTTGCCGAGGCAAGACGCGTGCTTCAGGCGGTCTCCGACATCGATGGGCTGAACCTGAGGTTCAGCGAGGCGAATATTGGGGGTGTCGCGATTGATCGCGAGGGAGCGCCCTATCCAGAAAGTACACGTCTACAGGCGCGAGAGGCGGATGCCATTTTGTTCGGGGCCGTGGGGGGTCCCAAGTGGGATGTTCTGCCAGCACCCGATAGGCCCGAGCGCGGCTTGCTGGCGATTCGCGCGGATCTCGATCTGTTTTGTAATTTGCGGCCCGCGTTACTGTTTCCGCAGTTGGCCAGCGCTTCAAGTTTGCGGGCTGAATTGGTTGCAGGGCTCGACATTTTAATCGTGCGTGAACTGACGGGCGGGGTTTATTTCGGAGAGCCGCGCGGCGTCATTACGCGCGACGATGGCATCCGAGAGGGCTTCAATACCGATCGTTACGACGAGACAGAGATTCGCCGTATCGGTCATTTAGCGTTCCAGGCGGCGCGCAAACGTCGCGGGAGCCTATGCTCCGTAGACAAGGCGAACGTATTGGAAGTCACGATGCTCTGGCGAGAGGTCATGCAGGAGCTCGCTGGGGATTATCCTGATGTCACGTTGACGCATATGTACGTCGACAACGCCGCCATGCAGTTGGTTCGCGCACCGAAGCAATTTGATGTTTTGGTCACTGGCAATTTGTTCGGAGATATCCTCTCCGACACTGCCGCCATGTTGACCGGGTCCATCGGCATGCTGCCTTCCGCGTCGCTAAATGCGGCATCGCGGGGGCTCTACGAGCCGGTCCATGGGTCGGCCCCCGATATTGCCGGGCAGGGGTTAGCGAACCCATTGGCGACCATCCTCTCGGCTGCCATGCTGTTGCGTTACTCGCTGAGTGAGTCGGTCGCTGCGGATCGTATCGAGCGTGCCGTCGAGCGTGTCTTAGAGAAGGGCCTTCGGACGCAGGATATTGCTCAGAGTGCAGGGGACGAGAGGAATGTCAGCACCACCGCGATGGGGAATGCCGTTTTGCAGGCACTTTCCTCGGTCGATCACTAGGAATACCAGAGATGAAAGCAGTTAATGTGGCCGTTGTCGGAGCAACTGGCGCGGTCGGCGAAGCAATGATTGAAATCCTTGAATCGCGTGATTTCCCCGTCGATAAGCTATTTCCTCTGGCGTCTAGCCGGTCGGTCGGCAAGTCGGTGCAGTTCCGGGGTAAGCGTCATTCGGTTCAGGATTTGGCCGACTTTGACTTTTCGCAGACCCCCATCGCCCTGTTTTCAGCCGGAGGGAGTGTCAGTGAGGCGTTCGCACCCATTGCCGCCGCGCAGGGCTGCGTGGTGATCGACAACACCTCACACTTCAGGCGTGATGAAGATATTCCTCTCGTGATACCCGAAGTTAATGCTGAGGCCATCGCCGGCTATCGGAATCGGGGCATTATCGCCAATCCGAACTGCTCGACAATTGGGATGTTAGTGGCATTGAAGCCTATATACGATGCAGTGGGCATCTCGCGTGTCAATGTCGCGACCTACCAAGCGGTGAGTGGCACGGGTAAGTCAGCCATCGAGGAGTTAGCGGGCCAAACCGCGCGTCTGCTTAATGGCAAGTCGGCCGACCCCGCGGTATATCCTCGCCAGATAGCGTTTAACGTGATTCCCCACATCGACAGTTTTCAGGAAAACGGATACACCCGGGAAGAAATGAAGATGGTCTGGGAGACACAAAAAATACTCTCGGACCCCGAGATTCAAGTCAACCCGACATGCGTCAGGGTTCCCGTATTCTATGGTCACGCGGAAGCGGTTCATATAGAGACCAAAACGGCCCTATCTGCGGCGGACGCCAAGTCTCTGCTTCAGCGAGCTGAGGGCGTTCAGGTGATCGATAGTCACGAGGCGGGAGGCTATCCGACGCCTGTCAGCGACGCCGCTGGCGCGGACCCGGTATTTGTAGGGCGTATTCGCGCAGATATTTCACATCCAAGGGGCTTGAATCTTTGGGTTGTGGCTGACAACGTACGTAAGGGAGCTGCGCTGAATAGTGTTCAAATTGCTGAGCGGTTGTTGGCAGAGCACCTCGATACTTAATCGTGACGCGGGATCCCCGTGGGGTAAGCGCCAGGGAATGGCGACAGGGGCAGCGTCGATGCCAGACCAACGGAAGGGAAAGGCGACGAATCCATGAAAAATCTCTTTATAGTGGCGGCGAGCGCGTTCGCCGTGACCAGCGTGCCAGAAAGTTGGGCCTTAGGTCTCGGTGAGCTCACCCTTAATTCTTATCTCAACGAGCCGTTAGAGGCCGAGGTTCGATTGCTAGAGGCCGACGGGCTTGATGTGCGGGATGTGCGCATCCAGCTTGCTTCTGACGAAGAATTCGACCGGCTCGGCGTCCAGCGAGCGTTTTTTCTCACGCGCATCAATTTTCAGGTCGAAGGCACGCCGTCAGGGATGCGGGTGAGGTTGCAAACCGACGCCCCTTTACGCGAGCCGTATCTGGATCTAGTGGTGGAAGCTCGCTGGCCCGATGGTCGGCTGTTGCGTGAATACACGGTGCTCGTCGATCTCCCGCCGAGGCTTCAGGTTGTGGTGGCGAACCCGTCTGCGGCGGTCGCAACTCCTGGCGAGAGAGGTGACGCGATAGCGGTCGATGGCGCCGATGTGGCGATGGGTCCCGTTGCTGGCGGTGAATATCTGGTCACCAATTCCGATACCTTATGGCGGATTGCCTCTCGAGCAACGCCTGAGGGCATTTCGATTGGCCAAACGATGTTGGCCATCAGAGATGCGAACCCTGAAGCGTTTCAGGGGGGCAATATCAATGGGCTGAAATCGGGTTACGTACTGATATTGCCCTCCGCCGACGACATCGCTATGGATGCAGCACGCGCCAGGGCCGAGGTCGCCGAGCAGAACAGTGCTTGGTTGCAGAATCAGTCCGGGCAACGGATTGGCCTTACGCTGGTGGCTGATAGCGACGCCACCGGCTTGGCTGAAGCTGCCACGGCTGAAGATATCAATGCCGGTGCTGATGAGCGTGAGATGGGCGAGACGTCCAAGGAGGCAGTTAACGACTGGGCCTCCGAAGGTGAGATTGAATCGCTGCTGGGCACCATTGATGTGCTGGAGGCAAGTATTAGTGAGCTCGAGGCGCAAATTGCGGAAAAGGATGCGGCACTAGCCGAATTGCAATCCATACTCAATGAGACGTCAGGCGTCTCGCCGGCGTCGGAGCCAGAGTCAGTGCCAGTACCAGTGCCAGTGCCGATAGCGGTTGTCTCAGTGCCCACTGCATCTCCGACCGTTGCGCCCGCCGCGACGCCACTCTGGCTGTTATGGGCGGGCGGCAGCGCGCTGGTGTTAGCGGCGCTAGCCATTGTTTGGCGCATACGGCGCGGGCGCACGGCGTTAGCCGTTGAAGAGGAGAGCCTAACTTCAAAAAGCGGCGCGACCCCCGCAGAAAAGCCCGCGGAGGCGCGCCTCTCGGATCCGCAGATACTGGCGTCAAAGGCGGTGGAGGAGGCCGAGATTTACATTGCTTACGGGAGAGTTGACCAGGCTATTGAGGTGCTGAACGAAGCGATAGCGGATGGGCTGTCATCACAGAGCTTGAATATGCGTTTGCTGGAATGCCTGATAGAGCTGGAGAGGGTCCAGGACGCCCAGGATCACATCGCGCGGCTGGAGGCGGGCGAGGATACCGAGGTGGTTCGACGCGCCAGACAGTTGGTCCTGGACGCGGGTATGGTGTTGGGAACCAATGGCGACACCGATGAAGTCAGCGGCAGCGGTGAGTCGGAGTCACCCGTGGATCTGGGTGACTCCGTGCTGAGCGAATTTTCTTTTTCTACTGACCCTGCTTTTGCAGCAGGTGACGCTGCGCCCAGCGTGCCGGATCTAGAGATCGATCGTGAGGCTGAATCGGCTGAGGAAGAAAAAGCGATTGCTCCGCCTGACGAGGAGGAGACCTCCCAGCCGGACGAATCTGATGAGGCGCTGTCGCTTTTTGAGGGTGCGATGGACGCCGTGCCTTTGTCGGATGCCACGTTAAGCAGCGATTCTGTTGACACCGCGACAGCGGTGTCCAGTGTGGAAACGAGTTTGACGCTCGCGCCATTGGATGAAGATCCTAAAGAAACTCAGTCGAAAGAAGAGGCCCCGGATGAATCGATTTATGGTGTCGAGACCGACCCAATTGATAGCAAACTTGATCTGGCCCGCGCTTATTTGGACATGGGTGATGAAGAAGGTGCTCGGCCGGTCCTGACCGAAGTCATAAGGTCGGGAAATTTATCGCAACAAGCTGAAGCGCGTGAACTGCTGCTGAGGCTTGAGGGTCACTGAGCGATTGAAGTTTTCCGATCAAAGCCTGCCTGTAGGGCAGAGAATCGCGGCGCGAGTTGAGTATGCCGGTGCGCATTTTCACGGCTGGCAGGCTCAGCCGCATCTCGCTGTCGAGACGGCGCAAGAGACGCTCGAGTCTGCGTTGGCCCATGTCGCCGGCGTTCCAGTATCCACGACCTGCGCCGGCAGGACGGACACGGGCGTGCACGGTTTCGGTCAAATCGTGCACTTTGATGACCCAGTCGGTCGCAGCGCTAAAGCGTGGGTGTTGGGTGCCAACCGGCATCTTTCTGACGCGATTCGGGTCCACTGGGTGGCCCCGGTCAATGAGCAGTTTCACGCGCGATACAGCGCACTGTCACGACAGTATCGTTACGTTATCTTAAACACGCCTGTGCGCTCTGCGGCACTCGCCGGATCGGTGACCTGGTACCGGCACCCCCTCGATCTGGCTGCGATGAACGGTGCAGCCACCACCTTGCTGGGCGAGCAAGACTTTAGTGCGTTTCGAGCAGCCGCGTGTCAGGCAAGCTCAGCGCATCGGTGCATTCACCACTGTAGCGTCGTCCGCGAAGGTGACTTCGTGATCATCGATATCGAGGCGAATGCATTTTTGTATCACATGGTCAGGAATATTGCGGGATCTTTGCTCAATGTGGGTTCTGGTCGGCAAAGTGTCTCTTGGTTCGAGTCGGTATTAGCGAGCGGCGACAGGACGCAAGCTGCAGAGACTGCGCCCCCAGATGGGCTGTACCTGGTGCGAGTCAACTATCCTCCAGAGTTCGAGCTTCCGAGCGTGCCCGACGGGCCTACAATCGTCACGCGAGCACTTTAAGCGAGGGGGTTCTGCTAAACTGCGGGTTTGCGTCAAGGGACTGTAGGGTGCGCGTCAAAATCTGTGGTGTGACAAGGCCCGACGACGCTGCGCTGGCACTGAAGCTCGGTGCCGACGCAATTGGCTGCGTTTTTTACCCGGGTAGTCCGCGCGCGGTGACAGTGGCAACGGCCCTCGAGGTTGCGAGCCGTCTAGGTGACAAGGCAGAGCTCGTTGGTTTATTCGTTAACCCGAGTGTCAGGGAAGTGCTGGAGGTGCTCGAGCGGGTGCCGCTACACTGTTTGCAGTTTCATGGCGCAGAACCGCCGCAGTTTTGCGGGCAGTTCAAGAAACCTTATATCAAAGCGGTGCCCATGCAAGCTGATACTGACCTTGCGGCTGTGAATCTTGAGTATGAGGGCGCTCAGGCGTTGCTATTAGACAGCGTGCACGAAGGCCGTTTCGGTGGCAGTGGTGCGCAGTTTGATTGGGACTGGGTGGATGCAACGTTGCGCCGGCGGATTATTTTGGCGGGCGGCTTGCGGCCAGATAATGTCGCCTCGGCCATTCGGCAGGTGCAGCCGGTCGCGGTCGACGTGAGTAGCGGTGTGGAGCAAGAGAAAGGGATTAAAGACCCAGACAAGATGGCAGAATTTATTAGTGCGGCGCTCGGCGCCTTTGAGGAAGTCACTTCATGACAGTTGAGATTACACCCGAGTTATTTAGCTCTGTACCCGACGCGCAGGGACGTTTCGGCCAATTCGGCGGAAAGTTCGTGGCAGAGACGTTGATGTCGGCCTTGGCTGATCTGGAGGCGCTTTACCAGCGGCTCAGGGATGACGCGGAATTTCAGCGGCAGTTTGATCATGACTTGGCCCACTACGTGGGTAGGCCGTCACCCCTTTATGAGGCGGCTCGCCTGTCTGATGAGATTGGCGGTGCCCGTATATTTTTGAAGCGTGAGGACCTCAACCATACCGGCGCTCACAAGGTGAATAACACGATTGGGCAGGCCCTGCTTGCGAAGTACATGGGAAAAAAGCGGGTGATCGCGGAGACCGGAGCGGGGCAGCACGGTGTCGCCAGTGCGACCGTGGCAGCCCGTCTCGGGCTGGAGTGCCATGTTTTTATGGGAGAAGAAGACATTCGTCGGCAGTCGCTCAACGTCTATCGCATGAAGTTACTGGGCGCCACGGTGGTCCCAGTCACGTCGGGCTCAAGGACGTTGAAAGACGCAATGAATGAGGCGATGCGCGATTGGGTGACGCACGTCGACAGCACGTTCTACATTATTGGTACGGTTGCAGGACCCCATCCCTATCCCATGTTGGTTCGCGACTTTCAGAGTGTCATCGGCAGAGAGGCGCGTGCTCAGTCCTTGGCGCAAACGGGCAAGCTGCCAGAGGCCCTAGTCGCGTGTGTTGGCGGGGGCTCCAATGCTATCGGTCTATTCCACCCCTTCCTCGGCGATACCGAGGTCGCAATGTATGGCGTTGAGGCAGGGGGTAAGGGGCTCGAAACGGGACAGCATGCCGCGCCTTTGTCGGTCGGTAGTCCTGGCGTGCTGCACGGGAATCGGACTTATTTAATGCAAGACGCGGACGGGCAGATTCTTGACACGCACTCAGTATCAGCGGGCTTGGATTACCCCGGGGTGGGCCCCGAGCATGCATGGTTAAAGGATATTGGTCGTGTGCAGTACGTCGCCGCCAATGATGATGAAACGCTGGCTGCGTTCCATCGTTTGACCAGAATCGAAGGCATAATGCCCGCGCTCGAAACCGCGCATGCGATGGCTTATGCCGAAAAATTGGCGGCTCGCATGTCATCCGATGAGCACCTTATCGTTAATTTATCCGGTCGGGGAGATAAAGACATACTGACCGTAGCGGCACTCGATGGCATCGAGGTGTAGTGCGCTAATGAGTCGAATTGCAGACGTATTTGGGCGGTTGCGCACGCAGCGGCGAAAAGCTGTTGTGCCGTATGTCGTCGCAGGAGATCCCAGTGCCTCGGGCACCGTTGCTTTGCTGCACAGCCTTGTCGCAGCCGGGGCAGACATTCTTGAGGTGGGTGTCCCTTTCTCTGACCCGATGTCCGAGGGTACGGTTATTCAACAGGGTCACGAAAGGGCATTGGGTAATGGCATGACGCTGAAAGGCGTGCTGGGTATCGTCACCGAATTCCGCCGCGATGACAACGAGACGCCCATCATTATGATGGGCTATGCGAATCCGATTGAGCGCTTTGGCTACGGTGCGTTCGCGGATGCCGCCGCCGCCGCCGGCGTCGATGGATTGATTACAGTCGACCTGCCGCCTGAGGAGGTCGACGCTCTCGACGCGGCGCTTCACGGGTGTGGGCTCGACAATATCTTTCTCATTTCGCCCACCACACCCGAAAGCAGAATACAGACGATCGTCGAGCGGGCACGGGGCTTTATTTACTACGTTGCAGTGAAGGGCGTAACGGGATCGGGGCAACTCGACACCGCGGAGGTTGCCTCGAAGGTCGCTACCATTCGCGGCAAGACGGACTTGCCCGTTGCAGTCGGTTTCGGCATCAAGGATGCAAACAGTGCGAAATCGGTGGCTACTGTCGCAGACGCGGTAGTCGTCGGCAGCGCGCTGATCGACCAAATGGTAAAAGCTGTTCAGTCTGACGCATCAATGAGCGAGATCCAGATACATGACGCGGCGGTACAACTCTTGAGCAGTATTCGCGCGGGTGTGGACTCTTCACCTTCCTAGGTAACGGCCGCACTCGTATACTGCCCCTGTTGTGTGATGGAGAGACCCATGAGCTGGATTGACAAGATCCTTCCCTCGGGCGTTACAAAAGATGAGAGTGCCAATCGCACCAGTGTCCCTGAGGGGCTCTGGAAGAAGTGCGTGAAGTGCGAGGCTATTCTTTACAAGCCCGATTTGGAGAGGAATGCCGAGGTTTGCCCGAAATGCGACCACCACATGCGCATTGGGGCCCGGCGCCGTTTGGAGCTGTGTCTAGATCGAGGTGCAACAGAACTCTTCGGTGATTTGGAGCCGGTCGATCACCTCAAGTTTCGTGATAAGCGTAAATACCGTGATCGTCTAACCGCGGCTCAGCGCAGCACGGGTGAAAAGGACGCACTCATTGCCATGCGAGGCCATATCGCTGGGGTCGATGTCGTCGCGCTCGCCTTTGAATTCGACTTTCACGGTGGGTCAATGGGGTATGCGGTGGGCGAGAAATTCACTCGCGCAGCCACCGTAGCCCTTGAGGAAAGAGTGCCCTTGGTCTGTTTTTCAGCGTCTGGCGGTGCGCGCATGCAGGAAGCGCTGATCTCTCTGATGCAAATGGCGAAAACATCTGCCGTTATCGAGCGGCTTAAAGCGCAGGGCATTCCTTACATCTCGGTGCTGACTGATCCCATTTATGGGGGCGTATCTGCGTCACTGGCGTTGTTGGGAGACATCAATATTGCGGAACCCGATGCCCGAGCGGGTTTCGCGGGCCCCAACATCATCGAGCAGACCATCCGCCAGAAGCTCCCTAAGGGATTTCAACGGAGTGAATTTTTGCTCGAGCATGGTGCGATTGACATGATTGTGCACCGTAATGAGATGCGCGCCACGTTGGCGCGAGTGCTGGGCAAGTTGACAGGAAAAAGCGCGCCTGAGGCTCAGGATGGTGCGCTCGAGGGCGAGTACATTCAGGCGTCTGGGGATGATGCTGAAGCGGAGCATGCCTGATTCTTCACTCAACGAGTGGTTGCGGCGCTTAGAGTTACTACATCCTGTTGAGATTGAGCTCGGCTTGGAGCGCGTTACTGCAGTGGCGCGATCGCTGGGGTTGCTCGAATCACCGCCCAGAACAATTACAGTGGCGGGTACCAATGGTAAGGGCAGTGTTGTTGCTATTGTCAGTGCGGGCCTTCGAGCGGCCGGTTTTCGCGTTGGCACCTATACGTCGCCACACTTAGTGCGTTTTAACGAGCGGATCTGCATCGATGAAGCGGCTGTTCCCGACGGTGATCTTGTCAGCGCGTTTTCGGAAATTGATAGCGCTCGTGGCCAGATCAGCCTCACCTATTTCGAATTTGCTACGCTCGCGGCATTGTGGCTGTTCCGAGAGAGGCGCGTGGATTGGCAAGTGCTGGAAGTCGGTCTGGGCGGGCGACTTGATGCTGTCAATATCATCGATGCCGATTTTAGCGCCATAACGAGTATCGGGCTTGATCACGTCGAATGGCTGGGCAGTGATCGAGAAACCATTGCGATTGAGAAAGCAGGCGTCGCTCGCCAGGGGCAAGTCTGTGTTGTCGCAGATCCCCAGCCACCGGCTACATTAATCGCAGCGCTGAGCGAGCGGGGCAGCATTCCAATGTTTATCGATCGGGACTGGCGCGTGGGCGCGGGTGAATTTGTGTCCGCACAGGTCCAGCACGTCCCGCTGCCTGAGGTCAGCGGCCTGCTGCCCGCAAATATTGGCGCGGGCCTGCAGGTGCTCGAGCTCGCCGGCATCTCGCTCGATAGCAGTGTGCTCAGCTGCGTCTCCTCTATCCACTTACCAGGTAGGAGGCACCGACTCCGCTTCGGTGCACTCGAGGTTTGGTTGGACGTTGCGCACAATACCGAAGCGGTCCGCGAGTTAGTGGCGATGCTGCGTTC
>Ga0181579_10001601_pt1 | contig 18629 bp, 14 predicted proteins | sample 071ome_24_FD_132996 | JGI IMG/M metagenome (GOLD analysis project Ga0181579, IMG submission 132996) | Coastal salt marsh microbial communities from the Groves Creek Marsh, Skidaway Island, Georgia - 071402CT metaG (megahit assembly) | ecosystem: Environmental > Aquatic > Marine > Intertidal... | reverse complement strand
TTAGCGACGCCGCTCGCTTGTCTCTTAGATAAGCTATCGCCGCTCTCCTTGCCGCCGATCGAGAAATCAGTGATGAGAATTTCGCCAGTCGTAACAAAGAATTTTCCCTGGCTCAGGACATCCAGTATCGGTTGCCAGCCATCTTTATATTCGGGTACCGAATCGAGCTTCAGATAGTTGATGTTCATGGTTCCGAACAGCTCGTACCCTTTGAAGATCTTGAAGATATCGACCTCGCCGATCGTGTATTTCTCGTGGCCCCAATTGGCCATATCGTCTTGCAGATCGATTACGCGCCAGCCAAGTGAATCGCGAGAATAGTCGGCGGGCATAGCTTTCCAGGCGGCTCCCAAGAATTGCTCGCTTTGGAACCAATCGGTATTTTTGTAGGCATCGGGAAATCGGGTGGAGCCTTTGATCCGCGCGTGGGCGGTCCAAGCGAGTCCGTTCTCCCGTTTCAACAACTCGTAGATATCTTCTGGGCTGCCGACGTGATAGACGGTGCCAAAGCCATCAAGCTCTTGAACGAATGGCTGGCCCTCGTTTCGGTTGAGGACCCAATTGACGGGCTTGGGAAAGAAGCTGATCCAATGGCCGCCCAGATGCACGTTTGGCTCCTCTCCGGGAAGGAGGAGGAAGCCGCGATCGGAAAGCCGCTCGCACTCCTCGTGCATAACCTTGAGCTGGGTCAAACGCTCCTCGGTTTCCAGTTGCGGTGTAACGCCTTTATGGAATTCGGCTAGGTGGACGATATCCACGCCCATTTTTTTGAATACGTCGACGAATTCAGGGCGCTGCAGTCCTCTAGGAATTCCATCATTACCCTGTTCTTGCTGCTTCTCGATGTAGTCCAGTGAATGCTCTATATGGTAGTGGCTGGTGAAGGTCTTGTAGCCGGGCAATTTTTTAAATCGGTCACCTCGCGTATAGCGAGTAACAGTAGCCAAATTTCCATGACCGTGGCCTTTGGAAATGAATATCAGCCCTCCCAGTTTTTGCAGGGATCCAGGGGGCGCGTTGACCCAGGGCACGTAGCGACGATCACCAATGCTGGGCTGGCGAATGCCGAAGGCGAAGCCGTCGATCATATCCAGATATTCGTGACCGGCCCAATTGTAGCCATAGTTTTCCGCAAAATCGAGGGGATACAAATATTGATGGGGAAAGGGCGAGATGGCGATGGATCCGGCTGAAGAGGATAGGGCCAGCGAGCGGTATCGGGTTTCATATACCTTGGCAGTTTCTTTGACGATTTCTGAAGTCTGTGGCCGGCCTAGGGGATTGACCCAATGTAGCTGAAGGCCGTCGGTATCCAATTTGGCCAGGCCGACGTGGTAGAGGAAGGCAGTTGCTTCCCGTTCGGTGGACACGCGGGCTTCCATATTGAAAAACGGACTGCCTTCGTAGAATGTGAAAGCTAACGAGCCGGAAAAATGGACGCTCTTTAATCCATCGATCTCGATGGTGGTCCGATTACCTTTAGATTCGATGTGTGCGGTGGTTGGCGTTAGATAGCCTTTTTCGACGGAATAGGGCCGAGTAGGCACGCGATCGAAAAAAATGGACCAGCCAGATCGTTTTTCCAGATCGCGCTCGCCGATCCAAAATAGGTAATTCGGATCGAGATCGGTCATAATGGGTTTCCCATCTATTCCAACTTCCCGAATAAGCGGCCCGGCTGGATTGTTTCCCCGTCGGGGTATAAACTGGAATTCAATGTGAGCCGTTTCTCGCTTCGTCGCCCATTGCAGGCGAAAACCATTTTCGGTTTCACCGAAAGCGAAGGTTCCCCCGGATTCAAATCCCGATCGATCTATTTCGATCCCAAGGGAACAGGCACAACAGAAAAGGGAAAGAAAAGCTGAGAAAGTCTTCATTGGGATTACCATTGCGGGATTTGCGTTGTTTAAATGAACACCACGAAGGTCCATTTGCAAAGCAAATGGTAGCGGTCGATCTCACGCCTCTGCGCGGCTACAGCGGCGCAAGCCGAGCGACCGCAAATTGGATGTTAGGTGTCAGCGAATGGATGGCGGCTTGGCCGTCAATTGGGCGGATCGATCTAGAGATGCGAAACAATAAGTTGTCTTTCTCGATGCACCTGCTTGGCTATACGGCCTATGCCCTCAACACCCCTCCTGAGATCCCGGTTTCTGGCTATCGTTTGCCTCTTTGCTATTGTCCCATTCGCTCAGGCTAAACCGCATGTTGTCCTGGTTGCAGGCACCTTGCATTATTCGCCCGAGTTGACGCTCCCGGCATTTGCCGAGGAGCTAGAACGTTTTGGATTCGGTACAACAGTCGTTATTGGCCGGGGGGACCCGGAAAAGCAAACAACCAACGTGTTGCCGGGAATCGAAGCGCTCGACGATGCGGATACGGCGATCTTCCTCATGCGCTTCTTAAAGCTACCAGATGAGGAGTGGGCTCCAATAGAACGCTATCTGAAAGCTGGGAAACCAGTGATCGGGCTGAGAACAGCGACTCACTCGTTTAAGTATGGAAAAGAACATCCGCGATTTGAGTGGAATGACGGTTTCGGACGCCGAGCCATGGGGACTCCCTACGTTGTTCACCAGCAGGGCGCGACAGAAATATCCGTTATTGAAAAGCGTCGCCAGCATCCGATTTTAGCCAACGTTGCCAAGTCGAATTGGATATCCCAAGGCTCGCTCTACTTAACCCGCTTAGAGCCGGGCTGTATCCCTCTGGTGATCGGAACAGGTGAAGGACGCATGCGGTTGCTGGAACGGGATATCGGGCCTGTACAGGTAAATACGAGCGAAGCGGATATCGTTGCCTGGGCCTGGGAAAATGAATGGGGAGGCAAAGTATTCGGTACGTCATTTGGCGATCCAACGGATTTCGGAGAAGAGGCCTTCACACGAATGCTTCTTAATAGCGTATTTTGGTCGCTGGATATGCCCGTTCCTTCGGCTGACCAGAAAGTCTCCACCTGGAAGATCAAGCGGGCGGATAAATAGAATCGCGCGAATTATTAATATGAATACAAATCGAGTCATTTGCATCTTGGCCCTTTGCTTGTTGCTTCCCTGCGGCGCAGACGTTCTACCGCCTGTGGTGAGCAAGTCGAAACCGAACATTCTCTTCATCCTAGCCGATGACCAATCGCCGTTCGACCTGAAGGCTTATAATCCGGACTCGGATCTGGAAACGCCGCATATCGACCGCTTGGCTCGGGAAGGCACGATTATAGACGGAGCCTATCACATGGGCGCCTGGGTAGGCGGCGTATGCACCCCATCGAGACATATGATCATGAGCGGCCGTACGGTTTGGCATATTCCTGATAAACCGGGCCGTACGGTGAACCCTCACGTAACCAATTCGCAGTTGGTGCCTCCCGATTTGGCAAAATATACCATGCCGGCCGTATTCAACAGGGCAGGATACGACACCATGCGCACGTGTAAGCGAGGCAATAGCTATGAAGCGGCCAACGAGCTATTCACCGTTCGCCATGACGCCACGAAGCGGGGCGGCACAGCGGAAACGGGGAGCGAATGGCATGGCGATCGGGTCGTGGATTTTCTGGAGGATCGCGACCGTCGTAACGATAAGGATCCCTTCTTGATCTATTTCGGATTTTCCCATCCTCACGATGTACGCGACGGAACTCCCAAGTTGCTAGCCAAGTACGGAGCGACGAATCACGCGGATAAGGATTCGCTGCCGCCAGTCCATCCGAACCAGCCCGAGCTTCCCCCAAATTACTTGCCGGAACATCCTTTTCATCATGGGCATAATAATTTGCGGGACGAGGTAGCGGTTAGTGGTGTCTGGGAGCGACGAGACGATAGGACGATACGCAATGAGATCGGCCGCCAATTCGCCTGTAGCGAAAATATCGATATTCAGATCGGCCGAGTCCTGGAAAAGTTGGAAGCCATGGACGAACTAGACAATACTTATGTTATTTATACAGCCGATCATGGCATGGCCATTGGACGCCATGGGTTACAGGGGAAGCAAAATCTATATGAGCATACCTGGAGAGTGCCCTACATCGTTATGGGGCCTGGCGTTAAAAAAGGGAAGCGAGCCCAAGGAAATATCTACCTTATGGATACGCTTCCCACATTGTGCGAAATGGCCGGAATCGATATACCTCGCACTGTTGAGGGCAAAAGCTTTTTGCCCATTCTCAAAGGAAGCCGCAAACCGTTAAGAGATACGCTGTATGGCGTTTATTGCGGCGGTTCCAAGCCGGGCATGCGGAGCATCCGTATTGGCGATTGGAAGCTAGTTAAGTTCGACGTCTTGGATGGAACCGTACGTGAGACCCAGCTCTTCAATTTAGCCAAAAACCCGCGCGAGTATATCGCCGAACACAATCGGAAAAACCGATGGGAAACCGACCTTGCCGAAGATCCACGCTATGCCAAAAAGCGACGAGAACTTGAGGAGGCCTTGCAGGCTGAAATGAAACGCCTGAACGACCCCTTCAAGCTCTGGGATCAAAAGTAGCAGCCGCGGTGGGCTGGGTTGTGGAAACGGTTTCGGCCGGTTGGGACAACCGGCCCTACCATCGACTAGGCGATTCAAGAGTCAGGTAGGGAGGACTGTCTCAGTCCTCATTGGCGTAGCACCGTCCTCAGGCCGCGATCAGCCGCGTAAATCGCGGGAAAGACTCGCTCCTACGCTACGCGGATTGTCGGAATCAACCGAACCCGCTCCGCCAGGCCATCCAACTGAAGAATGCCAGAATCGATACTAGAGTCGCGATCGTTAAGGGTTGGTTCTTTAATTTACCCGCCCATTGCTTACGGCCATTGAGGATCAGCAAGGCAACGGTAAGCATGGGCAAGAACAGAGCCCCTGCGATTCCATAGATTTTCTGCACCTCTTTAAACTCCACCAATAGCCCTAGCATGGGGATAAAAGCTAACGCGTATTGAAATAACCGATAAGGTTTAGAGTTTGTATTGGCAGGTGAATTCGCCTCAATGTTGGCCTTCTGAACAAATAGACGCCATAGATCGGCAAAAAGATAGGGCGTGGATTGCCATACCCCTAACAGGCTACTGAAAACCGCCCCCAGAGCTCCAACTAGAAAGGTCCAGCGAGCTATGGGCCCAACCGATTCAGCCAAGGCGTCGGAGGTATTCACGATCAGACCCGCCCCGCTGCCACTGACTATCACTGTTGAGCCAATTACGGTCATGGCGATCCCAAAAATAGCCGTAACCAGATAACCAATACCGAGATCGATCCGGCAGAATGCTAGATGCTCAGGACCTCTCCTTCCTTCCTCGGCGATCCAATAGCCATAGCATAGAACCGTCACGGTTCCGCCGACCCCTCCCATCAAGGCGAGGGTCCATCCGATGCCGCCTTCATCGGGCTTGGGAATCGTGGGTATAGCCAGTCCCTTGGCGATCTCGATAAAGGGAGGGGCGACAATTATAGCAGAGATGGAAACGGTAATGAACATCATCAGTATGCATACGCCCATTACTTTCTCAAAGAGTTTAAATCCGCCTTTGCGGGCGAGAATAAGCCCGAGAAAACTGGCCCCAACCCCAAACGCGATTTTGCCGGTAGTCGGATCGTCGAAAATCGGAACCAAGGCTAGAAGGGCCACGCCATTGGCCGAAATCAGGGCGGTGCCGACAAAATAGGACCATAGGATGAAGTAGGCTAGAAACAACCAGCCAGGAATGGGTCCCAGGTAGCGAGCGACTCCCTCGAGTAGCGTCTTGCCGGTCGCTAGCTGCCAGCGCATCAGTCCCTCGGTTAAGACGAACTTGAAGAATGCTCCCACCAGAATTGCCCAGAGAACGGCCACTCCCAGCTGGCTTCCCGCAAAGCCAGCAGTGGCAAGATCCCCAGCGCCCACGCCCGTGGCCGCTACTAGAATCCCCGGACCAATTAGCGAGAAAAGCTTTGATAGTTTGCTGGATTGGGTAGGAGATGGCATTGCTCACTGTTAAGGCAGACGAAGCCCAGCTTTGTCAGGCAAATTCGGTTCTGGGCTTGCTCATGAGATTGCTGGGGTGGGCCCCAACCGAAACCTATTGTTTTACAGACCTAGCTCTTTTCAAAACCGCAAAGGACGCCAAGATCGCGATGGGATTGAATTCCCTCGCTTAGCGTTCTTAGCGTCCATTGCGGTTAAGTCATAGGCCTATTCGCAGGTTAATTGTTTGTAGAGAAAAATCGGGGACCTTACCGCAAACTGCGGCGGGCGACAAAAAGCCCTTTCTGCGACGTGATGTACAGCGTGTTGTCGCTTCCCGCGAACGTGCAATTGGTCACTTTCTCATCGGGCATCGAGAGCATGCCTGTTTGTGTTCCTGCACGCGTATCAAATATCCAAACACCGCCGAGGCAGGCTACGTATAGTTGATCATGAGAGTCGATCGCCATACCGTCGGCTCCGTGCTCCTCGCCTTCTGTTTTGATCTCCGCGAAGGGTTTTCCTTCAGCTACGGTGCCTCGTTTGTCATCAATAGGGAAGGCGTGAACTTTGCGGGCTCTATACTCGGTTACGAACAGCGTTTGTTCGTCGTTAGAAAGGAGGACACCGTTGATTCCGGGAAGATTATCGATAAACGGGCTGACCTTGTCGTCAGGAGTTATGCGGTAAATAGTCCCGTGCCGTGGCATGGTGAAATAGGCGTTTCTGATAGAGCTGATCGTGATGTCATTGGGTCCGCCTCTGCCGGGCTGTTCCGCTTCCCAAAGAGTAGTGATCGATCCGTCCGTTTCCAGCCGGCTCACTCGACGTCCAAGCATCTCGCACATGAGCAGCCTATTCTGGCCATCGAACGCCATTCCATTGGCGCCACCGGAGTCGCTTCGGATGACGCCGAATGCTCCATTGGCTGGGTCGTATTCGTGAACTTTGTGAGCGAATATTTCCGTAAAGAAGAGTCGATCATTCTCAGCATCCCAAACTGGACCTTCAGGCGTCTCCAGATCGTAAATGAGCACCTCCACCGTCCAGGTATCCGCTACCGCTAGTTGAAAGCAAACAGAAACGAATATGGTAGCAAAAGCAAAGGCTCTCAGTTGACTTTCAAATAGGGATTTTGCCATTCGGCTTATTGAACGAGAAACTAGCAGGACCATTTTGAGATAATGCGTAAAGCCAAGAATGCTGATTTCGCTTCCGAACCTATATTCGCGAAGCGAATCCTATTGGCTCTGTCGCAGGCAGAGATTCCTAGGCTCGCGCAGCGGGACGCTGACAATACTTGTCATCGCTTGTGCTTCGCCGGGATGTTCCGATGAGCGGCACAATAAGGACGGTTCTCCCGCTGAGCGCGCGTATCTAAACCCAAGCCCGCCCGGAGATCGGGCTCCACCTTTTAGCATCGAATTCAAGGGTGGAACCCGACCTCCGGGCGGGATTAAGGGAGCAATATCAGTTGAATTGACGCTCATGAGCTAAACGACTTCACCAAGCGATCGAAATTGATATGCTTGGATGAATTCGAGGTTCGTGAACTCTATACCTACTTATCCGATTACTGAATACGTTCAGTTCCTTGAATCTCGATACGATTCCCTTCTGGGTCCGAGGTGAAAAAGCGATCCACCCCTGGAATCTTAAACGAATCCCATTTCACGTCGAATCCAGCTTTCAGAATTTCTTCCGCGCAATAATGAACGTCATCCACCCAGAAGGCAATGTGGTGCTTGCCGAGGGCAGGCTTCCGAGGACCCACAATGTGTAGAACGATATTCCCTAAGTCGTACCAGGCTCCTGGGAAGGTAAAGCTCTCTGGGCGTGGAATTTCTTTGAGGCCCAGCAGATCGCTGTAGAATGTTTTAGCCTTCTCGACGTCCACAACGTCAATGGCCACGTGGTCCAGTTTCTGTACGCTTATTTTCATGATGTGAAAGATATAGCCATGGATTGGCCTCGCTCTCGTAGAAAAGATATCCATCGAGGAGATCCTGCTCGGCAGGCTCGATAATGCGGACCTTCATGAAGCCCGATTTTGAATCCTCTTCTTCGCTTTAAAAATGGTAGATGACAAGTAGTTGCCGAGTTTGCTGCTGACGCGCTGGGCTCGGCAACTTCATGTCATCTACCAGTAACTTTCATTCGCTCGTCCCGCGATTTGGCAGGCCGTTAATTGCTATTAGAGCAGCATGGTCTTAGAGCCTGTGTTTGCAACAGTCCGGATGTCTGCGCTACGCTTCGCGGAAACGGCGACGCGTTCCTACACCAAATCCGTCTGTCCTGGGACGGCCACCGGATCGATGGCTAGGTCGCCGAATTTCCATTCCTTGGGAGTCAGATCGAGCTTGGATGCTTTCATCGCCCAGTCCCAGCTCAGTGTCCGGCCAGTGTAGGCAGCCATCCTGCCGAGGAGAGCGGTCATGGTGCTTTGGGCGATGCGCTTGCCTTCGTTGATGGTATTGCCGGATCGGATGGCATCGAGCGTATCCTTATACTCAACTACAGCGGGGTTGGGGCGAGGACCTTCGTAGGAAAAAGGCTTTTTCCCTTCGATGGTAACCTTGGCGAAGCTGAGGAATAATCGCCCTTTGGTGCCGTCGATGCGCATGTCGTTGCGCGAGCTGACCCCATCCATTTGCGAGCCAATATGGGTTACCCGAGCTCCATTGGGATATTCGTATTCGACGGAAATGTGGTCCCAAACATTTGGGTAGATGGAATCGGTACGGCTACTGCGGCCACCGGTGCCAATCGCTTTGATGGGGTGGGATCCCATTACCCAATCAACCAGGTCGAGATTGTGAACGTGTTGTTCGACGATGAAATCGCCGGAGCCCCAGGTAGTGAACAGCCAACGCCGCAGTTGCCATTCCATGTCAGACCAGCTGCTGTCGCGAATAGCCTCCGTTGAACGCCAGTTCGAGAGAGCTCCTCCAATCCGAGTTGATTGCCCTGAAAGCAGGTCGCCCATGGCCCCACTGTGAATTTCCTCAATGCCAGCCATGATATGGCGGGCCCGACGCATTTGCGTACCCGCTACCACGGTCAGTCCTTTCTTTTCCGCCATCTCCGATGTCTCGATGATGTGCCGCACACCGATAGGATCCACGGCCACTGGCTTTTCGATGAAGACATGTTTGCCGGCTTCAACAGCGGCTCGGAAATGTAGAGGCCGGAAAACTGGGGGCGTGGTCAAAATGATCAGATCGACATCGCAAGCGATGACCTTCTTATAGGCGTCGAAGCCCGAGAACATGGTGTCTGGGGTGACTTTGTAGATGTCTTTGAACGGCAGGTTGCGGCGAGCCATGTTGGCTTTAATGCGCTCTTTCGCCTGTTCCAAGTGATCAGGAAAAAGGTCGCCCATAGCGACTAGTTCGATGTTGGAATCCGCCTCCGCGCAGTCGATGATACCGGCACCGCAGCCACGGCCGCCTAGGCCAATAAGGCCGATTTTTACTTTATCATTGCCCCCACCCGCGTGGAGATTCTGAGCGCCGACTAGAAGCGATGCCACGCTGGCAGCTCCGGTAGTTTTAATGAAGTTTCGTCTATTTAGGGGGTCGTTAATCATGATAAATATTCCGAGGTTTCAGGTTAATTCGGACAAAACGGCATCTGTCTGATGCACCGAGAATTATACCGCTAGCAGATTTGGCCAAACTGCGCAATTACACTCTCAAATTTTGCAGTTCCGGCTGGCAGGTTACATTCCTAAGGGTAGTGAGGATTGGTATTCGTCCCGTAGCCTAAGGAATCTTTAGAGACTTAATGGTGGTGGCAGACCTCCGGGCGGCCATTTGAAAAGCAGCACGGGCCTCCTGCCATTATTATAGAGATTGAGCTATCAGGCAAGAAGCTGGTTCTACCGTATGTGGGCGCTCGGAGACCGCCCGCTACCTTAAACGCTCCGGTTCGCAAAGGTTTGAGACGTTTCGTAAATCACCGAATTGTAGTCGCGATCGCTGATCGTGGAATCCGGCCCCTCCATTCATTCCTCAAAGAACAGAAAGGTAGGAGCCCCAATATTGTCGGGTTTAGCACCACCAATCTATAAGCGTGTAAACTCGACAAATATCCGCTTCTAAAACCCGCCCGGAGGTCGGGTTCCACCCTGAACTCGACGCAGAAAGGTGGAACTCGACCTCACGCCTACGCGATTCTACGGCGGCGCAAGCCGGGCGAGCTTAATTTGACGCCGATACGCGACTGCGGGATCAGCCCTACCTTTGACTAGATCGATTGTGGCGTTGTTAAATCCCAACAACCCAATCCCTAGTTACTGCTTCCCCAATCGGCGTGTCCAATCTCCCGAGTCAGCATCTCGAATCGCTTCTTAACATCCGGTTCCTCCAGCAGGGCTCTCCGCTTGTCAGGATCGACCACGAATTGCTGGGCCACCACATCCGCTAGCGCAGAAGAGCTAGAGTCGACCTGGGCGAGCGACTTCTTGATGCGGTCCACAATCGCATCAGGGAAATGCTTCAAAGCCGAATATAGTGCGTCTTGTAGAGCAGCCTTAACTTGATCGATCTCATCATCAGGAATCGGGACGGACGGGCTCGGTTCGATCTCCGCATAAGGATATTCATTTTCATCCAGCCAATTGGTGAAATCGACGCGGAGGATGCCATGCAGAATTAGGTTAGAACGCCCGTCCTCCTGCTCCTTAGAAACACGGATCAAGCCGATCGTGCCCGTTTTTGCCGTACAATCAGCAGGATCGTCGGTTTCGTTTTGAGTCAACGTGCCCACACACATCATGCAGTGCGATTCCAGGGCGTCGTCGAGCATTTGCCTATACCGTGGCTCGAAAATGTGCAGCGGCAAAACGCCCTGCGGAAAAAGCGTCGCCTTGGGCAGCAGAATCGCGCCGCAGCGCTCAGGAATGGTCAGGGAAGCGGAAATGGTGAATCGTTAAGGTTGAAAGATGAAGGCGTAAGGACGAAATTGTAGGAGCGATCCACGCTTAGCGGGACCGCGAAATTGCAAAGCAATCACTTACACATCGCAAAGCTCGGCGGCGTGTCGCAATCCAGCGATTGGGTCGTCCCAAGTAGGGATAAATTCTTGAGCCACGTATCCTGTGTATCCAGTTTTCAGAATTTCTTCAAGAATCGGCGGATAATTGATTTCCTGGGTGTCGTCGAGTTCGCCACGACCGGGATTTCCGGCAGTGTGGTAGTGGGCGATATATTGGTGATACTGGCGAATGCGGCGGATGATGTCGCCATTCATCACCGACACGTGATAGATGTCGAAGAGCAGTTTAAAATTGTCGGAACCGACTCGCTTGATCAGATCGACGCAGAAGTCTAGGTCGTCGCCGAAGTAGCCTGGGTGCCCTTTCATTGGGTGGGTATCGTCGCGGGAGTTTAGATGCTCGAGGACTAGGGTGACGCCTTGCTTTTCCGCATGCGGCAGCACTTCTTTCCAGGTATCGATGCAGCGTTGGGCGGCTTTTTCGTCGTCCATGCCATCGTACCGCATCCCCGTAAAAGTGATCACATTTTGGCAGCCGACCTCTTTGGCTAAGTCGATTCCTTCAATGAGCCCTTTGATGACCAGATCGTGGTATTCCGGATTGCAGGGACCCCGAGCGAATCCGTGATTCCCGGAAACTAGTGATACCTCCAAGCCCAACTCCATGATGGCCGGATAGTGCTCGGCGGAAATTCCCTCCATTGCTACCAGTCCGATCTCTTTGCAATGGCCGGCCAAGGTCACGGCATCCATATGGTCCCGGAAGCACCAGCCCATGATCGATTGGCGAATGCGTCCATTGGCAACAACTTTGGAAGTCGTTCCGCCACCCGCGCTTTGGGCATTCAATCCCGTGCCTGCTGCGGCTCCGGCCACGATTCCTGCGGCTCCTCGCTTAAGCATTTCGCGGCGATTGATTGAGCTACTCTCTTTCATATTTTCCACCCATAGGATTGATTCTGGTAAAAGCGAGTTTTTCTGAAACGTATTCTTGGGCGGTTCCTAGAGTTTTACACCTTTCTCTGTCTATGATGCGGTTCGATTGGATACTCTTGGGGACCGTTGTCGCAAAATCGGCAGAATTAAAACCAGGAAGGCGATGACGATGCCGATAGCGATGTATCCATATTCTATGGTCTTTTCGCGTTCGGCATCGACGAGGCCCATGGGGGAGAGGAGAATGTAAGCCCCGATCATGACGAGGGTGGCTACGATGGATACGGTTTTGAAATGCTTCCAGGGGGTCATGTCGACACCTTCAGTGCCGGCATCCCGGAAGTTGGGTTTCGTTTCTGGTTTGATGCGTCCTATCAGCAATGCCAAAGAAATAAATACGACGAAGAGGATGGCCATGTAGTGAAGGTAGTGCATGTCAACAGGTATGTAGAACATGAAAGCTCCATAGACGGCGAGGAAAAGGCCAAGGCAAATGTTGGCGGCGAAAGGCGGCGTCTTGCGGGAGAAGTACCCGAGTAGCATTACCATGAGAATAGGCGCTCCGAATAGACTATCCACTTTGACCATGAATGTGAAAATCCCTTCCGGAAAGTACATGATGAAAGGGGCGATCGTCATCGTTATGACCGCCATGGCGACACCGATTTTCTTGCTACGTTGAATGATGGTATCGTCATCGAGATCCTTTCCGAATATTGGTTTGTAGATATCGAGGGCGAAGATGGTGACGCTGCTATTGAGAACCGAGTTAAACGTGCTGAGGACGGTACCGAATATCACTGCGGCGAAGAAGCCAACCATGAAGGTGGGCATGATGTCGCCGATCAACGTGGGATAAACCCAGTCCGGGTTATCGAAGTGGCCAGGACCGTACAAGTGGAGGGCAATCACTCCTGGCATGGCGATATAGAAGATGTTCAGGATCTTGAAAAAGGAGGCGATCATGACGCCTTTTTGGCCTTCCTCGAGGCTCCGCGCTCCCAGGGTGCGTTGAATGATGAACTGGTTGGTGCTCCAGAAGAACAGGTTGTGCAGGAGCATGCCGGTGAAAAGGACTGAGAACGGAATCCCGTCGGCTACGTCGCCGATGGCGTCCAGGATTTCAGTATTCTTGGTTAGAATGGTTTTGGCCCCGGCAACGAAATTCTGGTCGCCCACTTGGTAGACGCCGATGATAAATACCAAGGCCCCGCCGATGAGGAGACCGATTCCATTGAGCGTATCGGAAACGGCTACCCCTTTCAATCCACCAAAAAGGGCGTAGATACTGCCGATGATCCCTAAGCCCCAAACGACAATCCAAATAGAGATTTCTGGGGTTATGCCGAAGGCTTCCGGAACGCCAAATAGTTGGTTAATGGCAATTGAGCCCCCGTAGAGAGCGACTGGCATGCCGCTAAGGATGTAGGAGAATAGGAACATGATGGCCACTATTCGTCGTGTCGTCGGGCTGAAGCGATTCTCCAGAAACTCGGGGATAGTGGTGAAGCCGCCTTTCAGGAAGGTTGGCAGAAGATAGGCGCAGAAATAGACCAGTACCGGGATGACGGTGGCGGTCCAGGCGATGGGAGATAGGTTCCCCTTGTAGACATTGCCTGTCATGCCGGTGAAATTGGCGGCGCTGAGATTGGTCAGCATCAGCGAGCCGGCGATCACCCAGCCATTGAGACTATTGCTGGCCAAGAAGTAGCCCTTGGAAGAGTGGAGATTGTCGCGTCGGGTGCGGAGATAGGTGATCAGGCCGACCAAGCCGGTGAAGAAGAGAAAGGAAAGAAACGTACCCATTTAGGAATAGTGAAGAGTGAGTTTGGAAGAGTGAAAAACGAGTGTAGTTTAGAATGGGGAGGAATCAGACCTTGGGTAGGGAATGTTTGTCTGCCAATGCTAAATTGGTTTTGAGAAGGGTAGACAGAGCCTTCGATGCAGTTGGGAGTACATTCGTCGAACCTCCCCAGCCTTTAAAATGGAAGCCAGACTGACACGGGAAGAAGCACTGCGCTACTTAACCCTTTCCCGGGTCAGGCGTTCCAGCCCGACGGCGTATTTTCGAATTTGACGAGGATTGGGGGTGTCGGCTAGGTTGGAAATCATGTCGGCGATCTTCACTTTAGTGACCAATGGATATCGGGCGGCCCGATCCAGATAGCTGGCGTAGTCAAGGCCCTCTGACTTTTTCAAGCGGAGCACTGTTGACACATGTTTTTCCGGAATGCCTCCTTTCTGTAAGGTTTCTGCCGATACATCGCAATCTTCAATGACATCGTGCAGGTTGGCCAACACTTGGGCGTCTAGATCGTCGACGACTCGTGAAGCCACAGCTCGCGGGTGCTCGATGTAGGGGATAGCTGCTCCTCGCCGGAATTGCCCTGCGTGGGTTTCGGTGGCTATTTTCTCTGCGAGTTCGACGATGGCGAGCATGCAAGAAAAGGTCTACAAGCGAGATATGTCTAGGTGCCAGTCAACTCCATCGGTCACGTGTATGTGACCGGCGGAAACGTATTCGTAGCGAATGCTTTCGATGTTCGCGGATTCTGGCAGCACGTTGGTAATAATCGATTCGGTTTCCAGGGAAAGAATCCGAGTGTGCCGGACGTTGTGGCGAGTGAACTGATTAGTCGCCACGTCGAGAGAGAATAGATATCCTTTCAATCGATCAAGCTTCCCTCGACCTATTCAACGGTCCTCTGACGATGAATGATGTGCAATTTTTCTCCGGGTTGTACGATCATGAAGGAAACTTTAACGGAGCGGAGGCTTCGTCTCGGTCAAAGCGTTATCTTTTTCCCTTGAGGGTTTCACTTAGCTCAAACTGATTGATGTAGTAGCAAGTTCTCCAGCAATGATAGGCGATCCGTCGAAGAAGCCTGCAAGCGTCCAGTCGGTCGTCGAGTTGGTCGCTAGAGAGCTTTCCTCGAGCCGCGGCTGCAATTAAGTCGCTTCGAGCCCTAGGCTTGTCTAGTTCTAGATCATCTGCGATTTGCTTTAGATCATTGACAGAACCGATCGCTTGTCTAGCTGAGATGTCGCCGGCTGCGGAGCCGAGATTTTCCAAAAGTCGACCAATAGTTTGGCTCAAGCCGGAGTCCTCTTTCAGAGTGGCGAAGAGGTCTTTGTTGCGAAGCAATCGGTTCGTCAGGCGCTCAAGATGGTCGATCGCGTGTAGAGAATCGAATAGTCTAGACGTATCGAGATCGCTTTCATCTGTTATTTCACCGGTTTTAACGGCGAACGTTCGCGTCTCGTCGATGCCGCTGGCGATTTCTTTCAATGTCACGGCGGGTTTCTCGAATCGACCAGCCTTTAGTAGAAACGAAGTGTGGCCCAAAGCCGTCTCGGCCAATTTGCGTAGGCTAGATTCCAGGGCTTGGGAGCATGCGGCAGGATCTCCTAGGAGGGTGGAGTCGAGCGCGATTGTCAGGGCGGGCCCGCGGATAGGAATCATGCGCTCGATGAGCCTAGCGAATTGTTTTGTGAAAGGGAGAACAAGGATGACGCCAAGAATGTTGAATGTGGAGTGGAAAGCTACGGCTACGACTTCAGGGGATTCGGTCATCTTTATGGGGCTGACGATTGTCCACGTTCCGAGATAGAGAGGTAGCAGGAAAAATGCCCCAGTCCCTGTTAGTAGATTGTATACCAAGTGGGCGACTCCGGTTCGCCGCGATGCTGCGTTGTTTCCGATGGTTGCGATGATGGCTTTAGCAGTGGTGCCAATGTCGGCCCCAATGATGATGGCTGCAGCCTGTGGGAGATTAATTTCGCCTGCGTTGAGGGCGGTTAGGGATGCAGCGACAGTAGCGCTGGAAGATTGAGTTATCAGTGTGATGCCTATGCCAATAAGAACCAGCGCAACTCGCCCCGTGAACGCGCTGGCGCGAACTTCGCCCAGATCGATCCAATCCTGGGAGGCGCCCATCCCTGTCTGGAGAAAGTCGATACCGAGAAAGATCAAAGCGAACCCAGCCAAGGCTTTACCCGACCCTCTCAGTTTGCGGTGGTTCTTGTTCAAATAAAGCAGAGCGGCTACAAATAGTAGCGGCAGAGAAACTTCGCCTAGCTGAAGTTTGAAGCCAAGCAGAGCCACAGCCCAGCCAGTAATCGTTGTGCCAATGTTAGCTCCGAACAGGATACCCAAAGATTGGGCGAATGTCATGAGGCCAGCCCCAACAAATCCAACGGCAGCTACGGTAGTGGCGCTCGACGACTGGATGATCGCGGTTACCGCCGCTCCGGTCATGGCTCCAGAAACGGGAGTCTTCGTCGCTTGCCCTAACCAACGATGCATTTTTTCCCCTGCGAGCTTTTTCAAGCCCGAGGTCATGACAGCCATGCCGAATAGAAACAGGCCAAGACCGCCGAATCCGGTGATTAGCGCTTCCGCCATAAGATAAAGGTAAAGAAGAAAAGGGATATTGGCCAGTTCAGACTACACTAATTATGAGGTTGCGAATTTACTCATCGTTGAATCGAGCTTCCCTTGGATTGAGCTCATTTCCTTGCGGGCGGGACAATTCTGAATACAGTTCGGGCCGTCTTCCCCGAATCCAGCGCCTGCCCGTACAACGCCCCAGCAATTCCAAATCCATGTCGGCGACGACCATTGCCTCATCCGCCTGCCAGGTTTCCTCAATAATGCGGCCGTAGCAGTCGATGATCATGGAATTTCCGGTGCGAACTTCGCCGTCGTCCTCGCCGACGCCATTGCTGAAGACGATGAAGAGCCCATTGTCGTGGGCCCGCGATGGCAGCCATCGCATCAGCCATTCACGGCCCTTGACGCTTTTGAATTCCGTTTCGATAGCTTCAGGATCGGCTTTTCGGTTTCGCCAAAGCGCGGGATCAATGGGGCTCATGGCCCCCGGACTTCTCGAATCGCATCCGCCTGTTTGGTGGGGGGCGAGGAGAATGTCGGCGCCCTTCAGGGCAGTCAGGCGAACGTTCTCGATGAGGTTATTGTCATAGCAAATCAACACGCCTAGTTTGATACCAAGGTCTGTCTCAATAACGGTATAGCTGTCGCCGCTAGACATGTGCTCGCTGATGAAGCAGTGCAGCTTCCGGTGCTTGTCGATTTGGCCATTCGGTTGGGCCACGACGTAGGTATTGTAGTAGTGGCCGGTATCTGACTTTTCAATCAGCCCAGCGCCGACGATTAAATTGAACTCCTTCGCTAGCTCGGCGATTGCCTGGGTAGTGGGTCCATTGGGAACCGCTTCAGCGAGAGAGTCGATCTCTTCCCGACCTAGGTTGCGAACATGCCAATAGCCGGTAATACACATTTCTGGGAAGCAGACAATCTGGCAGCCCTTGTCGGCCGCCTCTTGGCAAAACCTGCAGATTGTTGCCAAGTTGGCTGCTTTGTCGCTGGGCTGGTGCTGAAACTGGATGGCTGCCGCTCGTATCATATTGAGTTTTCTATTTGGAAGCATTGCTCGGCGAAAGCCTTATTCTGAGCAATTGAAAGCTTGTCCCCGCGATCGCAAGAGCAGGATGCGTGATCGTCGATCAAGCGGTTTCGTTCTATTTCCTCATGTCACGACCTCGTAGCTTGCTTCGGCATTTTTGGCAGGGAGGATCGGCTCGGTCCTCTACCTTCGGAAATCGGAGGACCGAGCCGGCCCTCCCGATCTATTGAATAATACCATCCCCAAAAATAATGAGCAAATGTGACGGATGGTACAACGCTTGGATCGCCTGGAGATCCTTATTGAATTCTGACTTGCGAAAGCCGCGCAATTACAGATATGCCCGAACATAGTGTTTTCCTTATCCAAAGAAACAGTCCGGCGAAGCGTACGCGTTTCCTTAGCGATGATCGTATCGCTGGGCTTACTGTTCCTTTCGCAACTGTACTTTGGAACTGTTGACGTCGGCCAGGAATTCGGGATCTTGGGGGATTACAATCGGGTAAAGAATCTGGTCGAAGAGACTGAGGAACTAGAGCTCGTGAATACACGTATTCGCCGTCGCTTGCACTTTGATTTCGTCGCCACGGTATCGGGATTCGGCGTCACCGTGAAAAATGCGTCGGGCGAAACGGCGTTCATTTCCTTCGAGAGCGATATGCCTATTCTGGAGGAATCCAGCCGAGAAGAATTGCGGCAAGCGATAGTCGAGGAAGCTGAAAGGCAATTTGCGTTGGATTTTTAGAGCCCGAAAACGCGATCCATTTGGCCAGAGATCTGCTTCAGCTCGGCGAAATCGCCTCCCTTAACTTCAGCGGCAACCCAACCGTGGTAATTGATTTCATGGAGGGCTTTTCTAACGTCGAGAAAATCGATGTCGCCCTCGCCGATTTGCATGAACTTGTTTTCCGCCCGCGAGAATCCTTTCACGTCGAGTTTGATGACGCGCTTGCCCAGCATCCGTATCCAATCCCCCATGGATCCGTATTTCCAGTGATTGCCGATATCGAACTGCATCCCAACCCAAGGAGATTGGAACTCGTCGACGTAGCGGACAAAGCGTTCAGCCGTTTGATCGGACCCGCCCTCGTGGTCGTAGAGAAATTGATTCCAAACATTTTCAATCACGATGGAAACGCCGAGTTCGGCCGCAAGCGGGATCGCCTGGCGAATGTTCTCTATGGATCGCGGCCAAATTTCCGATTCGGGCCCGTCTTCGCCTTTGCCAACGACCAGTAGCACGGTGTGGCCTCCCACGGCGTGCGTATCGCGCAGCGCTGTCTTGAGATCAACTAGGGCTTGGGCACGCATGGAAGCATCTGGACTAGAGTGGCGAATCTTCCAATGGG
>Ga0181579_10001598_pt1 | contig 18664 bp, 32 predicted proteins | sample 071ome_24_FD_132996 | JGI IMG/M metagenome (GOLD analysis project Ga0181579, IMG submission 132996) | Coastal salt marsh microbial communities from the Groves Creek Marsh, Skidaway Island, Georgia - 071402CT metaG (megahit assembly) | ecosystem: Environmental > Aquatic > Marine > Intertidal... | reverse complement strand
GTCGGCGGCCAATCTCATGAGGTCCGCCGCGAAGGGCTCCGGCTGACCGGATATCATCGGCAACGCCTCATCGAGTTCTTCCGACCACCCTCCGACACCCGACTGCATCTTCACCGTGGGCAGGCCCGCCGCGATGCCGATGAGAGCCGCCCGGGACCACGAAGCCCAGGGCGTCGCATCGATCGCGACATCGGCCGCCGCCCAGATCGGACCGGAATCGGTGCCCCGCCCGAGGAAGACGACGGAGTCAGCCAGGTTCAGCTCCTCGGCCTTCCAGCGCGTCGAACCCTCGTACCGTCCCGACCCGACGACAAAGATGCGCACGGCCGGGTTCTCGACCCGAGCTACGGAGAGCCCGGTCAGGATTCGGTCCATTCCGGCGCCCGAATCAAAGTTCGACATCAGGACGAAGACCGTCTCATCCTCCGCGATGCCCATGAGCCGCCGCGCGCCCTCGCGCGTCAGGCGGGCCACGCGGTCTCGAATGGCCGCCACATCGACCGACGTCGGTAGCACGGTGACGTGGCCTTCGGCCGCGGCGTAGGCCCGGACAGCGAGTCCGATCGACCCTTCGTTCGGCACAACGAAGCGCGTCCGATGGCGTCCTCGCGCCCGCCGCTCGAGCACACGCAGAAGGCGGCCGCGCAGGTCCTTCTCATGGTTCGGCGGCCTCGTGACCGAGCGCACCACCCCAACGTCCCGTGGGGCAGCGAGCTGAGCCACGGCGCCGCCCCACGAGCCGTACCCGTGCACGACATCCACGCCGGTCACTCGGATCAGGTCGCGCACCTTGCCTACGGCCTTGAGCGCCCCAAGCGGTCCCACGAGGCCGAGGGAGTAGGTGCGGACCTTCATCTCCTCGATCCGCTCCTTGAGCTCCTCTCGTCCCCCGAGCGTGACGACCCGAGGATCGAAGTTGGACCGGGAGAGCCGACCGAGCACGGTCGCCATCTCTTCGCCCACGTCGTTCGCGACGAGGGAGCCCATCACGTACAGAATCTTCGGTCGACTCATGCGCTGGCACGGAAGGGTCGAAGGTCGAGGGCGCCACCCTCAAAAGTAGAGGCCCTCCCGGAGATCCGGGAGGGCCTCGATGCTCGGTCTCGAGCCACGGTCACTTGGCCACGGTCCGACTTCGAACCCGTCAGGCCTCCACCGTCACCGGCGGAGCCTTCGTGATCTTGCCGGCGGAGATGCACCGGGTGCACACCCGCACCCGACGCCGATCACCCTTCTCGTCGACGATCTTCACCGTCTGGAGGTTCGGCAGCCACCGGCGCCGCGTCTTGTTGTGCGCGTGGCTGACATTGTTCCCCGTCGCGGGACCCTTGCCACACGAATAGCACACTCGAGCCATCTCTCTATACCTGCTTCGTTCGAATCGTTGAGTTTCGGGCTCAGTTGCCCTCGGCCCCACCCTCGGAGCCTTCGTCACCGCCACCCTCGCCGCGCATGACGTCGACGCGGTCAGCCGCGATGTAGTGCGTCGCGAACTCCGCGACGATGCGGTCCGTCTCGGAGATCGTCTGAGCCGTTGACCACTCTACCAGCGTGAGCGGCTGCATTTCGGTCACGACGCCCTCGACTGCGATGGTGTCACCCATGGCAACTGATGCGCCCTCGGCGAGGAGCTCCTCGGACCACGAGATGAGGAACGGGTTGCCACTCGGTGTCGCGAGCCAGAAGCCCTGCGTCCCGAGCATGCTGGCCACGGCTCCTTCGCTACGTAGCTTGGTGCCGACATACGGACTGGGATCGACCTCGATGTCGCCGATGGCGACAGTCTCGACCGTCGCGTCCGCACGCTCTTCATCGGCCGCGGCAAGCGCTGCAGCAGCGTCGGCCTGGGCCTGTTTTTCGGCAGCAGCCTGCCCGTTGAGCCAGAACATGAACCCACCGATGACCAGAAACGCCAGAATCATCAGTGGCATGCCCAGGTCTACTGCGCCGCGTCGTGAAGCGTTGTCCGACATGTCCTTCATCCTTCCTTTGGAAGAGTCTGCGCGTGTGACGGCGGCCAACCTAACGGACGAGCTCGATGAGCGACATCTCTGCCGCGTCACCCTTTCGGTTCCCGAGCTTGAGCACCCGGGTGTAGCCTCCCGGACGCTCCATATACCGGGGAGCGATCTCGTCGAACAGCTTTCCGAGCACGTCACGGTCCTGGATCTTCATCGCCGCCAGCCTGCGCGCGTGAACGTCACCTCGGCGAGCCAGAGTGATCAGACGCTCCGCGTACGGGCGGAGTTCCTTGGCCTTGGCCGTCGTCGTCTCTATACGGCCATGGCGGAACAGGGATGTCGCGAGGTTGCGCATCGTCGCCTTGCGGTGACTCCGAGTGCGGGAGAGCTGCCTCCCTTTCTTGCGATGCCGCACCGTTACTCCTCGCCGCCAGCCGCGGCTTCAGCCTCGTCTTCCACGAAGAAGAGGCGACCGTCGTCTCCCTTCTCGAGCTTCATGCCGAAGCGAAGCCCGTGCTCCTCGAGGAAGTCCGAGATCTCCTTGAGAGACTTCTTCCCGAAGTTTTCGATCTGGAGCATCGAGTCCTCGGTGCGCTGGACGAGATCACCGAGCGTCCGGATGCTCTCTTTCTGCAGCGAGTTCCGGGACCGCACGGAGAGTTCGGCGAGATCCTCAATAGGACGCTCGAAGAGATCCTGGAGGCGCTCCGGAACCGGAGACGCACCCTGCGGCACGACTTCCGGAATTCCGCCTTCGCCGAAGTAGAGCATGTACTCGAGGTGCTTGCGGACGAGCTCCGCACCGTACGCCACCGCACCTTCAGGGTCGATCGACCCGTCGGTCTCGATGTGCAGCGTCAGGCGATCGAAGTCCGTGCGCTGGCCGACCCGCGTCTCCTCAACAGAGAAGTTGGCGCGACGCACCGGGTTGTAGATCGAATCGATCCGCACCAGGTCCACGGGCGCACCCCGAGGAATGGGATGCGCGTCCGCGAGCACGAAGCCGCGACCCTTGTTCACATGCAGCTCCATGTTGAGGGAGCGATCCTCCTGGAGCGTGAACAGGTGGTGATCATCGTCCATGACCTCGGAGCCCGCAGGCGCCTGAATCATCGACGCGGTCACCGGACCGGCCTTGTCGACGTGCAGCTCCAGCACCACCGAGTCCACATCGTCGTCCAGCGTGACGACGAGGGACTTGAGGTTCTGGATCACCTGATGGACGTCTTCCACGACGCCCTGGATCGTCTGGTGCTCGTGCACTACCCCATCGATGCGGAACGCCCAGACGGCCGATCCGCGCAGCGACGACAGAAGAACCCGGCGTACCGAGTTGCCGAGCGTGTGACCGAAGCCCCGTTCGAGCGGCTCGATCACGAACTGAGCCGACCGCGCACTGTCCGTGACGTCGACACGCTCGACGCGCTCGGGAAGTACGAGTCCGTTCAGATCTAGTTCCACAGTACCCTCCTGAATGCTCCGTTGACGCCGTGCGCTCCCCAGAGGAGCCACGGTGAGTGCATTACTTCGAGTAGAGCTCCACGATCAGCTGCTCGTTGATCGGGAACGAGATGTCCGAGCGCATCGGAATACGCACGACACGACCGACGCGGGCCTTCTCGTCCAGAGCGAGCCATTCGGGCAGCGCGGGCCGCGTACGAGCCTCGAGCGCTGCCTCGACCGGGAGGATGCTCTTCGACTTCGTGCGAATCGAAATCTCGTCACCGGCGGACACCCGGAAGCTCGGGATGTCCACCGTACGACCGTTCACCTCGACGTGACGGTGACGCACGATCTGGCGGGCCTGGTTGCGGCTCTGCGCAAAGCCCATCCGAAAAATGATGTTGTCGAGACGCGATTCCAGAGCGACGAGCAGGTTGTCACCCGTGACGCCCGGAATGTGGTTGGCGTACTCGAAGAGGCTCCGGAACTGCTTCTCGGGCAGCCCGTAGATCCTCTTGACCTTCTGCTTCTCACGGAGCTGCACCGCGTAATCCGACTGCTTGCGACGGCGGGCCTGGGCGGGACCGTGCTGTCCCGGTGGGTAGGCGCGACGCTCGATCGGGCACTTTTCCGTGTAGCACTTCTGACCCTTCAGGAACAGCTTCTGGCCTTCGCGGCGGCAGAGCTTACAGACGGGTCCGGTATAGCGAGCCATGACTTAAACCCTGCGCTTCTTCGGCGGCCGGCAGCCGTTGTGCGGCAGCGGCGTGACGTCGAGGATGGATTTGATGAAGAGGCCGGCGGCAGCGAGCGCCTGAATCGCGGACTCGCGCCCGGAACCAGGCCCCTGAACGCGCACGTCGACACGCTTCACGCCCATCGCCGCGGCTTCACGACCGACCTGCTCGCCCGCGACGGTCGCGGCGAAGGGGGTCGACTTCTTGGAGCCCTTGAACCCGGCCTTACCGGCCGTCGCCCAGCAGATCGTGTTGCCGGCGTTATCCGTGATCGTGATCGCGGTGTTGTTGAACGTCGCTTTGATGTGGGCGATGCCCTCGGCCTCAACGACCTTCTTGCGCTTCTTGGTTGCTGGCTTGGCCACGTATGTGCGTCCTGTGCTGCGGATCTTCTCTATGAATCACAAGCCGCGAGCGCGGGGGCCAACGATGGGCCACCCGACGACCTCACGGCGTCGTGGTTACTTCCTGGGCGGCGCCTTCTTCCCGGCGATCGCCCGCTTCTTGCCCTTGTGCGTCCGCGCGTTGGTCTTCGTGCGCTGACCTCTGGAGGGCAAACCGCGACGATGCCGCAGACCGCGGTAGCAGCCGATATCCATCAGCCGCTTGATGTTCATGGAGCGCTCGGTCCTGAGCGCACCTTCCACCTTGAAGTTCCCCTCGATCTGGCGACGGAGACGATTCACATCGTCGTCGTCGAGATCCTGGGTACGACGATTCGGGTCCACACCGCACGCGTCGAGGATCTGCTTCGCCCGTGTCGGGCCGATCCCGAAAATGTACGTAAGGGCGATCTCGATCCGCTTACCACGCGGGAGATCGACTCCGGCAATACGCGCCATGATTAACCCTGTCGCTGCTTATGCTTGGGATTCCGTGAGCAAATGATGCGAACCACACCTTTGCGGCGGACCACTTTGCAGTGCTCACAGATCGGTTTTACGCTGCTTCGGACCTTCACTTCTCGTCTCCAAATCCGTTTGTAGCAGAGCTTGAAAGTATAACCAGCCCTGGGAACCCTCTCAAGGCGTGTCGGGAGCGGGATTTCCGACGCCGACTGGACCTTCCGCGAGGGTCAAGATCCTCGGTCCATCCTTCGTAAGTCCCACCGTGTGCTCGAAGTGGGCAGACAGTGAATGATCCGCCGTAATGACGGTCCAGCCGTCCTCGAGCGTTTTGATCCGGGGCGTGCCCGCAGACAGCATCGGCTCGATCGCGAGCACCATACCCTCCCGCAGCAACGGCCCGTGGCCGGCCCGACCATAATTGGGAACCTGGGGCTCCTCGTGAAGCTCACGGCCGACGCCATGCCCCACGAGTTCCCGGATGATCCCGTAGTTCATCCCTTCGCACGCCTTGATGACCGCGGCCCCGATGTCACCCACGTGATTGCCGGGCACCGCCGCGTCCATCGCGGCATCGAGGGAGCGCGACGTCACATCGAGAAGCGTCTGCGCTTCGGATGAGATCGTACCGACCGCGAAGGTGCGGGCCGAGTCGGAGTACCACCCGTCCAGGCGGACACCGATGTCGACCGAGACGATCTCGCCCTCGCTGAGAATCCGTTCATCGCTCGGGATACCGTGAACGACTTCCTCGTTGATCGAGATGCACGCGCTGCCCGGAAAGCCGTACAGCCCCTTGAAGGCGGGAATCGCCCCATCGTGGCCGACGATGAACTCCTCGACAAACGTGTCGATCTCGAGCGTCGAAACGCCCGGCACGATCCGCCTGGAAAGCTCCGCATGGCAGCGCCCGATGATCGAACCGCCGTGGGCGATGGTGTCCATCTCGCCCTGCGTCCGGAGATGGATCATGACGCGTCCCCGGCGGGGCCCTTCACCGCCGAGCAGAACTCCCCGTAGATCTCGTCGACGTGCCGATCCGCAGCGATGTGCGTCATCGCGGCCGAGTGGTCTTCGTAGAAGGCGATGAGAGGCGCCGTCTGATCGAGGTAGACCTCGAGACGCCGCTTCACCGTCTCAGGCTCGTCGTCCGCGCGATGCACCAGCGTGGCCCCGCAGCGGTCGCAGACACCCTCCGATGCTGGTGGACTGAAGTACGCGTTGTAGACCGCCCCACAGTCGGGGCAGCTACGGCGACCCGAGAGGCGCTTCACGAGGACGTCGTCAGGCGCTTCGAAGAGTACCACGGTGTCGACCTTGCGCCCGTTCGCCTCGAGCACACCGTCGAGGCCGGTGGCCTGATCAGTCGTGCGTGGGAAGCCATCGAACATCACGTCGGTCGTCGCGTCGATCCCCGCGAGGTGCTCCCTCACGAGGTCCAGAATCAGATCGTCTGGGACGAGCTCACCGCGGTCCATGAAGCCCTGGGCGAGCGTCCCGAGTTCGGTCCCCTCCCGACGCGCGGCGCGAAGCAGGTCTCCAGTGGACACGTGCACAGCCGCAAGCTCGTCGACCAGGCGAACCGCCTGCGTTCCCTTCCCGACCCCGGGAGGTCCAAGCAGTACCACGACCATGACGGGCTTACCTCAACCGTACCGTCGAGCTACATGTACCGCTGGCGGCCGCGCATCTTCACGCGACCCTTCTTCATGAAGCCATCGTAGTGCCTCAGAAGAAGGAGCTGCTGCGCCTGCTGGACCGTGTCGAGTCCCACACCCACGACGATCAGGAGGCTCGTACCGCCAAAGAAGAACGTCTGGATCCCGAAGATGCCCATGATCCAGAAGGGCACCAGGGCGATGATGGCCAGATAGATCGAGCCCGGCAGCGTAACCCGCGTGAGCACCCGGTCGATGTACTCCGCCGTGCGGGCACCCGGCTTCACGCCAGGAATGAACGCACCCTGCTTCTTCAGGTTCTCCGCAAGGTCGACCGGATTGAAGATGATCGCCGTGTAGAAGTAGGTGAAGAACAGGATGAGGAGGCCGTACGTGATATCGTACGTCAGCGTCATCGGCTGGAACGCGTCCGCGAGGACGGACAGCGGGCCGAGATCCATAAACGCCGCCGCGGTACCCGGCACCACGATGAACGACTGCGCGAAGATGATCGGCATGACGCCCGCCGAGTTCACGCGCAGCGGGATGAAGCTCTTCTGGCCTTCACGGATCCGGCCACGGCCCACGACCTTGCGCGGGATCTGCACCGGGATCTTCCGAGCGGCCATCGTCATCGCGACCACGGCTGCGGTGATGAAGACCACCATCGCGAGCAGTGCGACGAGGCTGAAAGCCCCGATCTCGCCGAGCGTGAAGGACTCCCACGTACGGCCGATGGCCGCGGGGAACGTCTCGATGATCGAGAAGAAGATCAGGAGCGACATACCATTCCCGATCCCGCGATCCGTGATCTGCTCACCGAGCCACATCACGAAGATCGCGCCGACGGTCAGCACGATCACCGTCGTGAACATGAAGCTGAAGCCGGGGCTCGCGACCGCGCCCGGAATCGACTGCAGGAAGACGGAGTACCCATACGCCTGCGCGGCGGACAACGCGACGGTGGTGTAGCGCGTCCACTGTGTCAGCTTCTTGCGCCCGTCCTCACCTTCCTTCTGCAGCTTTTCGATGGTCGGGAAGACCGCCGCGAGAAGCTGGAACATGATGCTCGCGGAGATATACGGCATGATGCCGAGCGCGAGAATCGTGGCACGCGACAGCCCGCCACCCACGAACATGTCGTAGATGCCGAAGAACGTGTTCTGCAGGTTCCCGAACGCCGCGCGGAGCGCGTTTACATCCAGCCCCGGTACGGTGATGTGCGCACCGACCCGGTAGATCAGAAGGATGAAGAGCGTGAAGAGGACCTTCTCCTTGAGCTCCGGAGCCCGAAGGAGATTCGCGACGGGGTTGTTCGCCATGACTTAGCGGTGTCCTACTCGTCCGAGGAGCTTGAACCGATCACCGAGACCGAACCGCCTGCGGCTTCGATCTTCGCCTGGGCGGCGGCGCTGAACTTGTGGGCGCTGACAGTGAACGTTCCCGACACGTCTCCCACCGCCAGAACCTTAACCGGCTTCTTGAGCGATCGAACGAGGCCAGCGGCCTTCAGCGTCTCCGGGGAGATGTCGGAACCCTCCACCTTGGCGAAGTCGCGCAGGTTCACGACCTGGTACTCGACGCGGTTGAGGCTCTTGAAGCCTCGCTTCGGAATGCGGCGGATGAGCGGCATCTGACCGCCCTCGAAGCGTGGGTGCACGCTTCCACCCGAACGCGATTTCTGCCCCTTTTGACCCCGGCCTGCGGTCTTTCCATTTCCTGAACCCGGACCGCGACCCTTCCGCTTATGTGCCCGGTGGGAGCCACTGCTGGGGCTCAGATCATGCAACTCTGCCATTTACTCGACCTCTTCGACCTCGACCATGAAGGAGACCTTCTTGATCATCCCCTCGATGGCCGGAGTTAGCTCATGCACTACGCTCTGCTGGTGGCGTTTGATCCCCAGCGCCCGGATCGTGCGGCGGTGACCTTCCTGACGGCCAATCCCGCTGCGCTTCTGGGTGATACGGACCTTCTTCGCCTCGCTCTTCTTAGCCACGGTGTGCTCCCAATGCCTCGACGGAGATCCCGCGCTCCTCGGCCGCCTGCTCGGCGGTCACGAGTTCCTGGAGTCCGTTCATGGTTGCCCGTACCACGTTGATCGGGTTGTTGGTCCCGAGGCTCTTCGTGAGCACGTCCGTCACACCGGCCGCCTCGAGGACGGCGCGGACCGGACCGCCCGCAATGACTCCGGTTCCCGGCGCGGCAGGGCGCATCAGCACCCGACCGGCACCCCACTCGCCGACGATATCGTGCGGGAGCGTACCGTTCTCGATGGGGACCTTCACCATGTTGCGCTTGGCCCGCTCGAACGCCTTGCGGATGGCCTCGGCCACCTCGTTCGCCTTGGCGATCGAGACCCCGACGTTGCCCTTCTGATCGCCCACGGCCACCAGGGCAGAGAACGAGAAGCGGCGACCACCCTTTACGACCTTCGCGACACGGTTGATGAAGATGACGTTCTCGACCATGTCGCTGTCGCGTCCGCGCCGATCGTCACGCTTCTTGCCACCTTTGCCACCACGGCCCCGGCCGCCCGGACCGCCCTGACCACGGCCACCCTGACCACCGCGACCACGGCCACCCTGACCACCGCGACCACCGCCGCCTTGACCGGCGTCACCGCCAGCCGACACGGTCTCGGCGCCTTCGGCGCTCTTCGTATCCTGCTTCTGCTCGTTGTCTGCCATCAGAACTCCAGGCCGCCCTCACGGGCGCCATCTGCGAAAGCCTTCACTCGCCCGTGGTATTTGTACCCACCGCGATCGAAGACCACGGAATCGATTCCCTGCTCTTTGGCGCGCTCCGCCAACAGCTTGCCGGCCGCGAACGCGTGCTCCGTCCGACGGTTTCCACCCTCGGCCTTGAAGTCGCGCAAATCGGCGGAGAGCGTCGACACCCCCACCAGGGTCTTCCCGGCGGAATCGTCGACGATCTGCCCCTCGATGTTCTTCAGAGAGCGCGAGACGACGAGGCGCGGACGCTCGGTCGTTCCTTCGACCTTGTTGCGAACGCGCCAGTGGCGGCGCTGCCGCTGCAGAGCGCGGTTCTTCCTGAGCTTGCTTGCTTTGATCATCACTAGGCTCCGGCGGTCTTACCGGCCTTACGCCGGACGTGCTCGCCCTGATAACGGACGCCCTTGCCCTTGTACGGCTCGGGCGGGCGGAACGACCGAATTTCGGCCGCCGCCTGGCCAACCTTCTGCTTGTCCGCACCCGACACCACCACGGTCGTCTGGTTCGGGCACTCGAGGCTCACACCATCGACCGGCTCGTAGTTCACGGGGTGGCTGAACCCGAGGTGCAGCGTAATTCCCTTCCCCTTCACCTCGGCGCGGTACCCGACGCCGATGATCTCCAGGGTCTTGGAGAATCCGTCCGTGACGCCGACCACCATGTTGTTGATCAGCGAGCGGGTCAGACCGTGAAGGGCGCGGTGATCCTTGTGATCAGAAGGCCGCTCGACGCGTACTTCGGCGTCTTCGACCACCACGTTCATTTCCGGGTGCACGTTCAGCTCGAGGGTCCCCTTGGGGCCCTTTACCGTGAGCGTGCCATTCGACTGCTTGACCTCGACGCCCTTGGCGATCGAGACAGGCATTCTTCCAATACGGGACATCGTTGGTGCCTCTTTACCAGACCCGAGCGAGGACCTCGCCGCCGACGCCCTGAGCACGGGCTTCGCGGTCGGAGAGGACTCCCGCCGAGGTGGACATGATCGCAATGCCGAGACCGTTGCGAACGCGCGGGATCTCGTCCTTACCGACGTAGTGACGGCGACCGGGACGCGAGACGCGCTCGAGGTGACGGATGATCGGCTTGTCATCGTGGTACTTCAGATACACGCGCAGCACACCGAAACGGCCGTCTTCGAGCACCTTGTGGGCGTGCACGAAGTGACTCTCCTCGAGGAGGCGTGCGACTTCGATCTTCAGCTTCGACACGGGCATGTCGACCCACTTGTGCTTCGCCTGTCCTGCATTGCGAATGCGGGTGAGCATGTCCGCGATGGGATCGGTCATCATGACTTGGTTCTCCTACCAGCTCGACTTGCGCACGCCGGGGATCTCACCCCGAAGCGACATCTGACGGAAGCAGATTCGGCAGATGCCGAACTTGCGCAGGTACGCGCGCGGGCGACCGCACCGCTGGCAACGGTTGCGTTGCCGAACCGCGAACTTCGGCTTCTTCTTGCCCTTCTCGACGAGTGCCTTTCTGGCCATCTAACTCTCTCTCTCTTATGCGGAAGCGCCGACCTGAACCGGCACCTCTCCACGGAAGGGGAAGCCCAGCGCACGCAGCAGTGCGAAGCCTTCGTCGTCCTTGTCGGTGGACGTCACGAACGTGAGGTCCATCCCGTGGATCTTCTTGACGTTGTCGAAGTTGATCTCGGGGAAGATGATCTGCTCACGGATCCCCATCGTGTAGTTACCACGCCCGTCGAACGACTTCGTGGACAGGCCACGGAAGTCGCGGATCCGGGGAATCGCGGTGCTGATGAGGCGGTCCAGGAAGAACCACATGCGATCACGGCGCAGCGTGACCGACGCCCCGACCGGCATACCCTCTCGCAGCTGGAAGTTCGAGATCGACTTCTTCGCGCGGTTCGTATTGGGCTTCTGGCCGGAAATGATCCCGAGCTCATCGAGCACACTGTCGAGCAGCTTCTGATCCTTCGCGGCTTCGCCGACCCCGACGTTGAGCACGATCTTATCGAGCTTCGGAATCTGATGCGGGTTCGAGAACGCGAACTCCTCCTGGAGCTTCGCGCGCACATACGAGTCGTAGTGCGCTTTCATTCTCGGCTGAATCTTGTCCACTTCGTTGCCTCTTGGCGGTTACCGGCCGGGCGCTCCAGGCGTATCCGGCACGCGTGACTTACTGCGGTTTGGCGATCGGATTCCCGCTCTTCACGGAGATCCGTTCCTTCGTGCCGTCTTCCTCGACGCGGATACGCACCCGACTCGCGTCCTCCGATCCGGGCTCCACGAGCATCACGTTCGAGATGTGGATCGGAGCCTCGAAACTGATGATGCCACCGTCCTGGTTCTGCTGACTCGGACGGGTGTGGCGCTTGCGCATGTTCACGCCCTCGACCCGGACACGATCCTTGTCCGGGAAGACTTCGAGGACGGCGCCGACCATGTCGCGGTAGTTCCCACGAATGACCTTCACCTGATCGCCCTTCATGATCTTGAGCTTGGCCATCAGAGCACCTCCGGGGCCAGCGAAACGATCTTCATGTACTTTTTCTCACGGAGCTCACGACCGACGGGGCCGAAGATGCGCGTACCCCTGGGCTCGCCGTTGTCATCGATGATCACGGCCGCGTTGTCGTCGAAGCGGATGTACGTCCCATCGCGACGGCGGCTCTCCTTTGCGGTGCGTACGACCACGGCCTTCACCACGGTCCCCTTCTTGATGCCCGCATTGGGGATGGCGTCCTTGACGGTCGCGACAATGACGTCGCCCACGCCGGCATAGCGCCGACGGGAGCCGCCGAGCACGCGGATGCACAGCGCGGCTTTGGCGCCCGTGTTGTCGGCGATCCGGAGGACCGACTCTTGCTGAATCATGGTGTCTCTCTAGCTCTGGCTATCGGTCAGACCGGGCGCTCGATCAGTTCGATCACGCGCCACCGCTTGGTCTTCGACAGCGGACGCGTCTCGACGATGCGCACGGTGTCCCCGACCTGGTACTCGTTGTTCTCGTCGTGGGCGTGGTACTTCTTGCTCCGCTTCACGCCCTTTCCGTACAGGGGGTGAGGGAACCGACGCTCCACGTTGACGGTCACCGTCTTGTCCATGGCGTCGCTGACCACGACACCCTGCCGGACCTTGCGACGGTTCCGCTCGCTGGTGTTCTCGCTCATGTCTTCCGTCACGCGTTCTGGGCGAGCTCACGCTCGCGAAGGACCGTCTTGATGCGTGCGATGTCGCGGCGCACCTGTCCGATCAGGGCGTTGTTCTCCATCTCCATCATCGAGCTCGAGAAACGCAGCTTGAACTGCTCTTCCTTGAGCTCCTTGAGCCGCGCCTCGACCTCGGCGTCGCTCATGTCGCGGATATCTTCAGCCTTCATCTCTATCTCCTAAAGCTGCCGCTCGCGCACGACGAACTTGCACTTGATGGGCAGCTTGGCCGCGGCGAGCTCCATCGCCCTCTTGGCAACGTCCTCGGGCACACCTTCTAGCTCGAACATGATCCGCCCCGGCTTGACCACGGCGACCCACTTCTCCGGGTTACCCTTACCCTTACCCATGCGGGTCTCGGCGGGCTTCTGCGTGATCGGCTTATCGGGGAAGATCCGAATCCAGACCTTACCGCCACGCTTGATGTGACGCGTCATGGCGACACGGGCAGACTCGATCTGGCGGTTCGTGATCCACGTCGGCTCGAGTGCCTGGAGGCCATAGTCCCCGAAGGACACCTTGCTCCCCCGGTAGGCCTTTCCGCGCATCCGACCCTTGTGAGTCTTACGGCGCTTTACTCGCTTCGGCGCTAGCATCGTCTAATCCTCAATCCTTCGGTCAGGAGCCGGTCGAGTACGTGCGGCCGCGGCGTTCTTCGACGATCTCGCCGTTGAAGATCCAGCACTTCACGCCTACGACGCCGTAGGTGGTGAAGGCGGGCACCTCCGCATAATCGATGTCGGCCCGGAGCGTGTGCAGCGGCACACGACCTTCGTTGTAGCCCTCGGTCCGGGCGATCTCGGCACCACCGAGACGACCGGCACACTGGATCTTGATTCCCTCGGCACCCGCGCGGATCGCCGACTGGACGGCCCGCTTCATGGCCCGCCGGAAGGAGATCCGCTGACGCAGCTGGTGAGCCACGTTCTCCGCCACCAGGTATGCGCTGATCTCAGGGCGCTTGATCTCCTCGACGTTCACGGAGATCTCAGCGTTGGTCAGCACTGCGAGCTCGTCGCGAAGCTTGTCGACCTCGGCGCCACGCTTTCCGATCACGACGCCGGGACGCGCTGTGTGCAGCGTCACGACGATCTTGCTCGGCTTGCGCTCGATCTCGACCATCGCGAGCGCCGCATGTGTGAGCCTGCGACGCAGGTACTTGCGAATGGTCTCGTCTTCGTGGAGGAGGCGCGGGAAGTCACGCTCTGCGTACCAGCGGGACTTCCAGTCCTTGACGACGCCGAGTCTGAACCCGACCGGATGTGTCTTCTGTCCCATACCCTCAGGCGTCCTTTGAATCCACGACCACGGTGATGTGGCTCGTGCGCTTACGGATCGGAGCCGCCCGACCCTGGGCTCGTGCGCGCCAGCGACGGAGGGTCGGCCCCTCGTCGACGTAGGCCTCGCGCACGACGAGATCGTCGATGTCGACCATCTCACCCTCGTCTTGCGACTTCACCTGGGCGTTCGCCACGGCAGACCGCAGGGTCTTACCCACGGGCTCCGCCGCGCGCTTCTTCGAGAACTGAAGAATCGCGTACGCCTCGTTGACTGACAGTCCCCGGATCTGGTCCACGACGAGACGCACCTTACGGGCGCTCATGCGAACGTGCCGGGCCTTTGCTCTTGCTTTCATAATCAGCGCGACCGCTTGTCCGCGAGCTTGCCCCCGTGGCCTCGGAAGAGGCGCGTCGGGGAGAACTCACCGAGCTTGTGACCGACCATGTTCTCCGTGATGTACACGGGGATGAACTTGTTGCCGTTGTGCACGGCCACCGTGTGTCCGACGAAGTCCGGCGAAATCGTGGAGGCCCGGGACCAAGTCTTGATGACCTTCTTCTCACCCCGGGCATTCATCCCATCGATCTTCGCGAGAAGCTTCTCGTCGATGAACGGCCCTTTCTTGACGCTACGCGGCATAGATCGTTCTCCCGCCTACGACTGCGTGGCTTTGCCGCGCTTGCGGCCGCGCACGATGTACTTGTTGGATTGCTTCTTCTTATGGCGCGTCTTTTTACCCTCGCGCTTACCCCACGGCGATACCGGAGGACGACCACCCGAGGAGCGCCCCTCACCACCACCCAGCGGGTGGTCGACGGGGTTCATTGCCACACCACGGACCTTCGGGCGCTTGCCCCGCCAGCGGTTCGCACCGGCCTTACCCACCACCGTCAGCTCATGGTCGGAATTGCCGACCTCACCGATCGTGGCCATGCAGCGCTTGTGGACGCGACGCATCTCGGTCGAGGGGAGGCGCAGCGTTACATAGTCACCTTCCTTCGCGACCAGCTGGCAGCTCGTGCCCGCGGACCGCGCCATCTGCGCACCCTTTTCGGGCTTGAGCTCGATACAGTGGATCGTCGAACCCAGCGGAATCAGCTCCATCGGCATCGCAGAACCGATTCGCACGTCGGCGTTCGGACCGGCGGTGATCGTGTCACCGACGTTCAGACCCTTCGGGTGGATGATGTAGCGCTTCTCACCATCCGCGTAGTGGATCAGAGCGATGTTCGCGGAGCGGTTCGGATCGTACTCGATGTGAGCGACCGTGCCCGGCACGTCGAACTTGTTGCGCTTGAAGTCGATGATCCGGTAGCGACGCTTGTGGCCACCGCCACGACGACGCGTCGTAATGCGTCCGTGGTGGTTACGGCCACCGGAGCTGCTCAGCGACTCCGTCAGCGACTTCTCCGGACCCTTCCGCGTCAGAATCTCGTTGTCGAGAATCGACCGCGTCCGGGTTCCCGGGGTCATCGGCCTGAATTTCTTGATGCCCATCAGCCGGCCTCGTAAAGCTCGATGTAGTCGCCCTCGGACAGCTGGACGACCGCCTTCTTCCAGGACGGACGACGGCCCATGCCCGCACCTCGCGACATGCGGCCCATGAAGGCCCGCTTCGCCTTGCCGGCATAGCGCATCGTCCGGACGTCCTTCACCGTGACGTCCCACAGCTTCTCGACCGCGTGACCGATCTCGATTTTGTTCGCGTCCTTCGCGACGACGAAGCTGTATGTGTTGTTTTCCATCTGGTCGGCGGACTTCTCAGTCACGACCGGCGCGATGATGATCTCGTACGGCTCGCGCATCGGACTACTCCTCCTCTTCCTCGTCCGAAGCTGCCTCATCGGCAACCTCCGGAGCGTCCTCGGCCTCATCCGCAGCGGCCTCCACCACCTCGGTCGCAGCCGCGGCCGCGACGGCTTCCTTCACCGGCGCGCCCGCATCCGCTGCAACCTCTTCGGCCTCGGCCTTCGGCTCTTCCTTTTCGACCTTCTTCGCCGGGGCAGCCTTGGCTGCATCCAGCGCGTCGAGCTCGATCACCACCGTGTGAGCCCAGAGCACGTCGTAGACGGACTCCGAACCAAACGGAAGCACCTCGACCCCCTGAAGATTCCGGGCGGACCGATACACGTTCGTGTTGTTGCCGTTGGTCAGAATCAGCGTCTTGCCCTCGAGCCCGAGCGCTCCGAGGAACCCCAGCAGATCACGCGTCTTGGGCGCGTCCATGGAGGGCAGCTCGGCGAGCACCACGCGATCGTGCTCGGCGCGATCGTTCAGCGCCGAGCGGCGGGCGAGAGAGCGGACCTTCTTGGGAACCCGCTTGCGCCAGGAGTGCGGGATCGGCGGGAAGGCGACACCACCGCCCTCCCACTGAACCGCCCGGATCGTCCCCTGACGGGCACGACCGGTTCCCTTCTGACGCCAGGGCTTCCGGCTTCCGCCGCGGACCTCGGAGCGGGTCTTCGCCGCCGCCGTGCCCTGCCTCTGGTTGGAGAGATACGCCTTCACCACCTGGTGCATGGCGCCCTCGTTGACGACGCCGTCGAAGATGGCCTCGGGCAGCGCCCGAGCCTTCCCCTTCTTGCCGTCTGCCTTGTAGTAGCGTGCCTTGAACATGGCCTTACTTCGAAATCAGGACGTAACCATCACGGGCGCCCGGAACGCCGCCCTTCACGAAAAGCAGGTTGCGCTCACCATCGACGCGCACGACCTGCAGGTTCCGGATGGTCTGGCGATCCCCACCCATGCGACCAGGCAACTTCTTGCCCTTGATCACGCGAGAGGGGTCCGTCCCCGGCCCGAGCGAACCCGGGTTGCGGGACATCGGGTGACCGTGGGAGGCAGGACGGCCACGAAAGCCGTGCCGCTTCACGACACCCTGGAAACCACGACCCTTGGCACGGCCCGTGACCTTCACACGGTCACCGGCCTCGAACAGTTCGACGGTGAGCTGCTGGCCCACCTCGTATTCTTCGCCGTTTTCGGTGCGGAACTCACGCATGAGCCGCGGCGCAGCCTCGAGGCCAGCCTTGGCGACGTGACCCATCTCGGCCTTCGACGTGCGCTTGGCCTTCTTCGCACCGAAGCCGAGCTGGATGGCCTGATAGCCGTCCTGCTCCTGGGAACGCACACTCACGACGGGGCATGGCCCGGCCTCAATGACGGTCACGGGGATCTGAACCCCTTCGTCATTGAAGATCCGGGTCATCCCGATCTTCTTTCCGATCAATCCGGGCATCTCCGGAGTTCCTCCGTCAGTCGACTTTGATCTCGACGTCGACACCAGCTGGCAGGTCCAGCTTGGTCAACGCGTCGATCGTCTGTGGGCGGCTGTCCACGATATCGATGAGCCTCTTGTGCGTACGCAGCTCGAACTGCTCGCGGCTCTTCTTGTCGATATGTGGCGAACGGAGCACGGTCCAACGCTGACGACGCGTCGGAAGCGGGATCGGTCCACGAACCGATGCGCCCGTCTTCTGCGCCGTGCGAACGATGTCCGCCGCCGTCTGATCGACCACCCAGTGGTCGAATGCCTTGAGTCGAATTCTGATTCTGTCTGACATTCGTTTTCTCGCGTGTAGTCAGGGCCCGGGCGACTGAGCACCCGGGCCCTCACTGAAGTCCTACTCGATGATTTCGGTGACGACGCCTGCGCCGACCGTGCGTCCACCCTCACGGATGGCGAACCGGAGCTCCGGATCCATCGCGATCGGCGTGATCAGCTCCACTTCCATCTGAACGTTGTCGCCCGGCATCACCATCTCCACACCCTCGGGAAGGTGCGCCGCGCCCGTCACGTCCGTCGTCCGGAAGTAGAACTGAGGACGGTAGCCGTTGAAGAACGGCGTGTGGCGTCCACCCTCTTCCTTCGTCAGGACGTACACCTCGGCCTTGAACTTCGTGTGAGGCGTGATCGAGCCCGGTGCAGCCAGTACCTGGCCACGCTCGATCTCCTCCTTGCCAACACCACGAAGCAGAAGACCCGCGTTGTCTCCCGCACGGCCCTCGTCCAGCAGCTTGCGGAACATCTCCACTCCGGTCACGACCGTCTTGCGGTCCGCTCCCATACCGACGATGTCCACCTCTTCACCCTGCTTGACGATCCCGCGCTCGATACGTCCCGTCGCAACCGTGCCACGACCCGTGATCGAGAACACGTCCTCGACAGGCATCAGGAACGGCTTGTCGATGTCGCGCTCCGGCTCCGGGATGTACGAATCGATCGCATCCATCAGCTCCTGGATGCACGCCGTGTCGTCTCCCTCTCCGCCGGCTTCGAGCGCTTTGAGCGCCGATCCCTTCACGATCGGGATGTCGTCACCGGGGAAGTCGTACTCACTGAGCAGCTCACGAACCTCGAGCTCCACCAGCTCCAGGAGCTCCTCGTCGTCGACCATGTCGACTTTGTTCATGAACACCACGATGTACGGCACGTTGACCTGACGAGCGAGCAGGATGTGCTCTCGCGTCTGGGGCATCGGGCCATCCGCAGCCGAAACCACGAGAATCGCGCCGTCCATCTGCGCCGCTCCCGTGATCATGTTCTTCACGTAGTCCGCGTGACCCGGGCAGTCCACGTGCGCGTAGTGACGTCCTTCCGTCTCGTACTCCACGTGAGCCGTCGCAATCGTGATCCCGCGCTCCCGCTCTTCCGGAGCCTTATCGATGTTCTCGAACGCGACAGCTTCTCCGCCGTGCTTCTTCGCCTGCGTAATCGTGATCGCAGCCGTCAGCGTCGTCTTGCCGTGATCGACGTGACCAATCGTCCCCACGTTCACGTGAGGCTTGGTGCGCTCGAACTTCTCCTTACCCATCTCGCTGGTCCTCTT
>Ga0181579_10001596_pt1 | contig 18668 bp, 7 predicted proteins | sample 071ome_24_FD_132996 | JGI IMG/M metagenome (GOLD analysis project Ga0181579, IMG submission 132996) | Coastal salt marsh microbial communities from the Groves Creek Marsh, Skidaway Island, Georgia - 071402CT metaG (megahit assembly) | ecosystem: Environmental > Aquatic > Marine > Intertidal zone... | reverse complement strand
GGTATTATGTTTATTTACAGTACGTTTACATTGTGTGTACTATGACACTTACTAGTAGTAGCAGTAGGAGTAGTAGTGCTTACAACGTGTCCGTGTGTGCCTCGCACCGTGGCGATGACGATGGGCGATGACGGGCGACGGCGACGACGGAAGAGGGCGACGCGCGCGAGCTCGAACGTCGAACGTCGGGCGAGGAGAGGCGTGTTTCTCCCCGCGTCGTCACCCGTCGTCACCCGTCGTCACCCGTCGCGAAGACAGACGCAAAGACGCAAGAAGATGCCGACGAAAAAGCGGCGGAGCGAGCGAGGCGGCGGCGCGCGGGCGAGCGAGGACGAGGACGTCGGGGGCGACGACGACGAAGTGCGGGACGGGTTGGACGTGAGCGGGGACGCGAGCGAAGGGTTGGCGCGAACGAGACGGAAAGAGTCGAGAGGGACGGCGAGAGAGGATTCAGACGGGGAGAAGGAGGAGGAGGATGAGGAGGACGCGGCGGGGCGCGAGACGGCGCAGGAGAAGCGCCTGCGGTTGGCCAAGGCGTATTTGGACCGGTTGCGCGAGGAACAAGCGGCGGAGGATAGCGATGAGGACGGCGACGGTGGTGGGTCCGAAGACGATGAGGCGAGGAACATGGATTCGCACACGCGGTTGGCGGCGAGATTGGCGGAGGACGCGGCGAGGAAGAGCGGGCACCAGAGAGCGGCGGTGGCGAAGCGAATCAGAGCGCCAAAGACGCCGAGCGGGACGCCGACGACGTGGAGAGGACACAAGCATTCCGTGACGGGGTTGGCGCTGAGGGAGGATGATCGGATGGCGTACAGCGTGTCCAAGGATGGGTCCATCTTCGGGTGGGATGTGGAGACTGGTCAGAGGTTCAAGTTTCCGCGGACGCCCGAAGTCGTGGTGGACCCGACGCAGGGCGGAGGCGGTCCTCAGGCGCCGCCAAAGTGTGGGGCGCACGTCATGTTGTGCTGCGCGGTGAGCGCGGACAGGAATTTGTTCGTCACTGGAGGTGCGGATAAGCGCGTGCACGTGTGGGACACGAGAAGCATGACGCACGTGACGGCGTTTGCGGGACATCGAGGCGCCATCACCGGGCTCGGTTTTAGACACGGGACGGGGCAGTTGTTTTCGTGCTCGGAGGATCGCACCGTCAAGGTTTGGTCTCTGGACGACATGGCGTACGTGGACACGCTCTTTGGACACCAAGATAGGTGCATCGGGCTCGATGCGCAACGACGAGAGCGAATCGTCACCGTTGGGGCGGATAGGTCGACGAGATTTTGGAAGGTGCCAGAGGATTCGCAGCTCGTGCTTCGACCGCCCGAGGGTGGCGGACAGGCGGAGAGTTGCGCGTTCACGGCGCACGATCACTGGATCACCGGCGCCCAGGACGGGACCGTGGCGATATGGAACACGGCTAGAAAACGCGCGGCTCAAGTTTGGGAAAACGTGCACGGATTCCGAGAGGTCATCGCGCCGAGAGGTTTCGACGACGAAGACGCCGATCGGGTCATGAACCAACGTGAGGCGGCGCAAGCAGTGAGCGGCGTGAGCGCGGAGAACGACGGTGGCGTCGGTGAAATGGCGAGTTGGGTCAATGCGGTGCATGTTGGTCGTGGAACCGACTTTGCCGCGTCAGGTGCGGCGGATGGTACGATTCGTTTGTGGCAGACGTCGCACGAGGGCGAGCCGCTCGTGCCGCTGCACTGTCTCGCCGCTCGCGGTTTCGTCAACGCGCTCCAAGTCGCTAGCAGTGGACGTTTCGTCTTGGCTGGTATGGGTCAAGAACCTAGATTGGGTCGATGGGGTCGCGACTCTGCCGCCCGCAACGGCATTCAGTTGCACACGTTAGAATTACAGTAGGAACGCGGAGACGCGCTTTGTAAACTTGGAAACGAGGAATTTTCTCGTTGCGTAAAAATTAAAAAATCAAGAAGAAATCCAATGCTGCTGCTATATGCGATAAATGTTTTGCTGTCTCTAATCATCACGACTTGCGCGCGCGACTCTGTAGGCTGCCTGTTCGAAGAGTACGCTACCGAGTCGCAGGGCAGCCGCTTGCGCGCCGGGCGCGAGCTCTGGCGCAAGGTCGATGAGCTCTTGAACGAGTTCCATGTCCACCACGGGAGGCGCGGAACCTTGGTTCGAATCTTCGGCGTTTTCCGAACCGGCAAACAACGATTGAAGTTCTTCGATGACCTTCATCGTCTCCACGTCTTCTTCGGACGCGTGCGTAGCTCTCTCAAGTGGGGCGAGCGTGCTTCGAGCACCCTCAAGAAGCTCGGCGGCGGGGCCGAAGGACTGAGCGAGGGACTCAGCCGCCGTCAACGGGGCTGCGATGGCGGATGATGCCGTGGTAGACACCAAAGCACCAGCGTAGCGACCGAGCTCGCGCAGCGCGATGTCTTGAATCGGACCCCCGGTCGGATCGAAGGCGAGCTTGAGAGCCTCTCGAGCGCTCTTTGAGATCTTCTTCGATTCGCCGCCTCCCATCTGCAGAGCCGCCGGTGGCTTTTTTCCAGATTGATCGGTGATGCTCGTGTAACTTCCGAACGCGCTCGAAAGCTGCTTGACGCGCCTGACGCTCAAATTTGCGTGTTCTCCGTTCTCGGTGCCGTAAAGAAGTTGTTCCAGCGCCTTGCGAGTCTCAGGAGACTTGTCCGTTAGGAGACGCCGCGCGACGTACGGGTAGCACTCGTTGGCAATCGAGTAATTCTTATCGGACGATAAACCGATGCCTTCGAGCACAGAGAAGGCGCGCAGGATGTAGCCAAAGTAGGCTGGAATCTGGAAGATGTTGCCGTACTGTTCTTGCACGCCTTCCAAATCCTTGGTGAGCTGTGCGACTTTACTATCCGTGCCTGCCGCCTCCAAGAAGGCGTCTCGTCGCTTCTTCGGGTCCTTGACACCCTTCAGTTCCTTGCGAATCTCCTTGATTCGATCCTCGTCCGGCAAACCGAGCTCATCGCGGAAGCCTTGCGCGCCTCCTCCTCGAGCGAGCGCGGAGAACAACAAGCCGAGCGCTCGGGCGACGCCAGCGTCCTCCATAGCCTCTCTCTTGCCCGGCGGAATGAAACCCATGGCGTCCAAATCGCCCGGCACAGCCTCGAAATCCTTGCTCACGAGATGCGCGATGAACCTCAAGATAGCGGCGGATAGATCTTTCGAGACCGGGGTGACGAGACCCCAGTCTAGAATGCAAAGCTTACCATCCGTGGTTCGAAGCAAGTTCCCCGGATGAGGATCGGCGTGAAGGTAGCCGAGGTCCAAAAGCATCGCCAAGTATGACGTGAGAGCGACGGCGCAGAGCTGTGCGGTGTCGTTTTCCTGGCTGTCTTGCAGCCGGACACCGTCGATCCAACCAGTTGTGAGCACGCGGCGCGTCGACGCTTGACGGAACACTGGTGCCGCGGTCACAACGCCGCCGAGATCGGAACGCACCGCCATCGCCTTGGCAAAGTTTTCACCATTCGTCGCCTCCGCCTCGTAATCTAATTCGGCTATGAAGCGACGCCCCCACTCGTCAACGAGTCCTTCGAGGTCAGAGTTGAGGTTTTTCAATCGACGCCAAGGCTCGGCGAACAGGCGGATAATGCCAACGTCAAGGCTGATGGCGACCAACGCCCCCGGACGCTGCACCTTGACTGCAACTTCTTCCAACTTACCCTCGTCATTCAACCATGTCCCCTTGTACACTTGGCCTAAACTAGCGCTCGCAATTGGGGTCGATCCGAGAGACAGTCGTTTCGCCGTCGCCTCACCGAGTTCGCGAGTGATAATACGACGAGCCAATTCGTCGTCAAACGGTGGCACCTTATCTTGCAGCACTCGAAGTTCTTCAATGTATTCAGCGGGAAGCAAATCCGCACGGCTGCTGAGAACTTGACCGAGCTTGACGTATGTTGGCCCGAGGGAGACGAGCAGGTTTCTAAGTTCAGTGGCGCGTCGGGTGTTCACCTCTTTCCGCTTGGCGTCGCTCACATTCTCTCCGCTGAGCTTACCGTCCAACCAAAGCTTCGCCGAAAAACTTCCGAGAAGGATGAAGGATCGAATCCCTCTCTTGAGCAACGTCAGCGGACGAGACGCAAAATACTTTCGCGTCGCATCTGGATCGTATCGTCGCAGTTCCGGCGGTTCAACGTCGCCCTCTTTGCTCGCCAACGCTGCCCACTCATCCATGCCGCTCTTCTTTCCCGAGCCCGCCGCCGCCGAAACTGCGGCGAGAGCCGCGAGCGCCACCACCGCGCTCGATTCAGAACCATCGATACCGAAATCAAAATGAAACAGCTTTTCCGGCGACACCAACACATCCGCCATCACGCGTTCCGCCGCGCGCGTCAGCGCCGTCATGTCCTCCGCGCGCAAGTTTTTATCCGCGAGCGCTCTCGCCAGCGACTCCCAGCTCTCCATAATCTTCGCCGGATCGAGCTCTGGCGACGCCTCAGCGAGCTTCCGCATCGCCCGTTCTAACTCTTCCGTCGACGGTGCCGCTGGTTTTTCCCCATTGGGAAACGCAGAGACGAACGTGGACACCAAACGTTCCAAAGACTCCCACACAGCCCTGGACGCGTCTGCCTCGGCGTGCGACGCCACGTCGAATCCTCGCGCCGTCGCCTCCATCGCTGCCCGCGCGAGCGACGCATCCGACGACGAATCGACTGCACGCACGCCGTCTTCCAGCCCCGCGCTCGTCGCGACTCCGCGTCGTCGTCTCGTCGCCGAGACGCGAACTCGACGCAACGCAGATGACGACGTCACGTCTGTGGGTTTCGAAACTCTCGACGACGAGACGCCGCCAGCGTCGACGATGAGACGCGCGGCGTGCGACATGTCGGTCGTCGGTGTCTTAGGCGTAGCCGCGCGCGCGCAGTCGCGGTCGGGGTGGACGTTACTGGCGTCTGTTGCCGACGAGGACCGCGCCCGTTACTGAAGTGGCCGCGCGCGAAACAGCGCGCGCGTTCAACCTCACACCGCGCCGACGCGCGGTCGTCTCGACGTGCGCACCGGTCGGATTTCGAAAAGAAAAATCAAACCATTTACTTCGTTCCTTCGCATCGAACGACGCGCGCGGAGGCAACGAACGAACGCGCGGAGGCGACGAACGAACAGAACGTCCGTCAGCACGCAACCGATGGACAACGACGAGGCGCTCGAGCGGTTGGAAAACGGCGGGTACTACGTCGCCGTCGACGTCCCCGTCGATTGCGAATTCGGCGTGGACACGGCGACGTGGCGCACGGGAGAGGCGTTCGCCGGCGTGAAAGCCATTCCGATAGGATTGCACTTTGTGACGACGTCGGCGGCGTCAGCGTCGAGCGGTGACGCGAGCGGAATGCGCGTCGGGGAGTTTGTCGACGTCGAACAAAGTGGAACGGTGATCGTGCGGAGGTGGGACGCGAGCTTGGAGACGTTTGCGAGCGGGTGTGGGATGGACAAGGAGGACGCAGAGCGACGCGCGCGGGCGGCGCGAGAGATGCACGCATTTGATAAGAATATGGCATTTTATCCGAAAGAAATCGAGGCGTCGTGGAACGGGTTGAGTGGTTACATTACGAAGGATGTGTTGAATAGATGCGGCGTCGGTGTGGGGGCTCGGGTGGTGCCGGGGGATCCCGACGGGGAGGCGCGGGACGCGGCGGCGAGCAGAGTGGTGCCGTACTTTGACAACGTGCAGCGCGCGCCGATGTTCACTGTGGACGCCGTGAGTCGGCAGCCGAAAGGGATAACCCCCGCGGAAGTGTCAGCGCTCAACATTAATCCGAGTTTGAGGCTCGAGCACGCTTTGACGTGTTTCGGTGGAGATGGTTGGCGCGGTTTGTTGGGCGAGTTTCAGCTCGCCTTTGTGCTGTTGATGGGACTCTCCTCCATGGCTGCGCTCGAGCAGTGGAAAAAACTCGCGCACGTTGTGACGTTTTGCGCAGAATCAGCGGTGTTTGAATATCCCGATTTATATTCGGGTTTCATCGACGCCATCAAGGCGCAACTCGTTCGCGCTGGCGAGGATTTTTTCGTCGACGATTACAGCGAGGACAGTTTCCTGCGCCCCTGTCTCGCGGCGCTCATGAGAATCGACGTCTCGCAAGCGCCGGAACGAGAAATCATCGACATGGATCTCGAACGCAAGCTCGTTGAGATTGCATCCAAGCTCAGCACCCTCGCTCGCGACGTCAAAAAGAAGTTTGGTTTGGATCTCGTCGAAGAGGCTGAGGACGCTCGCCGAGCCGAATACCGCGCCCGCGAAGACGAAGACGCCCCGATAATCGTCGAACTCTCCGAGGGGCACTACATGTCCATGCAAAGCGAAGACACAAGTCTGATCGAATGCCCGGGTGAAGACGCACACCCCGCCGATTCGAACGCGTCTCGAATGTCGTGGATGGTGCCTCCGTAACAAGACGCCAAACTATTCGCGCCGCTCCGCGACGTCCATCGCGTCGCGTAGCGTCGCGTCGCCGCATAGCTTTCCTAGTCTGTATGTATTAGCGCGTGATGAAATTAAATTTCATTCCATTCACTCTCTTCCCATCGCCAGTCGTTGATGAATGTCTCAGTAGTCGCTCGATCGAATGCCAACTCAGCAAAACTGTTCCACTAGCACGACCCTCTTTAGTGCGAAGCCCTCAAACCGAGACAGGGCGATTCATGGCGTCGCCCTTCGTGCTACCCGTCGTCCGAAGGGAGGCGGACGCGCTCGACGCGTGGGAAAACGCGTTCGAGAGCGTGCCATCGACCGGTGCGTGAGAAAGAGGACGACGACGATGAAGACGACGCGCGTCTGTCTTCTCGACAGCACTCACCATCGAAACCTCGACGTGGTGTGATTAATCAACTCGACGCGGCGAAAGTCTCGATGACTGACGGAAATCGACGGAAATTTTAAATGAAATAGGCTTGAGCGATGCGAATGAGATTCAAGCGCTCACGCGTTCGGTGTTCGGTTGGGTGAGAGATGCGCGGTGGCGGTCGAAAGCGGTAAGAGGAGCGGTTGAACTGACGCTGGGCGCCGCCGCTACCGAGGCTGGTTTTCGAAGCGTGTTTGCGGCTGTCGGAGGTAAGGCGATGGATCGGGGTGGGTTTAGTGAGGAGGAATGTTACGTTTTAAGTCGGCTGGTGTGCGTCGTGATGGGTGCGGCGGTGAGAGGAGGTGCGACGGATGAGTTGACCAAGTCTTTGGAACTGTGCGCTCGGCTCGCGGCTCGTGGACCTCAAGCGTTTGCCTCGAAAGCTTTGAAGGCGATCGTGCGGCTTCCGGCCGGGGATTTCGTCGTTGAGAGCTACGTAAGTCTCATCAAGGCGAGCGGTACTTCAAATCCAGTCGTGTGTGCACTCGCGGGTGATATTTTCTCCGCGGCTAGAGCGACGAGTCTCGATTCCGACGCACTGCGAAAAGACTTGTTGGATGCGTATTGCACTGTGGTTCTCGGGGCTGACACAAAGGCTATCAAGGCTGGTGTGACTAGTAAGATGTTCGCATCGGTATTGGCTGCCGCCACAGAGGAAGATGTGAAGGATATCATCATGCCAAAGATTGTTAGACAGCTCCGACGAAGCCCAGAGTCTGTGATGCCGACAGTTCTCGGGGCTCTCGAAGCCATCGAATTAGATTTGAGCGACTCTCTCGCCGAATTAGCGCCAGTGATGATCCCGTTGGCAAAGCATGCAAATGCGGATAGACGCGAAATATCTAGAAGCATCATAGATGCCCTCATTAGCAAGTGCTCAAACGTTGGCCTCATCGCCGAGCACCTGTTCAAGCCATGCGCCGACGAGTTCACCTCAGGCAAGCGTCCGAAGGAATGGACAGCGAGAGTGGGGTCGTACGGTGTTCTAGAGTCGTGTTCGTGCTCTGGCAGCGATGAGGCGAGAGATGCTATGGGCATTGATGCGATGGCAGTGCTCGCTACTGAGCTCATCGCTGAGAAGCAGATTGATGCCAAGGCTGCCGCGCTTGCGTCAATGAGTGTCTGGATGAATCACGCAAGAGAGTGCCCTGAAACGATTCTTACTCTAGTGAAGGAGTGTTCCAAGAATGCGAGCGAGCGAGGTTCCACTTTACAGTGCGTCGCTCAAGCAGTTCGTGTCAACGCAACTTTTGCATCTGGTTTGGCGGGAGCCGTCGAAACTCTGATTCCCATAATCATCGCAGGTGGTACCAAGACGGCACAGCGCGCTGAAGGCGCCAGCGCTCTTCTCATCGTTTGTCGTGCAGCTGCAGAAGACGCTTCGGTAACCGACGTGGTGAAGAATAGCGATATTTGGGGCACACTTGGCACATACTTTGACGATGCAACCGTCATGCGCTTTGAAGAAAAGGATGCGCAGATACTCGCCGGTGCAGCCCAGTGCGTGATTTCTTCGCACGCAACAATGGCTGAGAAAGTTGAATGCACGGATAATGTCATCCGCACGATTGCTCTGCTGAGTCTGCATCCGAGCTCGCGAGTTCGCGCTGCTGCGCGAGATGCGATTCGGGGAAGCGTCGCCGCTGGCCAACCATCTGCAAAGCTCATTCAAGGCTTGAGATACTATTTGAGGCAAGCCGAAGACGCAAAGTTCCCGCCGCTGAATGGCAACGATGATTCTTCTTTTCCGTCGCGTTATGCCGGATCGTCATTGCTTGCATACTGCCAATTCGATACCGAGGCTCAGACAATCGAACTCCCTACTGACGTCGTGGGTGACATGCTCGTTGTCGCGCACCACCCGCTTGTGAAGGCACCGGATGGACGTCGCGCAGGCGCTTGGAACGCTTTGCTCGCTCGTTTGGGCTGGATGATTGAAGTAGAGAGTGGTTCCGATGTCTGCCACTTTGTTGCAAGTGAACAAGGATTGTCAAGCGAATCCGTCATGGAACGTACCGCCGCAAAAAGGGCAATCGTCGCTCTTGGTCGACTGAGCTCGAGCGATGTTATCGAGATACTGCTCCCTCATTCGTTGTCTATGATTGACGTTGATGCGCACAACGCCGTTAGCGACAAGGAAGTGTTGATTTTTAACACGCCGACTGGCTCTCTGTCAACTGATCCAGTTGGAAAGCCGGTGGCGGCTGAAGCCACCAAGGCGACAAAGCAAGACTCGAACGTCGTGTCCTTGCGTCCGAGCCAAAAGTCTGCGGGAGTCAAGGCTGGTGTGAAACCAGCATCGAAGGTCATCGATCCACGTGAGGCGGCTCGTCGATCCCAAATGGCTGAAGAGGATACCGTCAGAGAACGCGTGAGAGAGCTGGTGCGTGGACTTACGAATGGGTTAGAGATCTTGAGTTCAGTACTTGAAGGACTCGGACACAAAGCGAGAGAACGAGTCTGCGATATCGCATACAACACCGTTTTCCCGTTGATGCAGTCAAAAATAGTTCCGCAGTCAGCCGTATTGAAGGCTGTAGAAACTCTCATTTATTGCGCCGCCTCTCGCGGCGGTGCCATGGTATTGTCTTTCCCGCAAGAGCGCAAGGCGGAGGCATTGGCAATTAGACTCGGAGCGATGACCTTGGACGGCAAGCCAAAGCCTACTGAACTGGATCCGAATGGCAGACCGATTCCAGTTGATATGCACGTGGTGGGTTTCGAAAGTCGCATACTTGATGAAGCTCTTGACCTCGCGAAGGAAGCTTTGGAGGATAACGATCCCGATCCGCTTCCCGCGCCTCTGTTTGGTCTATTATTCCCTGCGGTTTCTTACGCACTGCTGCTTCCTGAGGCACCCAAGCGATTGAGAACGGAAGCTCTAGAGTTGCTTGCGGCTCATGCTGGAGAAGACGAAGATGGTGTACCTACGCTGCCAAATGCTGCATCTGCCGTCCGTCTCCTTTTGAATACTTTGTCAAGTGCAACGCCGGACCTCGTCAATTTGGCCAAGCCAATCTTATCCGATGTATCGCGCTACTTACGGACGAATGATGACGTTCTTGCTTTAGTGAGTGGTGTGGAAAGTGATTATCGCGCCGTGAGAGGCGCATCACTTTCTGGTTTGCTCAGCGCCCCACTCGACTTCTCCAGCATGGGAGAGGACGCGGCGACGGAGGCCATCGCAAAGCTTTTCATTGCGCGCTTCGATGCGGATGAAGGCAACAGGCAAACGGCCGAAGAAGTCTGGGTGTTGTGTGGATTGTCAGAAACTATTCCGGCTTCTTCGAGCGTCTTACCGTTTTTGAGCCATAGTAGCGCAGCGATGCGAGATGCCACAGTAGACGCATTCGCAGCCACCATTGCTTCGCAAGAGAACGGAATGTCAACTGCTCTTCCCAAGCTATTTGGGCAATTTAATTCGTGCAAAACCGCATCTGGGCGAGAAGCCGTCATCAGGGGTCTCGGGTCGTGCACGCCTAGCCTTAGTACGCGCGATCTTCCACTTGTTTCTACTTTCCTCACGAAGGTTCTTTGCGACGCTGACGCGGCGGTGCGCAGCGCGGCTGTCGAAACGGGAAGAACCATGATCGATGCTCACGGCGCCGAACATACTCAACAGCTCCTTGCTGTTTACGAGGCTTATTTTGACCGTGGCGGAAGCCGTAGCGACTTATCTGAGGAAGCAGAGGATCACGTTCGACAAGGAGTCATTGTGTTCCTTGGAGCTCTTGCTGTGCATCTTGACAAGGATGACGAGAAAGTTCGCGCGATTTTGACGCGCCTCTTGGAAGTCTTAAGCACGCCGTCTGAGGCTGTACAACGCTCGGTGGCTGATTGTCTGCCACCTCTCATGAAGAAGCTGAACCCAGAAGAGCAGAAAGCGTTGGTCGATGCCCTGTTGCAGCAACTTGCTACCAGCAACGCGTACGCGGATCGTCGAGGAGCGGCGTTTGGTTTGGCGGGTGCCGTCAAGGGCATCGGCATGAGCAGCCTGAAGGGTATGGGGATCATGGATGCGCTTAAAGTTGCCATCGAGGATAAGAAGAACCCCGCGTCGAGAGAAGGTGCGGTTATGGCTTTTGAATTATTCTGTACTCGTCTGGGCAGGTTGTTTGAGCCTTACATCGTCAACGTCCTTCCCATGCTCTTGGTGTGTTTCGGAGACGTCACTGCGCCAGTCAGAGAGGCGACGCAAGAAGCAGCGCGAGCCATCATGGCTAATCTCTCCGCACAGGGTGTCAAGCTCGTCTTGCCGGCGCTTTTGTGTGGCGTAGATGATGACAAGTGGAGAACGAAACAGGGTTCCGTACAATTACTCGGGGCAATGTCAAACTGTGGACCGAAACAGCTCGGAGCTTGTTTACCGCAAATCGTTCCTCGTTTGAGTTCGGCATTGATTGATACGCATCCAAAGGTTGTAGAAGCGGCTCAGCAGGCTCTCAAGGCTGTCGGCGACGTGATTCGTAATCCGGAGATCATCGCGCTTAGCGGTTACTTATTGGGCGCAATCTCTGATCCAGCGGCGCGTACGAAAGCCTGCCTCGATGTTTTGTTGGAAACGACGTTCGTAAACGTTGTTGACGCCCCTTCGCTCGCGCTCATTGTTCCAGTTCTCATTCGTGGATTGCGTGAACCGAAGGCGGATATGAAGAAGAAGGCAGCCAAGATTGCGGGTAACATGAGCGCTCTAGTCGCCGATCCCAAAGACATGGCGCCGTACATTCCCATGCTCGTGCCAGAGTTGAAGAAAGCACTAGATCCAATTCCTGAAGTAAGAGGTGTTGCTGCTCAAGCTCTTTCTGGCTTGATGAAGGGACTTGGCGAGGAATACTTCGAAGACTTGCTTCCGTGGATGATGCGCACCATGCAAAGCGATGGGCCGAGCGTCGAGCGCTCTGGTGCCGCCCAAGGTTTATCCGAGTGTTTGGCAGTGCTAAGCATGGATCACTTCGACGCGTTATTCCCTGAAATTGTGACTGGTTGCTCCAATGCGTCTGCGGCAGTACGAGAGGGTCACCTCACACTGCTGAGGTTCTTGCCCATCTCACTTGGCGAATTGTTTGAGGCGCATCTCGTCGAGGCGTTGGCGTGCGTGCTTGAGGGACTTGCGGATGAGGATGAGCCTGTACGTGATGCGGCTCTCAGCGCCGGTCGCGTATTCGTGGAAGAATTCTCTCACAGTGGGTCTTCACTCGACTTGATCTTGCCAGCCATCGAGGATGGCATCATCTCTGACAACTGGCGCATTCGACAATCTTCGATTGAACTTCTTGGTTCAATGTTGTTCAGAATCATCGGTTCGAGCGGTAAAGTGCGAGTCGAAGGCGGTGATGACGCAGAAGGCATCTCCACAGAAGCGCAAGGCCAAATGTTGAGCACGACCCTGGGTCAAGGACGTCATCACTCGCTGTTAGCGGCGGTGTACATGCTCAGATCAGATGCTACTCTCATCGTGCGCAACGCGGCTGTCCACATTTGGAAAACAGTCGTAGCCAACACACCGAAAACCCTCAAGTCGATTCTTCCATTGCTCATGCAGCGCGTCATTGGTACGATGTCTTGCGGGTCTGAAGAGCGACAACAGACCGCGAGCCGCTGTCTGGGTGAAATCGTGCGCAAGTTGGGAGAACGAGTTCTCGCAGCCGTATTACCCATCCTGAACGAAGGGTTGGATAGCGACATGGTTGAGCACAGAGAAGGCGTCGCTCTTGGTCTCGCAGAAGTTCTTGCTGCTGCTACAGACAACCAGCTCGAATCGTATTACGACACCATCATCCCGACCGTCAGAGACGCACTGTGTGATGATGAAGAGCTGGTCCGCGACGCCGCCGGTCTCGCTTTCGACAGACTATTCCAACACGGGGGAGGTGAAGCCGCGAGTCGCATAGTTCCAGCGCTCCTCGAGGATTTGAATGATGGTCCGAACGCTCTTGAGGGCTTGAAACAAGTGTTGAAGGCTCAACCAAAGATTCTTGCCACGGTGCTTCCCAACTTGGCTCAACCTCCGCTCACGACATCTGGTGCTCGTACTCTCGGTGCGCTCGCAGAAGTGGCGGGCAGTGCTCTTCCGCCGCACTTGCCGTTGTTGATTCCGCCATTGCTCGAAGCGATGGCCGAAGATGATGAAGAAAGCGTGTCGGCCGCTAGTTCAGCCGCTCTGTCGGTCATTTCGTCTGTACCAGAGAACTCTTCTCACTTGCTGCTCGTTGAAATCAAGCAAGGGATGACGCACGAGTACGCCGGTTGCAGAGCTGCCGCGGCAAAGCTCGCCGGTTATTACGCGAAGAACGCCCCTGGATTCGATGATGAGAGCGAAACAGAGATAATTATTAAAAAGTTGTTTGAACTCTTTACCGATGGCGATGAAGCAGTCTTGCTAGCAGCTTGGACGGCGATGGGAGACGTCACGGGTACGATTTCTCGTCAAGAGTTACCCGAGTACGTCGATTGCGTCACCAAATCTCTGAACCTCGCGAGAGACAAGGTGCACCGCCTCAACAAAACGGCACATGAAATCCTTGTACCCGCTTTGTGCTTGCCAAAGGGCCTCGCTCCCATCGTGCAAGTGTTCCTTCAAGGTGTATTGGCGGCGGAGAGCTCGGATGCGCGAGAAGCCGCGGCTCGAGGTCTCACTCTGGCTGTGTCTAGCACTACTCCAGCGTCTCTGAAGGCGCATGTGATCGCGATCACCGGTCCTCTTATTCGTGTTGTTGGAGACAAGCACCCGAGTGCGGTCAAGGGCGCGATTCTCGAGTCACTGTCCGCGTTGATCAACAAGGGTGGCATAGCGCTCAAACCGTTTGTGCCTCAGCTGCAAACAACCTTTGTGAAGTGTCTTTCGGATATGCACATGTCTGTACGCATGAAAGCGGCCACGGCGATCGGTTTGTTGATGACCTTACAAACGCGCGTCGATGCATTGATAAATGACCTCATCACAACCGTTGAGGCAGAGTCTACCGAGCCCGGCGTGCGAGAGTCCACACTCAAGGCGATCGCGGGCGTCATCGCTCACGGCGGCAAGAATATCACAGCTCCCAATATTACGCGGGCTGTGGAATCTGCCACGCAATCTCTGTCGTCTGGTTCTGGGGGTGAACGAAAGTGTGCCAGTCTCGCTCTCGCGCGTTCGTTCTCGTATTGCACCGCGGAAGAGCGCAGCGTGACTCTTGAGAAACTCAACGTTGCAGAAGCGACTTCGCCGGAACACAGAGAGGGCATCTCTGAGGCGCTGTGTCAAATTTCGCGCGCCAACGCGCAGATGATCATGGATGAATATTCGTCCATCACACTGAACGCCTTGGTGCGAGCGTCCGCGGACGACAGAGCACCGAGCCGCGCAGCTGCCGCTAGAGGATTGGGTGCTCTCGCAGCTGTGTCAGTGTCTGCGTTGGGCGCTTCTTCGCCGTACCTGGCAAAACTTATGCCCGTGCTCAACAAATTGCTGCGCGACGCGGTGATTGAAGTTCGTTTCGCCGCCACTCGGGCCATCCGCGTCATCATTCGGGCCGCGGGCCCATCGGAAATGTGTCCACACTTTGAGTCTTTCATGCCCACATTGGCTGAATGCGCCGTGGCGGATCGCTCTTCTGATGTTCGCGCTCAAGCCGAACGCGCGATTTATCGCGCTTTCAGTTTACAAAACGGAACTGAAGAGGCATTGGAGCACTTGCGAGCGGGCGGTACCGCGAACGGTGCTCGTGCTCGTTTGTCGGACATTGTGCTTCGGCAATTAGCTGCGTTACCTGAACAGTCAGACGACGAAGGGGACACGCCGATCGAGCTCGATTTGCTCGACTAGTTGTTTATCAAATTCAAATACATAGGTTGAATCGATGAAAATGAATCTTCTACTGCTTTGCTAATCGTTATCGCTATCGTATAATTGTAAGCTGATGCCGACGTCCTTGAGCGTCGTCTTGGCCCCGGCGTTGGTTGGATCGAGTTCCAAAGCCTTGGTTAACATAACCTCAGCTCGCTTTAGTCTCGCAACGTCACCCTTTTGGTCGCCTAGGAGCAGCAAAGCCTTACCCGCGCGGACATATCCTCTGATGTAGTTGTCTTCCAACGCAATGGCGTTCTCGCACGCGACGATGGCTGCCTCGACGTACTCTCGTCCTTTGGGAGACGAGGCGTCGCCGCCGAGTTTGAGCGCCGTCGCGGCTTGATTACCCAAATACGCAATCTTACCCGGTGCCAAGCGGACGGCTTCGACGTAATAGTTGTAAGCGAGCTCAAAGTCCTTCCTTTTAAACGCATCCATCCCCTTGTCGTTCATCGATTCCGCAACCGCTTGAGCCTCAGCGCTAGAAGAATCCAAGTCGCTCCGCGCATCCTCAAAGGCGGTGGCGCCTCCGCTCATCCAACCGAGTGATTTCTTGGACTTGACCGCGGCGCCATCGAACCCGACGCCACCGATGCGTTCCCAAGGACGATCTTCGCTCGAACCGGCCATTTTCCCCTCTGTCCAGGCTCGTACCGCCGCATTCGCGCCGTCTCCCAACGCCCGCGTGGTGCTGTACTCTGACTCGCGCACGTGAAAACTCGCCTCTGGTTTCTCCCCAGCCTGCCACGGCACGCGCACATCCACCCCAAAGTTGACGTGCGGTCGATACTCCCCTCTCGCCCGAAGCATCGCGTCAATCTCAAACGGATCCGCACCCGACAGCGCCAATTTCAACACGTCCTCCAAGCTTTGCAACGGAGGAATCTCGTACGTCCTCCTCCACCTCTCGTAATCAAAATTCGCTGTCGTCAGCGTGTGATACGCCGCCGTGATTCTCGTAAACTTCTCCTTCGCCCCTTCCGGATCATCGGGGTTCTTATCTGGGTGCCACCGCAAACACAACGCTCGATACGCGCGTCGAATCTCCTTCTCATCCACATCCAAACCCACTGCTGCTGAACAAAACGCACTGTCGTCACGCTTCGTCGTCGTGAAACCATTCGATCCATCGCATCCATCGGCCAAACCACCGACGAGTCCGAGCGTGACGAGCGCGTCGCGTCGCGTCATTCCCCCATCGGCGTCATCGCGAGACATGTTCGCCGCACACGCTCGGCGTGGAGTGGCGTTTCGCATCGTGGGAAAACGCACGCGAGTGTTGTTTGGGTGGACCCCCTATCCATTTTTACGGTTCATGACTCGTCTTTTGATAGCAATTTTCAAAGTTTCGTTGGATTCGAAACATTAAGTCAGCACTGCGTGACTCTCCGAACGAACGGGTTCGGCCGCGATACGACGATGCGCGGGTCGTCGACGACGATGTCGTCGTGTGTGACCTCTAAGTCGTCGGTTTCGGTCTCGGCGATACGTCGAAGCGCGTTTCGAGGAAGACGACTGCGTTCGAGCGCAGATGTAAAAGTCGTTGACGATCCTCGTCAGCAGCGCGCGCGAGGACGGAACGCGCGACGATGCGCGACGACGACGACGCGCGCGATGGAGGCGGCACCGAGACGAGAGTTGGAAAAGATCACGTCGAGCGAGGAGTTTGAGGCGGCGATCGCGGAGGAGAATCGGGTCGTGGTGGTGGATTTCATGGCGACGTGGTGTAGGAAGTGTGTGTTTCTTAAAGGAAAGTTGGAAAAATATGCGAGCCGACACGATCCGAACGCGGTGAAATTTTGCGTCGTGGACGTGAATGCGGTGCCGCAGGCGATGATTCGTAAGTGTGGGGTGACGAAGATGCCCACGTTGCAAATCTATCGGGGTTCTGAAAAGGTTTGGGAGCTCATCGCCGGCGAGGATGGGGAGTCGGTGTTACATAAACTGACGTTTGCCATCGAAGAGCAACAAAAGGGAAAGAAGAAGACGTCGAAGAGCGCGCGTTGAAGGGAAGAAGAAACAAAAAAACAAATGTACATCTATGCGCTTGACAACGCGAGCTAATAACTATTACTACGCGCGCACGCCGCTTGTTGTAACAACATCAGAAACCGCACTTGCATTGAGGAATATGAGAGACGTAACGCTCGAGTACAGAAGTCGCCCGCTCGCGAATTTGTATCCACTGAGCGTCTACACACGCCGACGCCAAAGTCGTTGGATCAGAATAATCGTCTTCGAATCCGCTCAGGACGGCGAGCCGCAAGAAGACTTGCGCAGCGCCAAACTTTGTGCGCTTGTCTTCGCGATTCGTCAGCGCTAGGCACACACCTTGTCCGGATGTATTCACCGCGCGGAGCAAATCGATATTCATGGCGTTAAAATCCATGCCGTGCGATTCCTCAAGTTCTGCGGTTGTGAATCCATTCGAGGCGGCGCCCGTGAGCCGAAACGAGACCAAGGCGCTGTCGTCCACCAAGGAGTTTTCGTCGACTTCAAATCGTAAATCCTCCCCCATCGTCGCAGCGACGAGTCGTTTCACTTCCCGCGTCACTTTGACCGCATCATCCGGTAAGGGTGTCTCCAAGGCGCGAATATCACGCATGACAGACTCTTCATCCAGCCCGACGCCGATGATCACCAAGCAGGTACTCGTGGCGCTGACCAATTCGCCGACGCTCGGCTCAAGTTCCAGTCGCGACTTGCCAGAAAAGTGAAAATCATAACTAATCATGTTCGCATCTTCGGTGACCGTCAAGACACCTTTTGAGCGCAAAGTAGCATTGGGAATCATCTTCGTCGCCCAGTGCTGAAATCGAGCGAACACGAGGGGTGAAGACGTCTCGTACGCGAACGAGTTGCACATCGACTGCTTGCCTCCTGCAAAGTGCGTTGTCTTTTTATTGAGTGAAAGCGGTCCTCGAGTCACAATCTTGGGCGCGTCCTCGGGTATTTGTTTACGAAGACGGCCACCCGTCGGCGATATCACGTACGGGAGCGGACCGGTACCCCAGTCGTGACCGCTCTTGCCCTCTGGCTGCGGTAACATTTCCACGTCTAGTATGCTTGTGAGCGGAGCGTTGGCGTTGACGCACTCAATCACTCTCGCCCCCGGCGCTTTCGACGCAACCAAATCTTTCGCACTCCGTAACCTTTCCTCTTCCCCTTGAAGCAAATCAATCTTATTGAGCAAGACGATGTCCGCACACGCCAACTGCGCATCCCACACTTCTCGTTCCACCAAAGGCCCTCCATCCGCCGCTGTCTCGGCATCGACGACGCACACAACTCCATCAAGCCTCGCCCTCGTCAGTGCCCCAAAGTTGCGGTCTAGTCTCGAAACCACTTCTACCGGATCCACTAAACCGCTCGTCTCGATCAACAAGTAATCAAACAACCCCAAATCGCTCCCGTCCGCATCTGCGTTTAACAACTCCACCACGCCCTTTTCCAAATCGTCTCGCAGCGTACAACACAAACATCCATTCGTCAGTTCCGTTACCTGCACCGTCCCCGACGACGACGACGACGAGTGCGCAGTACCACCACCATCACGCCCGTTCCCGTTCCCATGCATCGTCACCTCTGTCGCTCTTCGCACCAACCGCGCATCCACGTTTACCGCCGCAAAATCATTCACCGCCGCCGCCACTCTCAACGAACGCCTATTCTCCAACGCCCTCTTCGCCAACGTCGTCTTCCCACTCCCGAGAAACCCCGTCACCAGCGTCACCGGCAATCGTTTCTTTGTCGCCGGCGCGAACGCCGTTCGGTTTTCGTAGTTTCTAAACATGTTCACCAGTCTCTCATCGTCGTCAACCTTTTTATCACCGGCGTCATCATCCCTCGTCGTCGCCGCACGATGATGACGCATTCCGCGACGCTCCTCCCGACGTCGCCTCGTCGTCGTCGCGGTGTTCGACGATGGCGCGACGTGCGCGCGCATAGCAATGACGAGTAAACAAAAAGATTTTCCGTTTCGTTTTCAGCGCTTCAGC
>Ga0181579_10001593_pt1 | contig 18692 bp, 21 predicted proteins | sample 071ome_24_FD_132996 | JGI IMG/M metagenome (GOLD analysis project Ga0181579, IMG submission 132996) | Coastal salt marsh microbial communities from the Groves Creek Marsh, Skidaway Island, Georgia - 071402CT metaG (megahit assembly) | ecosystem: Environmental > Aquatic > Marine > Intertidal... | reverse complement strand
GGCAATATCGTCGACAGCGGACCTCGCGAGGGAACCGGCCGAGCTCACGGCAGCGCAGGTCCAGCAACAATTGAGTGTCCAGACCCTGAACATAGCCAAGGCCCAACCCACGGTCGTCCAGTAGTTGTTTGAGCAGGGATGACCAGAAGGATTTCCGCCTCCGTCAATACAGCTGAAAGACGCCGGTTCGCTTGAATTCCTGGAAGTGTGCCAGCGCCCGGCGATGCCCTTCCAGCAAGCTAGGCAGGGAGTCCATCGCGAACCATTCCAGCGCCAGGGTTTCCACCCCGTCCACATAAAGCTCGCCGCGCCACCGTCTCGCGTGGAAATCGAGACCGAAAGCCTGCACCTGGTCGCCGTTGGGATAGGTGATGGTCTCATGCCGCGGGTCCGAGGAAAACCCCCAGGGTGCGGGGTCGAGGACCTCAAGCCCGGTTTCCTCGCGCACTTCCCGAAGCATGACCTGAAGAATGTCCTCGCCCGCCTCGGCGTATCCGGACGGCATGCACCACAGCCCGTTATCGGCCCGCCGCTGCAACAGCACGCGCCCGTCCTCGCGTTCGATGATGCAGCGCGCGCCCGGCATCAGGATCAGCCGGTCGCCGACAACCTCGCGCAGGCGTCCGAGATAACTATCCTTGAAGTCGCTCAAGCCCGAGCGCCGCTCCTACATCGTGGCGCCGATTTGCCAGGGAATGAACTCGTTGTCGCCGATCCCGAGTTCCTCGCTCTTGGTCGGCTCTCCGGACGCGGTGCGAACGACCTTGTCGAAGATGCGTTCCCCCATCTCCTCGATCGAAAGATCCTCGTCCAGCACCTCGCCGCAATTGATGTCCATGTCCTCCTCCATGCGGCGGTACATGGTCGTGTTTGTCGCAAGCTTAAGCGAGGGAGCCGGCTTGCATCCGTAGCAAGAACCTCGTCCGGTGGTGAAGGCGACGACGTTGGAGCCGCTGGCAACCTGTCCGGTGATCGAGCAGGGGTCGTATCCGGGACTGTCCATGAACACGAACCCCTTCGCGTCGATCCGCTCCGCATAGTTATAAACGCCGCAGAGGTTGGTCACGCCGCCCTTGGCCGCCGCGCCGAGGGATTTCTCGAGGATCGTGGTCAGACCGCCCGCCTTGTTGCCCGGCGAGGGATTGTTGTTCATCTCGCCGCCATTGCGCTCGCAATAGTCTTCCCACCACTTGATCCGTTCGACGAGCTTCTCTCCGACCTCGCGGGAAACCGCCCGGCGGGTCAGCAGATGCTCGGCCCCATAGATTTCCGGGGTCTCGGCGAGCACGGCCGTGCCGCCATGTTGAACCAGAAGCGTCGCCGCCGCGCCGAGGGCGGGGTTAGCCGTCATGCCCGAATAGGCGTCCGAGCCGCCGCATTGCAGCGCCAGGGTCAGCTCGCTCACTGGAACCGTCTGTCGCACCGCCTTGCCCGCCTCCGGCAGCATGTCGGTAATCAATCCCAAGCCACGCTCGACGGTCTTACGGGTCCCGCCAGTATCCTGAAGCGTCATGGTCTGAAACTTGGGTCCGCGCTCGAGCCCGTAGGCCTCCAGCAGGAAATCGATCTGGTTCACCTCGCAGCCGAGACCGACCATGAGAATACCCGCGAAGTTCGGATGTTGGGCAAAGCCCCAGAGCACGCGCTGGAGGTTCGCGTATCCCTCGCCCGCCCCGGCCATGCCGCAGCCCGTCGAGTGGGTCAGCGCGACCACGCCGTCGACTGTCGGATGCTTGGCCATGAGCTCGTCGGACACCGCGTCGGCGATGTATTTAGCCGCCGTGGCCGAGCAGTTTACGCTGGTCAGCACGCCGATATAGTTCCGGGTTCCGACCCGTCCGTTACTCCGCTCATAACCCTCGAAGGTGCGCCGCTCGGCCTCGGGCACGAAGGCCGTGGGCGTTACCCCCTCGCAGAACTGATAGTCCCGATCGAAATCCTTCATCTCCACGTTGTGGACATGCACATGCTCGCCGGGCGCGACGTCCTGGGTGGCGAAGCCGATGACCTGATCGTATTTCCGAATCTCGGCGCCCTTGGCGATCGGACGCGTCGCGATCTTATGACCGGAAGGGATTTGCGCGGCCGCCGCGATACCCTCGTCGTCAATGCCGGTTCCCGCCAGCATGTCGACGCGCGCGGTCACCACGTTGTCGGCGGGGTGCAAGCGCACGGTCAGTCGGTTTCCGGAATTGTGCCCGGGCTCGGCCATGGTGAAATCTCCATTTCGTGTTTGGCCGGACTATAGCCCAGCGCCGCCCCATGGGAAACGGGCTTGCTGGTCTGGCCGGTCGGGCGTAACACAGAACAAATTCTGACCAGGAGATCATGAAATGGGTAATCGATTGGCCGGCAAGACGGCACTCATCACGGCGGCGGCACAAGGTATCGGACGCGCGTCCGTCGAAGCGTTCATCGCGGAGGGAGGACACGTGATAGCGACGGACATAAACGTCGACAAACTGTTGGAACTGAAAGGCCTCGACGGCGTGGAGACACGTGTCCTCGATGTCCTCGACGCCGACGCCATCACCGCCGCCGCCAAGGAGATCGGCGCCGTCGACATCCTGTTCAATTGCGCGGGCTTCGTGCATCACGGCTCGATCCTGAATTGTGACGAGGCGGCCTGGGACTTTTCCTTCGATCTGAACGTGAAGGCCCAGTACCGGATGATCCGCGCCTTCCTGCCGGCGATGATCGAGGCCGGCGGCGGCTCGATCATCAACATGTCCTCGGTCTGCTCCAGCCTGAAGGGAATCATTGATCGCGCGGTATACGGCGCCAGCAAGGCGGCGGTGATCGGCCTTACCAAGTCGGTATCCGCCGATTACCTGCGTCAGGGAATCCGTTGCAACTGCATCTGCCCGGGCACGGTGCAATCGCCGTCGCTTGATGACCGAATCAACGCCTTCGACGACCCGGTTCAGGCCCGCAAGGACTTCATCGCGCGGCAACCCCTGGGGCGGCTGGGAACAGCCGAGGAGATCGCCGCGATCGCGGTTTATCTCGGGGCCGACGAGTCCGCCTATACCACCGGCCAGCCCTTCGTTATCGATGGCGGCATCCTCGGATGACCACGGTATCGGATTTCAGCCTTCCAGCCTTTCGCGCGGCCCAAGAGAGGATCATCGGGCGGACGCGGCGTACTCCGTTGATCGACGCCGCGCCGGTGAAGGAAGATCCGGCCCCCGGCGCGCGGCTACTGCTCAAGCTCGACAACCTTCAGCCCACCGGATCGTTCAAGGTGCGCGGCGCGAGCAATACGCTGATGACCCTTACCGATGCCCAGAAACAAGCCGGGCTGATCACCGCGTCGGGCGGAAATCATGGTTTGGGTGTCGCCTACGCCGCCGCCATGGCGGGCAGTCCGGCGGTAATCTATCTGCCCACGAGCACACCGGCGGCAAAGGCGGAAAAGCTACGATCCTGGGGCGCCGAGGTCATATCCGCCGGCGCGGTCTGGGACGAGGCCAATGTCGCCGCGCTCGAGCATGCCGAGCGGTCTGGCATGACCTACATCCATCCCTTCGCCGACCCGCGCGTCATTCATGGTCAGGGAACCTCGGCGCTTGAGATTCTCGAGGACGCGCCGGAAACCGATATTCTCTTGGTCGCGATCGGCGGCGGCGGCCTGATCGCGGGCGTGGCGGCGGCGACCAAGGCGGTGAAACCCGACATCACCGTTATCGGGATCGAGCCGACCGGCGCGCCAACCCATTTCGAAAGCCGGCGCGCGGGCAAGGTCATCACCCTGGACAGGATCGAAACCCGGGCCGGTACATTGGCGCCGCGACGCTCGGACGACCTAAACTTCGACCTGATTCAGAACCATGTCGACAATATCGTCCTGGTCGAGGACTCGGACATGGAGAATGCCGCGCGATGGCTTTGGTTCGAGTTGGGAATCGCGGCGGAACTGAGCGGCGCCGCCGCGGTCGCCGCGCTGATGACCGGAGCGGTTACCATCCCCGACGGCAAGACGGTCGCCGCCATCGTCTGCGGCGCCGGCACGGACGGGATCGGGTGAGATCGTCAAAGCCCCCTGTTGGTTCAACTCCAGAAAGAGATTTCGCGCTTACCAGATCACGGGAACGCCATAGTCTTGAAAAACCCTATCCGTCGTTACCACCGGCAGACCGCGCCGCTTGGCTTGAGCGATGAGCAGTCTGTCGAATGGATCGCGATGTGGTCCGGGCAGTCTTCCGCCATCGTTGGCATCCTCGAAGGTAATGTACATCATTTCGAGGCCCGCGGTCCTGATATGACCGATTAATCCCGTCGCGATATCCGTTGCCTCGGCAAGTTTTCCAATTCGATGCTTGGTCGCGATTTCCCACGCGCTCGCGGCGCTGACCCAAACCACCGAGTCGCTGGTTTCAATGGTCCTGACCGCGCGTTCCGAAAGCTCATCCGCGCCCAGAAGCCACCAAATCAGGGTGTGCGTGTCCAGGAGCAATCAAACACCCCATCGCTTAAGCTCTTCCTCCGGAAGCGGGTCGAAAAAATCATTGGTCAGCTTTCCCTTGACGAATCCGCCAAGTCTCCGCGTTGGTTTCGCATCCAACGGCACGATGCGGACCAAGGGTTTCCCCGCGCGGGCTATCACCACTTCCTCGCCGTCGAGAGCCTTTTCGACAAGGCGCGAAAGTTGGCTCTTGGCTTCGTGCATGTTAACTTGCGTCATGTTCGATCTCCCAAATCCATCTTAGCTAGACTTAGCTAGATAAGATAGGGGGGAGGACGCGCAAACGAACCTTATCCGGCGCAATATTGATCCAAGGGAAACGCCGCGCCGATCTCCACGGTTTTTCCAGGCGGCAAGATATACTCGCTGGCGCCCTGGATGGGCGTCGCCGGGTTCCAGTCATAGGTGTAGCCCAGCCGCGTCCAGGGGTCGCCGCCCGGGGCGTATTGCTGTTTGTAGATACTCTCGAAGAACGCGAGATAGCTCGGGATATGACCGTCCTTGGTGGTAACCGGGAAGCCGTTGACCAACGGGTTCACGGGAAGACCGTTTCGCATCTCGAACGCGATGTTGCATTTGGTGTCGTTGATCTCCGGGTCCGGGCAAGGACGCAGCAAGTCGTCACGGTCGACCCATAGCTCGACAGCCATCTCATAGGATCTGCGGGGATCCAGTCCGAGCCACTCCTTGATACGATTGATCACCGCTGGCCCCTTGAGCCCGGTGGCCCGGCAAAACCGTTTCAATTGCGGCGCGGCGGTGACCCAAGGCGGGCTGGCGATCACCGACGTCGTGGACTTTTGCCCTTTGTAATAGTTGTTGTAAGCCTTCAGCGACATCACCGAGATGACTTTCAAAACTTGCTTCTTGGCCGGGTCTCGCCAAACCAGCTCGCTATTGCCGTCATTTATCGGGAACAGTCTGTCGTAGACATTCGCGGGGTTGACCGGGCCCGCGCCGGCATGGGCCACGCTGAACGCGATATCATCCAGGGTTAGTGTTGGCTGGGGCGCCGGTTGATGCGTTCCGGCCCGCTTGCCGTCCATGGCGCATCCGGCGATGGCAAGGACACCGACGAGAACAAGAACCGCTTTCATGCTTCACTCCTCCACCTTTTGAATAATATTTTAGGAGAATTTCCACGCTCCGCCAATGTCGCTTCCACGCAAGACCGGTCGGCGCGCGTGATGTAGCCTTTCCCGTGCCTAACATCCCGCGAGAAATGCAATGCTCGACCTATCCATGCACGCCATCATTGACACTGATCGCCATCCCGTGACCCAGGCACCCGGCCATGACGGCCTGGTTTCACGGTGCCGCGCGGAATGGGCGGCGAACGGAAGCTTCAGCCTGGAGGGGTTTCTGCGGCCCGAAGCCCTTGAACAAAGCGTCGCGGAGATCAACCCCGTAATGAACGCGCACGCCTATCACCACGCCGCGAGGCACAACATCTATTTCTCCAACGCCGGCGATGTCCCCGAAGCGATCAACACCCCTGCCTTGATACAGCGCAGTTCCAACCACACACTGACCGCCGATCAGCTCGAGGGCATGATCATTCAACGCGTTCATCGATGGCCTCCCTTGACGCGCTTCCTGGAGATGGTCTTGGGCAAGCCGGCGCTCTATCCGATGGCGGACCCCATGGCCGGCGTGAATGTCATGAGCTATCGCGAGGGAGATCGGATCGGGTGGCATTTCGATCGAGCTGAATTCACCGTCACCCTGCTTCTGCGGCGTCCCGAACAAGGCGGCATGTTTCAATACCGACACAATCTCAGGGCTCCAGGCGAGCCGAACCATCGGGGTGTCATCGCCCTGCTATCGGACGAGGACCCGGAGGTCACGGATCTTCCGATCAAAGCCGGCACATTGAACGTTTTCGCCGGCTACCGGTCACCGCATCGGGTCACGCCGACCCAAGGTCATATGTCGCGACTGGTCGCGGTTCTGTCCTATATGGAGGAGCCCGACGTCGTCTTCTCCGCCGAGGATCGGCTACGGTTCTATGGCCGGGCCGATCCCTCCTCCCCCGTGCCGAGACCTCGCTCCGGTGGGACCGGCGCTTCCGCGCGCGCCGTCAACCAGCCGTCTCGCCCGTAGAGGCGGGCTTTCGGATCAAATTCAGCCCGAGATGAAAAGCATCGAAATTGCGGAGCCGGTGCCCTGGCGGGAAATCTTCGACGGGGACACTGCAAAGCAGCGGCACGATCTGTTCGCTCAGCCCGCCGTGCGAACGTAGCGGAACATCGAGTCCCGAGAGATCATGGTGTTCCGCCGAGATGCCGAGGACCTTGTTTTCGCTCGAGATCAAGATGATATCGCCGACCCGGTCCTCCGGCAGTTCAAAACGGGTGCAGGCTTCGGCTCGGCTCAGAACCGCCGCCATGCCGTCCATTTCGGCGAGCGCGCCGATGACACCGACAATATCCACTTCCTCCGGAAGATAAGCCGTGGCGAAAGAGCCGAGCGCCCCGTGGTGAGCGACATAGGGATCGGTAATCGGCAGGATCACCCGGGCTCGGCTAACACCGATGAGCCCATCAAGCACATCCTGCAAATAGATCACGTCCGGTTCTCCGGACGCGTCATGCTTGGCGCTCATGCCGTGATCGGCGGTCAGTACCAGGGTCGCGCCGAGTTTGTCCAGCGCCGCCCAATAGCCGTCCATCATGGTGTAGAACGCGTTCGCGCCGTCGGACCCGGGAGCGAATTTGTGCTGGATATAGTCGGTCGTCGATAGATACATCAGGTCGGGCCGCTCGCGCTCCATCAGCCGGACGCCGGCGGCGAACACGAACTCGGATAGATCCGCGCTATAGACCGAGGGCACCGGCAATCCGGTAAGCCCGAGCACGTCCTCGATCCCGTTCCCGGCGAGCGTGACCTCATCCGCTTTCTCCGCGGAAAAACAGATCGAACCTCCCGGCCCGTGCGACAAACCGTGCCCCAGCAGACGCCGGAGCTTATCCTTGGCCGTAATCACGGAGATCCGAGCGCCCTCCGCCTCGAAAGCCGAGAAAATCGTCGGAGCTCGAAGATGCGCCGGCTCATTCATCATGACCTCCGCGTCCGCGTCGCGATCGTAGAAGAAGTTGCCGCAGATACCGTGAACCGACGGCGGACGCCCGGTGACAATCGAAAGATTATTGGGATTGGTAAAGCTCGGAACCACGCATTCCGCCCGAAGGTCCGCGCCGCGCGCCAACATACCGGCCGTGAACGGCATATGGCCGGAGGTCATCGCTTGTTCGATGTAATCCGGCTCGGAGCCGTCAATACAGACCACCACCAACGGGCGCGCGGGCCAGTGATAGTCGCGACCATTCACGCTTAACGTTCGGTCGGCCTTGCTCATGGCACCCTCCTTGGATCACTCCGGGAAATCCTCGCGCTTCGACGCGCGGTCTCGCGCCGATCGCGGCTACTCAGCGGCCTTGGCGATCAAGAACTCTATACGCTCGCCGTCCTCGGTAATCTTCAGCAATTCATGGCCGGCGGTATTGCAGAAATGCTTGAAGTCCAGTGGCGATGCCGGATCAGTGGACACAACGCGAATTCGCGCGCCCGCGTCGAGGCTTTTTATCGCCTTGCGCGCCTTCAGAACCGGCAAGGGACATTTGAGCCCACTCGCGTCGATCAGGGCAATGTCGTCACTCATTATGAAATCTCCAACGCGGCACTCCACGCGGGGCCCGCGATCACCTTGTCACCATACGGCGTCCGGCAATCACATCACCATCTCAATGCCGAAATCCCACCGTTCCCCTTTCACCCGACATGGGCCCTTGAAATGCCCGGAGAACAAATGGCTGATCAAAATTATTTAGGTTTTTTCGCGGGCTAGCGAAAGCCTGTAGTTTCCCCAAACCTGTGGATAAGTCAGAAATCCAAAAAATATCGACTTGGCTCAATCAACTCTCGTCGCGCCACCATCTAAAGCAATTCGCGAAATCACCATAAATTTAGAAAGATTTTTTATATAAGGATTTCGATGTGAAAAGCGCAACTTATCCACAATCTTTTCACAGCCTGGCCTGCGGAACCTCGCGAATCCGGCATTAACATCATGGAAACAATTAACTTATTCGCTTATCCGCAATTCATGAGCCGGCTTCATCCGTCCCGCCGTCGGGCAACGAGAAACAATCGCCGTGCCTCGGCTGTTCACCCTCGCGCGCTCGACGGGATCCCAGGAGAGTTCATCGAGATTCGCCGCGAGCGAGACGGGATGCTGGAGACGCTAGATCCGATCCGCTGCTCCGCGCGGCGCGGCGCGGGCGAGCCCTCGAACATCCGGAAGACCAGCCGTCATTTCGCGTAAAACATCATCAAGCAGCGACCGCGCCTGATCCTTGTCCCCCGCCACGCGACCGGCCCGAAACAGGGCACTCAAGAGGCCAAGCGGCGAGACGGGAAGGCCTACGTCTCCGCGCGCGCCGACGGCTTTCGCCGACCACAGGATTTCAGCGTCACCGCCGATCCTTCGCAAGGTGAGGGACAGCGTCACCCGACGCTCCGCCCAAACAACCGCGTAGGCCAGCGCCCCCACGTCGACCCTTACCTCCAACGCGTGATCGCATCGCGCGTGGTTGGCCAGAACGCGCAAATCGCTGGGACGGCGGAGATCCAAGGCTAGGTGGCGAGCCATTCGGTCGCGACGAGCGCCGGACACCAAGCGGTCAAATCGAACCGCGAGAAATCGTTCCACGGCCGCCTCGACCAGATGGGCCCCGACGGCGCCGCGGCCTGTCGCTTCCGCCGGGAGCAGCACCACGCAGCTTGGCGGGTTTCTCAGGAACGCATCCCGCGGGCCGGGCATCCCTCGCTCGTGTCCCGGGCGAGTTGGTGGCGAGAGTGTCGATGGGCCCTCCATAGCACCGGGACCACGGTTGTGTGTCAGCGCGCATGCATGTGCCGCGACCGCTAGGATCAAGGCCGCCGAAACGCTTGCTATTCGGCGGAGCATGATCATGACGACACACACCGTTTCGCCGGGTCAATCTCGATGCGCCCGGCGATGTCGCGACCATCCACGTTAATCGCCAGAACCATCACCCGCCGCCCCACGATCGCGTATCGCGCGGTAACCCTCTCGGCCGCGCGATACCCCGGCAAGCCTCGAAAGCCCCCCAGAAGACGCGCGTCAAAGGACCGCGAAAGCAACCTAGCGGGCGTACCGCCCTCGTCTCCATGCCGGGCTCTCAACGCCGCGAGGATCTCGATCTAACGCCGCGGCGACGCCCCGATAACAGCGCGCAGAAACCCGCTATGACGATCCGTATCAAAGCTTCCGTGCTTGCCGTCCTCGCTTCCCATGAGAATCTCCCGACCACGTAACAGTACGGTTTCGAGCCCATGGCATCGCCTCAGCAATTCATAGAGCTTGGCCCGAGCGACCCTATGTTCGGGCCAGGCGATCTCGACGGACGGCCCCTTGCCGTGCTCGAGCATTCTGAGCAACGGACGCCCCTCCACCTCTCGCTCCCGAGCCGCGATCAACGGTCGTGATGACGCGGAGGAATGTTTAGGCAAGTCGCGCAAAGTCCGGGCCTTGGGCGCGAGGGGCGCCGGCGACCGAGCCGGAGACGCCGCGGCTCCCTTAGTGAGCCTGCCTCGGTCCGGCTTTATCCGTGGCGGACCAAGAGGTGCCTTGGGCGCCGACACTTCCTTGACCGCCGGCTGGACGGGCGACGGTCGCGGCGGCGGCGGCGGTAGAGCAACGGATGCCATGCGCGGCGGCCGGGCCACCGCCGGATCCGTCGAGGTCGGGGGCTCGGGGTTCACGGCGCAAGGCGATCGGGTCTCAACCGATATCCCGGGCGTGGCGATCAGCAAGGCCGCGCCCATGACCATGGAGCCAATCGCCAACCCAAGCAACGGGGCGTGCCAGATGTTCACTTTCCGACCCGTTCCAGAGAGAAAAGCTCCCATCGTATGTAAATCTAAAAATTTTTCGCCACGCCCGCGAAAAAAGGAACCCAAAATTCAATTCGGGCGGCGAAGAACAAACCCCATTTTTTATTTCCTGATTAAAAACAAACCTGAAAAATACAGGCACCTCCGCTTGAATGTCGAAGCAGCTTCACGCTCGAATTAACGAAAACCTCAAGCATTCACTCTCCGCCAGCCCCGCGAAAAACACCTGCGCGCGCCGCCGCTTCCAGCCCCGAACTAGCGTCGCGCGGCCACTGCTTCGCTAAGCACACAAAGGATTTCGAACATGATCGTCGCCCCCGCCATCGCCGTTAGCCCCGAGGGATCGAACGGCGGGGCGACCTCGACCACATCCGCACCGATCAAGTTCAATCCGGATAAACCACGCACCAAAAGCTGACCCTCAAGCGAGCTGAAACCGCCGATCTCCGGCGTTCCGGTGCCCGGCGCGAACGCCGGGTCCAACGCGTCGATATCAAAGGAAAGATAGGTCGGACCGTCCCCCACGACCCGGCGGGTTTCGGCGAGCACCGCCTCGATGCCCATGGCGTGCGCCTCGTGCATCTGAATGACCCGCATGCCGCTGTCATAGCTGAACGACCACTGGTCGGGGTCGTTCAAGCTCCCGCGAATACCGATCTGGATCGTTCGCTTGGGATCAAGCACGCCTTCTTCCACCGCCCGGGAAAACGGCGCACCGTGGTGAAAGCGTGATCCGAGATGGCCATCGCCGGTGTCACAATGGGCATCGATATGCACCATCCCCACCGGCGCTTCCCGTCCCAAGACCCTTAAAATCGGCAGGGAAATCGAGTGATCGCCGCCCACCGCCAAGGGGATCACCCCGGCGGCCTTGATCGGCTCGAACGCTTTTTGAATTTCGTCATGGGCGTTTTCGAGATGATAGGGCTTTTCGACATAGGCATCGCCGACATCCGCGACGGTGCAAAGCTTGTAGGGTTCGACCTTGGTCGCCTGATTGGTCAGACGCATCAATGAGGATTGGTTACGAACCTCGCGCGGCCCATGGCGCGAGCCCGGACGATTGGTCACGCCGCCATCATAGGGAACGCCGATCATGGCGATGTCGAGTCCATCGAGGCTTTCGGTGTACGGCGCGCGCATGAAGGTTGGAACGCCGGTGTAACGAGGGCGGCTCATTTTCTCGAGAACCTTGGGATCCATGGCCATCGGGGCCTCCCTTCAAGCAAGCGTTCGGATCGGCCTCAAGCTATACTGACAACTTCAACGTTGCGCCACAACTTGGAGTTAGCCATGGCCGCCGCTTCAGAGCCCCAAGGGATCAGCATCACCGGTTGGGCGCCGGGAACACTTGGTCAAGTGGTCTCGCTACATGGTCGTTACTATGCCCGGGAATGGGGCTTCGGGCCGTATTTCGAGGCCAAGGTCGCCGCCGGCATGGCCGAGTTCATACCGCGGATGGACCCCGCCCGTGATCTTTTTCTAGCGGCCCGGCGCGGCGGTCATCTGCTTGCCTCGATTACCATTGACGGCTCCGAGACCAGCGCGAACGAAGCCCATTTGCGCTGGTTCATTACTTCGGACAAGGCGCGCGGCACCGGTATCGGCCGGCGGCTCATGACCGAGGCGATGTCGTTCTGCGACGAAGTTGGTTTCGCCCTGGTCTATCTGGATACCTTCAAGGGCTTGGACGCCGCGCGCCATCTCTACGAGGCCCATGGATTCGCACTTGTCTCCGAACATCCCGATACCACCTGGGGCGTCGAGGTCACGGAGCAACGCTTCGAGAGGCGGCGCTAACCGGTGTCAAACCTCGAGATTTTCCTCGGATAGCGGCTTTCGCTCGGCCATGTTGAAGCGACCGTCATAGATCGGGCGCCCGCCGGTGGTCGGGCCCTGATATTGCACGAAGAACATCAAGCCGCCGGTTTCGGTCGACAGATCCTCCTCGTAATGCGGGTCGGCGTGATAGACCACGGTGCCCGGCCCGATCTTGCGTTCGCCGATGGTGAATTCACCCTCGAGCACATACCAGACCTGCGCGAAATCATGGCGATGCCTGGGATGATGGGCCCCCGCTTCGTATCTCACGAAACCAGAATTCGGCTGGGTCGGCGCCTCTTCGGAAGGATGAAAGACCATCTTTGAGTGCTGGCCCGGGAACCGCAGGGTCTCCCATTCCATATCATCCTGATGGAAATAAACCGGGCCGTGATCCTTGGGTTTGGCATCTGACATATGCGCCTCCTAATTTGGTTTATCGGTCGCCGCGCGCCACCGTGGTGTCAATCGGCGAGAAAATCGGACAAGGCGGCGAGCGTGGCGGTCGGGTTCTCCTCGGCCAGGAAATGGCCGCTATCGATCGGCCCACCGGACACCGGTCCCGCGCACCAGGCACCCCAGATCTCCAGGCTTTTCGATTTCTCCCGGCCCGGTCGCTGGCCCCACAGCGCCAATAGCGGACAGGCGATCTTCCCGCCGGCCTCCGCGTCCGCGCGGTCGATTTCCCAATCCACGGTGGCGCCGGCCCGATAGTCGGCGCAGCAAGCGGCGATCACCGAGGGTTTCGCGAAGCACCGTAGATACTCCGCCATGGCCGCCTCGGTGAAGCAGTCCTTCACCCGGGTCCATGAATTCAGCGTATGGCGCAGATAATCGTCGGGATCATGACCGATCATGCGTTCCGGCAACCCGTTGCCCTGGGCGAGAAACGGCCAGTGATAGGCCGCGATGGCCTCCGCCGCGACCATGCGCTCCCAGGTCTCGGAGGTGGGCACCATATCCAGGACCGCGAGCTTGCGCGTTCTCTCGGGATGGTCCAGCGCGAAGCGATACGCGACCCGCCCGCCCCGATCGTGGCCGACGATCATCGCCCCGTCCTCGGACAACGCATCGAGCACCTGCGCGACATCACCGGCCATGGCGCGCTTTGAGTAGAGCATGTTGGCCTCGTCCGGCGCCGGGCCGACGCTGTCGCCATAGCCGCGGAGATCGGGAATGATCACCCGATACCGTTCAGCCAGGCTCGGCGCGATTTTATGCCAATAGACCCCGCTTTGCGGGTAGCCATGCAGCAGAACCACCACCGGCCCCGTCCCGCCGACGCGAACATGGATCGTCGCCTCTCCCGTCTCGACCTTCCTGATCTCGAAACCCTCGAACATACCTGCTTCTCCCGCGCGATCCGGTGGACGTGCCGCCACCAACATCTTACTCTGCCGCCACCGAGGAGAAAGCCCCATGAGCACACCCTATTTCCCCAAGGCCAACGCTGGATGGGAGATCCAGGCACCAGCCGCCGCAGGCCTGGACCCCAGCGCCGTCCAAGCCGCCGTCGACTACGCGATCGCCAATGAATCCTCCATGGATCGCGACGTGTTGAAGGCCCTGACGGAGAAACGAGCCTTCGCCGAACCACCGCCCTGGGGCGACATCATCGGCCCGACCCGCCCTCGCGAGGACCCACATGGTCTTATCCTGCGCGGCGGTCGCATCGTTGCCCAATGGGGTCCGGTGGAGCGGAACGACATAACCTTCTCCGTCGCCAAGAGCCTGCTGTCGATCTGCGCCGGATTGCTGCATGACGACGGCCTGATCCCGGACTTCGACGCCCCGGTCAGGGACCTGGTGGATGATGGAGGCTTCGAGCCGCCACACAATCACCAGATCACCTGGCGACATCTGCTGCAACAGACCAGCGAATGGGAAGGGACGCTTTGGGGCAAGCCCGATGTGATCGACCGCAACCGGGATCTCGCCAAGGACCCGGCGGAGAACCTTAACAAGGGCGAGGAGCGCGAACTCAGCGCGCCGGGTTCCTTCTGGGAGTATAACGATGTTCGCGTGAACCGCCTGTCCCTCGCGTTGATGCGTGTCGCGAAGCGTCCCCTACCGGAACTGTTTCGAGAACGGATCATGGAGCCGATCGGCGCCTCGCCGGATTGGGAATGGCACGGCTACGAGAATTCCTGGGTGGAGATCGGCGACCGGCGGATGCAAGCGGTTTCGGGCGGCTCGCACTGGGGCGGCGGCGTCTTCATCAACTCGCTTGATCAAGCGCGCATTGGCCTGCTGATGCAGCGCGCCGGTGTTTGGGACGGCCGGCGCCTGCTGTCCGAGGCTTACATGCGCGAGGCCGTCGCGCCGTGCTCGGTCTACGAGGATTATGGCTTCATGTGGTGGCTCAACCGCTCCGGCCAACGCCTATCGAGCGCCGGCAAGGACGGTTTTTGCGCCGTCGGCTTCGGCTCCAACATCATCTGGATCGAACCGAAGCTGGACCTCGTCGCGGTGGTCCGCTGGATAGAGCGGGAAACCTTCGACGGCTTTTGCCAAAGGGTCATGGCGGCGATCCGGGACTGAGGCCCACGACCGCCCCGGCGACCATCTATGCGACCGGACGCGGCTGGCTTCCCCCCTTGATCTGGGTACGTTGCATGAGGCGCCGCGCGTTGGCGTCGAAGGGCTCGCGCCGGTGCATGGTTGATCGATTGTTCCACATCAGCAGATCTCCGACCCGCCACTTGTGGGTATAGGTATACTGGGGAAGCGTCGCGAACTCCCAGAGTGCGTCAAGTAGATCCTCGGATTCTTGCCGCTCCAGTCCCATGATATAGGCATTCCGTCGGCGACCGAGATAGAGGACGGGCCGTCCCGTGTTCGGATGCGCGCAGACGATCGGATGCGGCTGTCCCTCGCAGGTCATGGGGTCGCTGTCCTCGCGCACCCCCTGGCGCAGGAAACCGCCGGAATTGTAGGTCCCGTCATGCTTGATCGAGAGCCCGGCGACCTTCTCCCGCAGATGCGCCGGCAACTCATCATGCGCCGCCTCCATGCTGCATAGCGAGGTGTCGCCACCGGCGGGCGGAACCTCCAAGGCATAGAGCATCGAGATATCCGGCGGGTTCTCGAGATAGGACATATCGGTGTGCCAAACCGCCTCGCCGGCACCGAGACTGCCGATCGCCTTGCCATCGTTATCCTTGATGTTGGAGACGATATAGATCTCGGGATAGCCCGCGACCGCCGTCTTGCCGTTCTCCATGATCGGCGCGTGGTCGAGATCACCGAAGCGGCGGCTGAAACCGACAAGATCATCCGGGGACAGGTTCTGATCGCGGAACAGCAAACCATGATGCGTATCAAATGCCCGAGTTACTTCGGAGAACGTGGCGTCGTCGAGATTGGAAAGATCAACGCCCCCGACTTCCGCGCCGACGCTATCGGAAAGTGGTTTCAGCTCGATTTTCGACATTTTGGCGGGCTCCAGGGGCTGACAGGTCTTGTCCCCGATTTTGGCCTTTCTCACCGCGCGAAACAATCCCGGACCGCGCGCCCTGGACGCGGGATGCCACAAAACCCAAATTCACAAACAAGCAGGAAGCGCCCGCTCCCCTCGGCCCGAATTTGGCCCGCTTCTTGCGTGGATCATCGCCAACCGGAAGCCAGGGCTTCCATGACGGCAAGGGAAGACTCTCATGCGTTATCTGAAAAACATCCTACGGCGATTGTCCTCGGTCTATCGGCCCGAAAAGCACTATATGCGGGGGCCGCGCGCCGAAGCCTAACCGGGTTCGCTGTCTCTCTCATAGGGGCGACGTCGAAACCAGCGCTTCGGCGTCGCGCAATAGACTTGGTCCAGGCGCGGTTCGAGCCAAGCGAAGCCAATGGCCAGAACCCCACCGATGATCATCGTCACGCCGTACCAATAGACACGGTCGGGCGCCGTCACGCCTTCCGCCGTCTCCAGCCCGGTCAATGTCAGATAGCCGACGGCGAGGAAAAACACCCCCATCAGCGTGCCGCCGATGCGAAGGACCAGATGGTCGGTACGCGGAAATTTCATGGGCCGCCTCCGCCGTTCTTTCCGCCAAGCTTACTCGAAAAACGGCTACCGCCAAGCCCGATCGCGAACTACCCCGCGTCGGTTTAGGTATTCCGGCGGACCCAGTCCCCGATCCAGGCGCTGATCTCGGCGGAATGCTCGTCCATCATGAACATGTGCGTGGCGCCGGGGAAGCCGACATCCGGCAGTTCGACAAGTTCAGCGGTCCCGCCGTTCGCCCGCACCTTCTCGCCGAACTCGGCGGTCTGTGCCCGCGCGGTCGTCCAACGCTCGGACTCCGAGATGTAGTCACCCAACAGCAAGAGCCATGGCCTGCCACCAACGGTCTCGGGTGAGATCATGTCGTCTTCCGGCCATCCCGAACCCTCGGCGCTGATGAAACCCTTGATCACGTCGGCGTTTTGGACAGCGGCGTTGCTGCCGATATACCCGCCCTGGCTGTGACATAGAAGTATGCAGGGCCCGATCCTTTGCAGCGCCGCGCCGACACCGCGCATCTGCGGCTCCGACGTCGAGGTCCAGCGCGGCACGAATTGCCTTTGGAAATTCTCCAGCGCGTCCAAGGGGAAACGCTGTCCCGGGAACGGCTTGCGGGCCGCGAAATCCTCCTTGCGACCGAAGCGAAACAGATCCCACGCCTGGTCCTGGGTTCGACTGACCGGCGCGCCGTCCCAGATCCCGTCAATGGCACAGAACCCCGACCGTCCCCGCTCGACGTTATCAATCACATAAACCGCGAAGCCTTGACGCAGGAAGTCATGCAGCCAACCGGGCCGGCCGTCCGGCGTGGTCTCCCAACAGGCACCTGTCAATCCGCCGCCGTGCAAGAGCACCAAGGGAAGCGGGTGACGCTGCTCGGCGGGAATGTAGTACTGCACATAGACCTGCTCGATCAGGAACTCACCGTTCGGATCGTGCTCGTAGGGCATATGCGCGCTGAACCACAGGGTTTGGGTCGGTTGACCCGACACCTCGACGGTTCGACCCCCGACATGGAAGCTTCCGAAATCCTTGAGCGCGTACATTCAATCGTCCAATCCGTTGGTGAGATTCCAAAACGCGGCGCATCGTCCCTGTAATACCGAGCCGGATCAAGCTCCATCGCGCTTGACCCGCCGATGGGCGGTCAACACACTCTTGGCCATCATACTCAAGGCCATATTCGGGAGCCGACATGCGGATCGCGCGAATAGACGTGGACGGAACACCCGTTCACGGAATAGTCGAGGCCGACAAAATCCATTTGGTGGAAGACGACCTATTCGACCTCGGCCCGCGCACCGGACGAACGGTCGCCGTGGCCGACGCCAAGTTCCTGATCCCACTCGAACCCAAGACATTCTACGCGGCGGGGCTGAACTACGCCGAACATGTCATCGAGGTCGCCAAGGCCAATAACCGCGAGCCGAACATCCCCAAGGAGGCGCATATCGGCTATCGCGCCAACAACGCGCTGATCGCCCACAACGCCGCGATCGTGAAGCCCAAGGACGCCTCGGAGGAGTTTCAATACGAGGCGGAGCTCGTCGCGATCATCGGCAAGCAGGTCAAGAATATCAGCAAGGCCGATGCCCTGGACTGCGTGTTCGGCTACACAATCGGCAATGATGTCAGCGAGCGGGTCTGGCAACGCGCCGATCGGACCCTTTGGCGGGCCAAGAACACCGATACCTTCGCGCCGATGGGGCCGTGGATCGAAACCGATGTCGAACTCGAGGGCTTGGAGACCACGGTTCGCCTCAACGGTCGCGAGGTCATCCGGTTTCCCACCAACAACATGATCTTCGGGGTCGCCCATTTTATCAGCGAAATGTCCAAGTACCTCACGCTCTATCCGGGCGACATGGTCTGGATGGGCACGGAAGGGCACGCGGAAAACATGAAACCCGGCGATGTCTGCGAGATCGAGATCAGCGGCATCGGCGTGCTGAGTAACCCGGTCGTCGCCGAGGCATGACACGGGCAAAAGGGCGCGGATCATGAAGTTCGGGATGTTCGGCGGCATCAGCGCCGTCGGCGGCGATGTCACCGGTTATCAGACCAGTTACGAGGCCTATATCGACGCGGTGATCGAGGCCGAGGCGCTTGGATATCACGGCAATTTCGTGGTCGAGCATCACTTCACCGGCATGGGTCAGGTTTCGGCGTCGCTCAATCTCCTGACCTTCCTCGCCGCGCGCACCAGCCGTATCCGGCTCGGAACCGCCGTCGTGGTGCTTCCATGGCACAATCCGGTGCTGATCGCCGAGCAGGCGGCGACGCTGGATCTGTTGTCGGGCGGGCGCTTTGATTTTGGTGTCGGCAAGGGCTATCGGTTCTCGGAATTCGAGGGCTTCACCATCCCGATCGAAGAGGCGACGGAGCGCTTTGACGAGGCGATGACCGTGATCCGAACCGCCTGGACAACCCAAGGCCGGTTCTCGCATCACGGAAAGCGCTGGCGGTTCGAGGATATTCTGGTCG
>Ga0181579_10001592_pt1 | contig 18706 bp, 20 predicted proteins | sample 071ome_24_FD_132996 | JGI IMG/M metagenome (GOLD analysis project Ga0181579, IMG submission 132996) | Coastal salt marsh microbial communities from the Groves Creek Marsh, Skidaway Island, Georgia - 071402CT metaG (megahit assembly) | ecosystem: Environmental > Aquatic > Marine > Intertidal... | reverse complement strand
TAGGGATTGTTAGCGGCCCCGCCAGACCCGGGTGTGGTCTGCGCCGCTGTTGAGTCACGGTACATAGGCAGAATATTAGGCATCCGCCGGGAGGAAGTTATGCGCACATTTTTATTGGGCTGGTCTGCGATGCTGGTTGCCCTGCTAATGAATGGTTGTGAGACATTGGGTTACTCGTCGGAGCCAGACGCCTCCTTTGTGGAGCCAATGGTAGAGCGCCGTGATACATTGACCGCGACGGGTTACGCAGTGATTGATGTGCAGCCCAGTGATATTGCTGCTCAGCGTCGATTGCTGGCTATTCGTGCAGCCAAGCTCGACGCCTACCGGGGTTTGACCGAGCAGGTCTATGGGCAGTATCTCGACTCGACAACTACCGTTGCTGATATGGTTGTCCGGAGCGACAGTTTTCGTGCGCGAGTTGAGGGGGTCGTCTATGGCGCAAATCTGGTGCAGATCGAGCCTCGCGGAAGCGACACTTACGAAGTCACCATGTCGCTCGATAAAAGTATCGTCAATGACCTCAGAGTCCTGTATCTGGAAAGAGCAGTCTTGGCGGCGGGTTCATAACGTAACGGAGCATGAAGGGTGCGTGTTTTGAGGACGCTTGCGGCTTATCGGGTTCTGGCCAGCTGTTTTCTCGTGATCGCTTTTCAGGCGCTCGCGCAGGAAACTCCGGCGAGCCTGAGCGATGAGGATGAAGCCGCCAGCTACCTCTCCGCATTCAAGCAACGGGCGCTTGATGCTGCATTCGATTCCGGTGCACGGGTAAAGGGCGTCGCTTACATCGACGACAAAGGCCGTTTGCACGAGCGCACAATGTTTTCCAGTGAAGCCGACGTTCGCGGCGTCCAGATAGACAGCTATCTAGAGGCGATGGGGGGTGAGGCTTCGCTGGATGCCGTTCAGGTCTCGGAGGACGCACGTTGTCAACTCTGGACGGGCAAGGGATCCAGCTCCGGGCTGGTGGCCATTCGCCTTACATCGGGCCCAGCCCGCGAGGCCTCAGAAAGCGCGCTGCGGCAGGAGGAGGAGCGCCGGATTATCACAGCATTGCAGCGGAGTTTGTCAGCAAGTGGTTTTCGTGTGCTCGCGCCGACTGGCCCCAAGCCTAACAGCTATCAAGACACCACTTACGCGAGGGCGCTGGTGGGTGATTGGTCTGAAGGGCCAGCGCCAGATTTCTCCGTTGCGGTGAGTGTCAGGATGTTGGCAGACGATCGAGAAGAAAACGATTTTTACATTAATCATCCTGGTCTGGCGTCTATCGTTTATGTGATCTCCTCAACTGCTAAGCCAGTGAAGTTTGCCGTGATGCTCTCCTTCAGCCAGCCAGCCGCGACTCGCGAGATGGGTGATTTTAGGGCGCTTATCGAGACGGGTGCCTACCGGGCTCTCGAGTCAGGCGAATGGGTGATGGAGCAGGATGAGGATGATCTTGATGACTGGGTGGCGGCGGCTACAGAAGAGTTCGCCGAAGCGACTCACTGCTTACCCCGAGTGTTCACAGTTAGGCGTGACGGACCCGAGCAGTTTAGTGTTGATGCAGGTCGCTCACGGGGCGTTTCGGAAGGAACGTGGCTGTTGGTCGGCGACAGACAGCTGATGGTAAACAATGTGGTGAGCGACATGACACTCGACACCCTCGTTATGTTGCGGGTGGTGCGAGCAGATGATCACCGTGCGCTGGCGCAGCCCCTGCCCTCGGGGCAGGGCGCGTTAGTCTCTCAAGGCGAGTTGCTAGGAACCTTGCCGTAAACAGGAGTGCTGGTATGAGAAAGATGACTTTGATTTGGCTGGTAGCTGCGGCGACACTCGCGACTTTGCTTTCCAGCCGTTCGGCGCTGGCGCAGGAACCCGCAATCATTTCTGATAGCGATGTGGCTCGTCTGAGGGCTTTTATCGGGGATAACAACTTCGATGCATCGCCCTCCCCCGGCGGATCAGCAACCGGAGCTTCATCCCTGTCTGGCGATATCGTCGCGGGCGTTTATACCGTCCGTCCGGGAGATACCTTAAGTGAGATTATGGCGACTCACCTTGGAGATACCGGCGTGAACCACGATGTGATGCAGCATGTCATTGTGAGAACCAATAAATCAGCATTTCGCAGAGGCAACCCTCACTGGCTGATGGCGGGCGCTAAGCTGAGGATGCCGACGGTGACTGATGTGATGGACTACGTTATACCGGGCCAGAAATCCCAGCGCGTTGCCAGCAGTGATGAGTGGGTTCGCTACCCCTGATCAATTGGGCCGTTAGCAGGTAATACGCATCGTGCTGGGGCCTGAGCAGCTAAATCTGACGATCAGGCCTTCGCCGATTTTCCTCGAGGGGAAGGCCAGTCTCCGTATCGATCAACCCGGCCCGCGAGAACTCGGTCTGACAAATTTTCAGGTCGTAAAAGGGTTGGTTTCCATCGATCGAGGCCAGTTATATATCAACCTAGCCGGTGTGGCCCCGACGCTGGTAGCGCCTGATGTTTTCAAGCGTTATGCGGGACAGAGCGTTTTTTTTAGAGTTCAGCTCACACCTGATGGTGCCACCTTACTCCGGCCTATTCCGGCACCCGCCAGCACCTCACCCTCGGGGACGCCATCAGGTCAGGTATTGACCCAACTCTCCGGTACACCTGCCACAGTCTTGCAGCAGTTAATGAGCCCTGAGTCGTTGCGAGCTATGCCCACACCTCTGGCTACCGCTCTGGCCGGGTTAGGCGTCCTATTAAGCCCGGCTATGTCAACTGAAGCACAGGTCGCCAGAGTCAGAGAACTGCTTGGACGAAGCGGAGTGCTGCAGCTGGCCCCTGCTGCTGATGGCGGCGCACGGGAGGCGACGTTCCCGTCGATATTGCTGCGGCTGCTCGGCTTTGGAACGGATCAGGTGACCAAGGAACGGGCCCGCGGAATGCTCGCCGAGATTGATAACCGGCAGGACCGAGCGGTAACCGCTCTGCGATCGGACGTCATCAATGCGGATATTCTGGCATGGGTGAACGGTGCGCCTGTTGAGCTCAATCTGCAGCGGGGGGCGCGGGGTAGCCCGCGAGGTAATCCTTCATGGATTATCAATTTCTATACTCAATTTTCGAAGGATTCAGACGTGTGGCTACGGGTAGAGCACCTACCCGTCAGTACCGTTCGGCTCGACGCCTGGCTGACTGATCCGGGTGTATTCTTGAGGGCACGGGATTCTCGCGCAGAGTTGGTTGGAGAAGTTGCCGAATTTGGACTCAAGCTGGAGCACTTTGCTGTTTTCAACCACGCTAGAGACACGATTACCGGCCCCCTTTCTTCAAGTACTGACAGAGCTCGCTCCGGCGGTCGCCTGGACTCGTCGGTATGAGAGATCTCGACGAGATTAAAGCGATTGCCCTTGAGTACGGCAAACGCGAAGCGCCGAGCATTCTGGCCAAAGGCGAAGGGGAGGACGCTATGTCGATTATTGATGCGGCATTCGACTTAGGCTTGCCGGTTATTGAGGATGAGATGTTGCAGCGTCTGCTCAGTGGCGTCGATATTGGCGAGGAGATCCCAGAGTCACTCTACCGGGCGGTCGCTGTTGTACTAGCCTGGGTGTTTTGGCTCAGAGGAGATGAGCCGGGCCGCTAATAGGGACTCCAAGGGCAGGGTACCCACGTTACACCTCGGTCTGGCGACCCCTCGTCTGTCCACGCTTAAGGCGGCCCAACTTGTCGTAAGTCTCTCCCACGTCAGCCGAGCGGCTCGAGCGCAACACATCCAGAGCGGAACGCGCTGACTCTATTTTTCTATCTATCAGCATCGCGTTCTTTAAGTGTGAATCTCTGCACCGGGCTAAAACAATTTTGATTTCATCGATCAGGGCGCCATGTTCAGCATCTGCTGGCTCGACGTCCCCACCTTCAATCAATACCGGTAATAGCGATGACAATACATCAAGCGTTTCAGATTTGCGGAGTTGCAGCGCCTCAAATTTGTCGAGATCACCGGCCTTAAGAAGCTCAAACTCCTCTTCCAGAAGTGATTCCAGTGCGTTGGCTTTGTGCAGACCGTCACGAAGCGTGTCCGAAGTTGCTTCAGGCCCTGGTGTGGTCATGTCAGGAGATCGCCGCGGCTGAGCTGCTCAGCTAATCATTCGCTCAAGGTCGAGCATGCTCTCGGCAATACGCTTCGCATCAAGCGGGTAGTTTCCTTCCATGATGGCCAGTCGCAGCGCCTCGACTTTGGCAGCGTCGAACTTCGAGTCCTCTATCGCTCTTACGACAGAATCACTGAGTTGTACTTGAGCGCTTGATTGCGCTTCGGTTGCTGCGCTTTCGCTTGTCTGGCTCTCGGATTGACTGACAGAGGCTTTTTCCGCACGCAGGTCTTTCTTCCCGGTGCTTTCCGGGACAACGCTGCGCATGGTTTCAGTAATGCTTGGCATCGCCTTCGCCTCCTAGTTACCCGTCGGCACCTTGGCGCGGACGGTTTTTTTCCTCTTCCGCATTAAATATCGGCACCATTAGAGAAAACTTTAGCACTCGATTCATAATAATTCTACTTGCCCGATCCCTGTCACTCTTGCCCGCAAGTTCCGCCCGGACTCGACATTGACCACATCGATCGATTCGCCGATGGTTGCATCCCGGCTGATCCGCACGACATTGGTTACGGTGAGCGCACCGCGGACCAAATAAACCTTAATTTCTTCATTTTTACGTACAGCTGGTGCCATTTTCACGGTAGATCGCCGCAATTTATCGCCAGGATTAATATCTCGTAGCGCCTCAAGATAGGCAAAATTAGCGTCGGCGGGTATTAAATCTGACGGAGCTCGGCCCTCCACTATCCCCCAGGAGAATGCATCGCTTGATAACCTATTCCCTCTGGGAATATATTCTGTCGCGAACCATCCCCCAATGGCACTGCCTGTGGGAGTTTCTGTGCCAGCGGCCGTGACTGCGGCAAAGTGACTTTCTAACAAAATTTCTCCGGGTTGCACGGCCGCGACCAATGTTTGGTCCAATACATCTTCAAGGACCAAAACGGGGGAGCTGACGCTACTACTATCTGACAGGGTAGAGCGCACCACGTCACCTCTTTTTAATGCATCCCCCGCGTTAAGCACCGCGTTGTAGCGGAACACACTGATGCCGCCATTAAGTCGAATTTGAACAAACCCGCGCCACTGTGGGGCCGTGCAATCGAGTTGTGCGGTGGCGCGATCGTTAAAAGGAAAGCTTACTGCAAAGGGTCCCTGACAGTCTGGCAGGACCAGCCGCCTGTCCGCCAATCTGACTTGCACTGCACCGGGGTCCGTCAGGTAAGTGGCTGCAGCTGCATCCTGAACTTGTACGGTGACTTCCTCTTTTATAGCGGCCTGATCACGCGAAGCTGTGGCGTCCAGTGGTAATAGCGCAAGTGCCCCCAGCTGGAGCCAGGTTATCAACCACCGGAACTGCGGTGAGGAGCGTCTGCTTCGGCTTCGTTGGTCTGAGTGCTGGGCTAGCAAGGCATGTTGGCTAGTGGCAGTCATCCGCTGAGTATGACCAATAACCCTCAGGGCAACCACCGGCATGTTTTTGCCGCATGCTCTTACAGAGGCAGGCTTACCGACCCGAAAATTAAAATAAATACATAAAAAACAATGGCCTATAGGTATTGGCACGTTTCCTGCTGTCTACTGAATCGAAATAGGCATTCATTGGTTTTGCGACATGTTGGACAAACTTTTTGGAATTCACGCCGATGCGCTGCAGTTGAAGTCGCGCAGGATGCAGGTGCTGTCCAACAACATTGCTAACGCCGACACGCCTGGATTCAAGGCGAAAGATGTCGACTTCCGGACAGCACTGGGTTGGCAACTTGGTATCGGACGACTCCGAACGACACATGAACAGCACTGGAAAGGCCCCGGCCACTCAGACAACGGCGAGGTCTTCACGGTTCCTTACAACCCCTCTGTCGATGGAAACACCGTCGAAATAGGCCTTGAGCAAGCGAAGTTTGGTCAGGCGTCGGTGGAATATCAAGCGACTTTGGATTTTCTCCAGGGTCGGGTCACGGCCTACAAGCGCGCGCTGAAGGGAGAATAAGTCATGTCGATGGACAAGGTTTTTGGGGTCGCTGGTAGCGCGCTGGCAGCGCAGCTCGTCAGGATGAATACCACGGCATCTAACCTGGCTAACGCCGCGAACACTGCCGCCACTGAAGAAGCGGCATTTAAAGCCAAACGAGTCGTGTTCCGCACACTCATCAGTGACATGCAGGTGGGTGAGCAAACTCGGTACGCGGGCTCAATAGAGATCGCCAATATCACTGACGATCCGACGCCCTCCCCCAGGTCATATGACCCGGGCAATCCCTCTGCGGATGGAGACGGCTACGTCTATCAAAGCAATGTCAACGAAGTTGCCGAGATGGTGGAAATGACTGCAGCGGCCAGATCCTACCGAAACAACATTGAAGTTATCAATACAGCGAAGCAGATGATGATGCGAACGCTCGAAGTGATGAAGACATAAGCCGAGACGAGAATAGGAGACCTCTTTGTGTCAGCGATTGATTCAATATTGACGACTGAGCAGTATCAGGCGCAACAGGCAAACGCCATCTATCGGGAAGATGATGGCGATATGTTGGGCCGGGACGCTTTCTTGCAGCTCTTCACGGCGCAGCTCAAGAATCAAAACCCTCTTGATCCAATGGAAAACGAGGCATTTGTTGCCCAGCTGGCACAGTTTTCATCGGTTGAGGGCATTAAGGGGATGCAGTCATCTCTCGAGCGCCTGGTGGGCAACCTTCGCGAACAGTCCCTGCTCACTGGTTCCGCCTTGGTGGGCAAGCGGGTTGCAGTAGCTGGCGGTTTTGGGCAGGGCGGCGGCAGTCGTCCGACTGAGACCCTGGTAAGCCTGCAGCAAGGCGCTGACATGCTGACTATGAGCGTTTACAACAAAGAGGGCGAGCTGGTGTTCAGGCAGAACGTTGGCGAGCTCGAACCGGGTGAGCACCGTTTCGCTTGGTCTGGGCAGGACTCAGACGGCAACCAACTACCCGTGGACACTTATCAAATCACTGCAAGCGCCATCGTTGATGGCCGCATGCAAATAGCGCCTGTGTCAATTCTTGAGACTGTCAGTAGCGTCTCTTGGAATCCGACCGGCCAGCAGTTGGATCTGCAATTGCTGGGCGGTGACACGGTGTCGCTGGCCGAAATTCAAACTATCGCAGAATAATCTCGCAGGAGCTGAAACATGTCGTTTTACACTTCTCTTACCGGACTGAACGCAGCCACAACTGAACTCGCGGTGACGTCCAACAATATCGCGAACTCGGCAACAGCCGGGTTTAAACGTTCAACCGCGTCTTTTGGTGACATCTTCGCGACTTCACCTCTGCAGCGTGCTGCGGCGGTTGTTGGTCAGGGGGTTGCGTTGAAAGAAGTGGCCCAGGAGTTTAGTCAGGGCTTTGTACAGTTCTCGGCGAACTCGCTTGACCTCGCGATTACGGGAGATGGTTTCTTCCCACTTCAGTCATCGGATGGTAGCCGAACCTTTACCCGAAACGGCCAGTTCATGCTCAACGAGCAGAATCAGATGGTAAACTCGGCGGGCCAAGCGCTGCTTTCTCTGCCAGTTGACTCGACCAACAAAGCTGACTTCAGCCAACCACCGTCCGCATTGGCGATACCGCGGCAGACTGTCTCTGAGTTCCGGGCAAGTACAGAGGTTGAGCTCGGACTGAATCTACCGTCAAACGTTGAGCCCATTACCGATGTGTTCAACCCGAATAAGCCCGAGACTTATCACAGAACAACTTCTTTAACCGTATTTGGCGCTTCGGGTTCTCAGCACCTGGCAACGGTTTACTATGTCAAGACGCAGGCAGCGACTTCGGAAAATCCACTTAACAAGTGGCAGACCTATGTTTATATCGACGGGGAGCAGGTCGATCCGGCCTTGATTCAAGCTTCCGACAGCGGCGGTGATCAGTTCTTTGTCAACAAGTACGGTGAAATCAAGACAAAGTCAGAGCTCGAGTATCTTCAAAAGACTGCGTCTAACAGCTCAGAGTATCTAGTCACTCAGGGAACGGTTTACAGAAAGTTTTCCTATGACATGTTGTCAGACCCGATTCAATCAACCCCTGCTGCGTTACAGCTGAGAGCAGCATCGCCAGAAGATGTTGCCGATTTGTCTCTGGCGGGTGGTTCTAATGGCTTGAATCTCGAGGATAAGACTCGTGCTGATCTCCGTGACATGCTGCAGATCAGTGTAGATGGGTCCGATTTTGTGAGCATCGGCCTGGAGCATTTAGTCGGTAAAGAAGGTACCAATGCGCTATCCGGTCAGGAAATCGCCAATGAGTTACAGAATGTGATTCAGGAGCGCTTTGGTGATGGCAAGAAATTTGATGTTTCAGCGTATTGGGACGGTGGCGCAGACACTCCCGCTTCCACCGGAGTTACGCTCGATATCACCCGAGATCTCGGCGAGAGTAATCAAAGTTTTTTACAGGTTAATGTCGGCGATATCATTGGCGATGCCATCGCTGCTGGTGATGTGGTGATGTCAGGTGACAACGGCACGATGATATCGCCTGAAGAGTTCGCTTATGCGTTGAATAAATACTTTGCAGGCGGCTACGACGACGACGGTGATGATGCCACCGATGATTCTCCCGAGGGAACTGGCACCGAAGGTAATGAACTCGGGGGTGCGGCGACCACGCGTAGTTTCGGTGATATCCAGGTTGAGTACGACTTTGCTCGGCAGGCCCTCAGGATCACCCAGTCGGGTGACGATACTTTACATCTGTCTACGGACGATACGGTCGGCAGCGAGCTCTTCGGTGCCACCGATCTGGCCCTTGCAGAGGACGCAACTGCGGTAGACCGAGATAACGCGCTAAAAGCTAACGGTACCGCACTGGCCTCTGCCGATGGTGATAAGGCCATCGTGCTGACCACTTCGATGGTTCCCGCGGGCGATAACTTGCAGGAACAGCGGAACCAGCGGTACGGCATCACAGTTTCTTTCTCTGACGGCAGCTTTGTCATTGGTTCAGGCACAACCGGTGACGGGTCGAGTATTGCTATTCGAAACGTTGCCACACTCGATGACGACGGCAACGCAGCCACGGCCAATACGACGGGCGAGGAACTCTTTGGCATTGGTGTAGAGGCTGGAACGCCAGAGAGTGAAAACACGATCAGTGTGGCGGAGGCGCTCTCTGCCGTCGCTAACCGCCCAGCGGTTCGTGGTCAGGCATCCATGCCCGCTATTGTCCAGGGCAACCAGATGGGTATCGACCCCTCCAAACCTTTCGAGATTACTGAGGACAATCGTTCATTGACGGTGATTGTGGATAACATCTCATCTCAGATTTTACTGGATGTGGGTCAGAAATCTGTCGGTGACTTCACTAAAGAGCTGGAGGAGAAAATTAACTTGATGGCCGATAAGCTAGGGCGGCAAGTTTCAGGTGTGCAGGTCGAGTTTGATAGCGAGTCAAGTTCACTGCGATTTATAGGTTCGACTGCAACCGATGATTCGTTCCTTCAGGTAGCAGGTTCTGCGGACTTCGGTCTGGAGGATGTGTCACCCGCATTCGGCACCACATCGACTTACATTCAGCTGTCACCCGACACTCAGGGCACGACACCGCTTTATGTGTATCAGGACCGTCAGGGCGAGTGGACTGAAACAACTGATAAGGGAACGTTTGATGAGGCCGACATCCCTAACTGGAGCCCGATCTTCCTCGATCGTGGTGAATTGACCTTCGATACCAGTGGTACCTTGGTCTCTCCGGTCGGCGAAGCAGTGCTCAAGTCTGCAACCATTATTGGTAATGACATCAATGTGGACTACGTCGGCAGCACGCAGTTCAACAGCCCCTTCGCTGTACTGAACCAATCTCAGAACGGCGCGCCGGAAGGTGATCTGGTGGGCGTGAACATTGGCGAGGACGGACTGGTTGTTGCGAGTTACTCCAACGGGTCTCAGAAGTCACTCGGTAAGATCATTTTGGCCAACTTCGCAACGCCAAAAGGTCTGCGACAGGTTGGTAACTCAGGTTTCACCGCGACCTCACAGTCAGGTGAGGCAAAACTGGGTGAGCCGGGTGCGGCAGGATTCGGAACCATTCGCGCCGGTGCAACAGAGCGCTCGAACGTCGACCTGACCGCTGAGCTGGTGGCACTGATCACCGCCCAGCGAAACTTCCAGGCGAACGCGAAGGCGATTGAGACCAGCTCAACCTTGACGCAAACGATTATCAATATGCGCGGCTAAGGCTGACGGAGTCTAACGGGGACTAACTTGCAATGGATCGCTTAATTTTCACTGCCATGGCGTCACTGAAGCAGCTCAATAACATGAAGCTGACTAACGCTAATGCGCTCGCCAATGCTTCTACGATTGGATTCAAGCAGGCTTTTCAGTTTGCCACTGAGACATCGAAGGTGGCGGGCGCTGGCTTTGACACCCGCTTTGTGCCGATGAATCGATCCAACGATGAGTTGGTGATCGACCAAGGCCCACTGATTACGACGGGTCGGAAGATGGATATCTATTTGACCGGCAAAACGCTTATGGGCGTGCAAGCACCCAATGGACAAGTTGCTTTCACTCGGCGTGGTGATCTGTTGATCGATCAGGCAGGACTGATTTCTACGGCCAACGGGCACACGGTCTTGGGCGAGGGTGGTGGTCCACTCACTGCGCCGGTCGGGCAGGAGATAGCGATTACCGATGACGGTACCGTCACGGCCACCGACCCCAACTTACCAGATGCACCGCCCACTATTGTGGGCAACCTCTTGTTGCGAGATGCGACAGGGGTTCGGATTGTGAGACGAATCGACAGCCTCTACGAGACGCTGACCGCCAGGGGCAAGGGCGGCGATTTTCAGGGAGGTCCTAACGCGCCAAGGGTTCAGCCCGGAGCGCTGGAGGGCTCGTCGATTAACGTGGCTGAGCAGCTAGTGAACTTTATGGATATGTCCCGATCTTTTGAGATCAAGATCAAGATGATCTCTCAGATGAAGGAATTGGATGACTCCGGTACCAGCATGATGCGGTACGCGTAGGCCTAGGGAGAGTATGAGATGGACGCCTCGGTTTGGGTAGCTAAAACAGGTCTGACAGCGCAGCAGCGCAGGATGACGGTCATCGCCAACAATTTGGCAAACGTCAATACGGTCGCCTTCAAGCGGGATCGGGCAGTCTTTGAGGATCTGCTTTATCAGAATCTCAGGCAGCCAGGCGCGTCTGCTGATGCGCAAACTATTGCTCCGACGGGCCTCATGATGGGTACCGGATCTCGCATTATTGCCACTGAGAAGCTCCACGAACAGGGCAATATGATGTCGACGGAGAACGCGCTCGATGTGGCTATATTGGGTCGAGGAATGTTCCAGATCTTGCAGGCAGACGGTACGTTCGCCTACACGCGAGATGGCTCATTCAAGCTGAATGATCAGGGCCAGCTGGTGACGGCCAATGGGCAGCAGCTGGTTCCGGCCGTGAACATCCCCAACAACGCTGCAGCTGTCACTATCGGTCGCGACGGCACGGTGAGCGTGGAATTGGCCGGTGGTGGCGGTAGTAGCCAGATCGGTACGATCCAGATCTCTCGCTTTATTAACGAGGCAGGCCTTCAGCCGCTCGGTCGCAATCTTTACCGGGAAACAACCGCCAGTGGTCCTGTTGAGACAGGCACTCCTGGAATCGCAGGTTTTGGTGAGTTAGCGCAGGGGTCGCTTGAGGCATCGAATGTCAACGTAGTGGAAGAGATGGTCAACATGATTGAAACCCAGCGCGCTTATGAGGTGAATTCCAAGGCCATCTCGGCGGCGGACGGCATGCTGCGCTTCTTGAACCAGAACTTGTAGTGAATTGAACTGATGAAACGCGCATTTTTCATTTTGGTCGCGACACTGACGTTGGCTGCTTGTGCTTCAAAGCCGCCGCTTGAGGAGAACAGTGATTTTGCACCAATACGTCCGTTAGAGCCTGCGGCTGACGCACTGCCCACAGGCTCAATCCTTGGGAACAGCATGCACATGTCGCTCTTTCAAGGACAACGACAATGGCGCGTGGGCGATATCGTGACGATTGTCTTGAATGAGTCAACGCAGGCGTCGCGGAACTCCTCGTTAATTACAGAGCGCAAGGCATCCAACGACGCACTCAGTAGTAGTTGGACTAATTCGTTGCTCTCGCCCAACGGTTTCTGGGGTGATGTTCGTGGTGATATCGACATTACCAAAGCCGAGATTGGTTCGGAGGGTGTGGGTACTGCCGCGCAAGCTAATGCGCTGTCTGGTGTGATCACTGCGATGGTGGCTGAGGTGCTACCCAACGGAAACCTGATTGTAGAGGGGCGAAAGCAGTTATCGCTGACCGAGGGCGCGGAATTTATCCAGATCCGAGGTGTGGTTCGTGCGCGTGATGTTCAACCCGACAATACGGTGTCGTCAATGCGAATGGCACAGGCTCAGATCTCTTACCGTGGGACAGGCAATTTGGCCGAATCGACCCAGCCCGGGTGGATTACCCAGTTACTGTTTAAGTACTGGCCGCTATAACCGGAGCGAAGCGTCATGAAGCACAGCATGAAAGCAACAACGTGGATTAGCGCCTTTATTCTCAGTCTCCTGGTGAATACCGCCGAGGCTGATCGAGTTAAGGATCTGACCAATGTCGGCGGGGTGCGAGGCAACCAGTTAGTGGGATACGGTCTGGTGGTCGGTCTTGCGGGCACGGGTGACGGGAAGGACCCGACATTCACAGGCCAAAGCCTCAAAGCCATCCTTGAAAGCCTCGGGGTAACGACTAACCCCTACGATGACTATGACCTGGCTCAGTCTCGCGGTCGGCCGATTCAGGTTGATAACGTGGCGGCCGTTATGGTCACTGCAACGCTCCCACCCTTTGCCAAGCCCGGTCAGGTGGTAGATGTCAATGTGGCGGCGTTGGGTACCGCAACCAGCCTGCGGGGCGGCAATCTGGTGATGACTGAGCTCAGAGGTATTGACGGCCAGACCTATGCTGTCGCACAGGGACCGTTGACAGTTACCGGTGTTATGGAAGAGCAAAACGGCACCAGCGTGCAGATCGGGATACCGACCTCGGGCCGAATACCCGATGGCGCGACTGTTGAGCGTCAGGTAGATAACTCCTTTGACAAAAGCGATCACCTGATTTTCAACGTCAACAGCAACGATTTCTCAACCACTGCAGCCATCACCGAGAAAATCAACGAGGTTTTCGGTGACGGTACGGCATTTGCCCTCGATGGCGTCTCATTAGCGGTGCGTGCGCCCGTGGGGCTCTCCGAGAGAGTCAGCTTTGTCGGCATGATCGAAAATCTTGAAGTGGAGCCCGGTATTCCTGCGGCAAAGGTGGTAATCAACTCACGCACCGGGACTGTGGTGATAAACCAACAGGTCAAAATTTCAGCAGCAGCAGTCTCTCACGGCACTGTCAATGTGAGCGTATCGACGCTCAATGAGGTGTCCCAGCCGGGCCCATTTACCGAGGGCCGCGGTGTTGAGACGCGTGATGTGGCGAACTCGACGGTTGAAGTGAGTGAGGGCGCAGGCGGTACCGGCCTCATCGAGGAAACGGTGGATCTCAGAGATATCGTTGACGCAATCAACCAGAGTGGTGCTTCAACGACGTCCCTTATTGCGATTCTAGAGGCGCTGAAGAGCGCGGGTAGCTTGAAGGCGGAGTTGGTGGTGATCTGATGGACTCCGTAGTCAACAGCTATAACGACTTCCAGGGTCTCGCCAAGTTGCGAGCCAAAGCGCAGAAAGACGAAATGTCCGCTGCGCGCGAGGTCGGCCAGCAGTTTGAGGCTTTTTTCATCCAAATGATGTTGAAGTCGATGCGAGAGGCAGGCGAAGAGCTTAAGAGTGGCCTGTGGGATTCCAGTGCTGGCGACACTTACGAAGAAATGTTTGATGCCGAGCTTTCCAGTTCACTGGCGAAGTCACAGGGCATCGGCATCACCGATTGGTTGGTCGAGCAAATCACCAATCCCGGGGGGTTGGCGACGGCCAAAAGAGGCATGGGGGTAAGTGCATACCAGTCACTTGCCTCTATGCAGTAAGGCGAGGCATTCATGAATGGTTGATATCCTCGCGATTGGTAGCGGGGCCGTAAATGCGTACCGTCAAGCGCTCTCGACTACCAGTAACAATATCGCCAATACCAACACGCCGGGTTATACCCGCCGCGCACTGTCGGTCAGTGAGAGCTTTCCCGTCCAGGAGGGTATATTCAGCTTTGGTACTGGCGCTCAGGCAGAGTCAGTCGCTCGCGCCTACGACGAGTTCATTGAGCGCTCCCTGCGGGATTCGACCAGTGATCTCAAGGTGAATGAGCCTGTTATCGAATTCGCAAACCGCATTGTCGATTTGATCGCTACGGAGACGGCCAGCCTCGCCAACGCGATGGACGACTTTTTTAATGCCGCAGAACAGCTGAGCACCGACCCACGATCCAACGCGCTGAGACGAGATTTTCTCAGCTCTGGTGAATTGATTGCCGCCCGCTTTAATGAATTGTCAGTGCAGATCGACAAGATTTCTGAGGAATCGGAGATCGCTTTCCGCCGTGAGGTGGATGAGTTGAATGCGCTCTCTGAGCAGCTACTAAAGGTCAACGAGCAGCTTAATCGAAAGGACAGTATCGATAAGCAGCCACCCAGTTTGCTGGACCAGCGAGACAACCTGCTCCGCGAGATGTCTGAGCTTGTGAAGCTCGGTGTCACTGAGCTCAAAAACGGGCAAGTGGTTGTGAATTTTGGTGGAAGCGGTCGGGGATTCGAAATCGTCACACCCACCGCGAGTCGCCCGGTCGCGATTTTAACGACTGGTAAATCGGCGGGTGCTGATTTGCGACTGGTGCTAGACCCTTTTGGCACTGCCAGACCGCTCCCTACCGCACCCAGCGGAACGATTGGTGGCGCGCTGGCGTTGAGTGCAGAGGTGCTGCGACCCGTGCGGGTTGGGCTTGATCATCTCGCACAAACCTTTGCCGCGGAGTCAAACAAGATTCACCGCAGCGGTCTGGATGCTGAGGGTGAATTTGGGCGCGATCTGTTTCGGACCTCATCCAGCTTTGTGGCGTCTACCGATACGGCGCGCGGCGCTGTATCGGCCTCCGCCAAGGTGATTGATCCCGCTGTTGCGCCGACAGAGGCCATGGAGCTGATGTACAAGGAAAGCACTGACACCTGGGACGTGATAGATCTTCTGACTCGCGAACGTTTGGGCGAGGTAGGTTCTGGCGAGAATCAGATTTTTGAGGGCATGATGTTCTCTTTGGAGGGCGCGCCCGAGAACGGCGATGTGGTTGTTTTTTCTCCTGAGGCTCGCCCCGCGCGCACTTTTGAATTGTTGGTCAAAGATGCCAGTCGAGTAGCGGTATCGGCTGCCATGCGGTCGATTCCCGGTGCCTCTAACAACACCTCGACGGAGGCAACGCTGGCGCCAATCCCTAAGGAAGATCAGCCCCGAGGGTTTGAGTTTGGTTTCGCGCTGGAAAACGATGGGGACACCACGAGGCGGGAGGACGTGGCAATTTCCGCTGACGGCCTGAGGCCTGCGATACAAGTCGCAAAGGGCACCCAGGGTGCACAAATTCTTTTTGACATCGGGGCGGACGCTGATCAGCAGATTCAGATACTGACTCGTGAAGGTGTGCACGTCGCCGGGACTGCTGCGATCACCGTGGCCGAGGCCAACAATCTGATGTCTGTGGACACGGGTTTTGGCGCTGGAGGCTACAGTAGCACTTATCTTAATCAGACCGGCGCAGACGCTTACCTAGACACCGGCATTAAATTTGGCGCTGTCGGCAAAGCTGAAGAAGTCAAACAGCTGGCGGTCGACCCCGATACTGGCGTGCTGACAGAGATCGCCACAACAAAAGCGGCCCAATTTAGTTCGAAGTCCGTTTCACCTACTAGCAACTCCTCTGGATCTACCACTACCTTGGTCGAGTCAGGCGTCATCAATTTCAACCATACTTATTATGATGCTAGCGACAGCGATGCGGATGACGAGGGCTACGTCACCAAATCTATCGCGTTGGATGCGCTGGAGCTTGCGGATGGCGAGACAATATCCGCGGCTTCAATGGCGAGTTATTTCAACGCGCAGTTCGACAAATTAGCCAATGCCAATGTTGTCGCGACAGCGCAAACCCGTCTGTTATCCGACGAGATCGACGCAACCAAATCACTGACGATCAATGGCGTGACGATTGGTCACTCCGCAAATGCAAAGCTGAATGAGATGATTCAGGCGATTAATGCGGTGTCGGGCCAGACCGGGGTGAGAGCGGAGTGGAATACTGACAGTGGTTTAGCGCTGACCAATACGATGGGCAACGAAGGCGCCAACATTGTGATTGGTGGCGACCTGGTGACGGCCCTGGGGATTGTTCCGGGCACTTACAGCGGTACATATTCTATTGGTGCAGCGGGTGAAGAGGTATTGTCGAACCTGTTCGCGTCAGAGACGGAAGTATTGAACGGTGGCGCGGGCTTTGCCCTGACCTTAACGCGTGCCGACAACACCGCCACAACAGTCAACATTGCCGCCGGTGATGATACGGCAAGTGGTATCGTAGCGGCGATCAATGATCCGCTGTCGGGCATCTCAGGCATCAATGCGACCTTGGTTTCAGACGAAGACGGGTACCGAATATCGCTCCACGATCAAACCGGTGTGGGTAACAGCTTCACTGTCAGCACCGATGTGACAGCTTATAACCTCGACGCTAATGGCAACCCTGACACAGATCTGGGTTTCAACGATCTGAACAACCGCAACACTGGTCTGAACAAACCTACCGAAATATCTCTGACGCTATCGGGAACGGGTTCTCCCTCGGATCTCGGGCGCCTCGGGTTTGCTACCGGGGTGATCTTTGATGGTCCCGTAAAAGACGACTTTGCGATTTTTATGACTGGTAGCGGATCTGTGACGGCCACGCTCCGCGCGGACCCCGCCACAGAGTCTGAGGGATCGAGTTATCCGGCAGATACTTTCGAGGTCAATTTTTCAACCGACAGCGTTTACACCATTACTGATTCCGCGACCGATACGGTGGTTGCCACCCGCACCTACGCTCCTGGCGACGCCATTGAATACCAGGGGATTCGCGTTGAATTTAATGATATTCCCAAGCAGGGGGACTCCTTCACGATTGAGCCCAATGCCGAGGGTATGGGCAATAACGAGAACATGCTTCGGCTCATCAATTTGGGTAAAGAGCCGATAATTTCAGGACAGACATTTTCTGCTGCGTACCGGGATTTGGTAGCGGGCACGGGGTCGCGTGCACACCTTGCTGAACTGAGTCGTGACGCCATGGAAGTGGTACGAGATCAGGCACAGGAAAATCGCGAGGCTGCTGTGGGTGTGAATCTCGACGAAGAAGCTGCAGACCTGATTCGTTTTCAGCAAGCCTATCAGGCGGCGGCACAGGTGATTCAGATTTCGCAGCGCATGTTTGACACGTTGATTCAAGCGAGTTGATTGAGAGATGAGAGTTTCGACTAACCAGTTTTATCGCGTGAACACTGAGCAGATGCAAACCACTCAGAGCAAAGTGGCAGAGATGCAGGCGAAGCTCGGCACTGGAAAGCAACTCCTGCATCCAAGCGAGGATCCTGGCAAAGCAAATCTCATTTCTGACCTCCAAAGCTCGAAGGCCCGGCAGGAAACCTACAGCAAGAACGTTGATGCTGCGCAAACCCGGCTGACCGCCGAAGAAACGGTGCTGACATCGATGACCCAAATCATGCAGCGGGTCACTGAGCTCACTATTCAGGGTGGAAACGATACGCTCGCACCTGAGGATCGCGAGGTTATTGCCACGGAGATACAAGCGCTCAGAGGCGAACTGCTTAACCTGACCAATACTCAGGACCTGAACGGAAATTACATCTTCTCGGGAAACAAAGTCGAACAGCCCGCATTTGTCGAGACCCCCGAGGGCAAGGTGGAGTACAAGGGCGACTATGGCCGCATGCAGGTTAATGTCTCGGATGTCAGGCAGGTATCGCTAAATACTCTGGGCCCTGATCTGTTCTCTACGGAGGATTTTGCTGTCCTCGACGATTTGGTGAGTAAGCTTCGAGGAGATCAAGGCGAGGGCATTCGATCGTCGCTGGACACTATCAAGGAGATCAGCGACAAGTTGACGAATTCTTATGGCGCGATGGCTGGGCGGGTGACCGCGCTAGAGGTTCAGCGATCAGTCATTGAGGACACGACCTTGCGCCTCGACGAGCTGTTGTCCCGTGAGGCCGATCTCGATTATGCGACCGCGGTTACCGAGCTCACTCAGGAGTCAGTGGCCCTGCAGGCTTTGCAGGCCAGCTTTATGAAGGTGACCCAGTTATCGCTGTTCAACTTTATCCGATGAGCACGAGCGCTTCGATGATGGGGGTGGTCAGTGGCGGGTGAAAATTTAGCTTCCACCGTATTGAGCAGTATGGGCCGGGGCTCGGGCGTGGACGTGATAAAGCTGGCGCGAGACCTGACCGACGTGACGAAGCTGCCGCGCGAGGAGCGCCTGAATAAGGCGAAGGAAGCTTCAGAGGCGGAGATCTCTGCCCACGCGGTGCTCAAATACAATGTGCAGCTGTTGATTGACCAGTTCAACGGACTAAACGATGCCAGCGAATTAGCGACGCCAACGGCAACGAGTTCCGAC
>Ga0181579_10001587_pt1 | contig 18732 bp, 14 predicted proteins | sample 071ome_24_FD_132996 | JGI IMG/M metagenome (GOLD analysis project Ga0181579, IMG submission 132996) | Coastal salt marsh microbial communities from the Groves Creek Marsh, Skidaway Island, Georgia - 071402CT metaG (megahit assembly) | ecosystem: Environmental > Aquatic > Marine > Intertidal... | reverse complement strand
TGGCCCGCTGGGGGCGTGCGATCCGGAGAATGAAAGTTCGGGCCCTTCTATGATGTGAAGCGGCGCGTCTGTAAAGGTTGTAATGGCTTTGATCACGGGGGCGTTGCCGATCGCCGAAACGAATTCCCGGCAACCACCGCCGACCCCCGCCTGGAAAGCGATATCGCGGGAGCGGATGACGCTAGTCGGCCCGTGCGACGCCGGGAACCCAGACATAGCCGTCCGGATCGACAAGATAGCTTTCCCTAAGGCCATGCGGCTTGTCGGCGGCCTCTGCCAGGACGGTATCGCCCCGCGCCCGCGCCCGCGCCGCCGCCCGGTCCGGATCAATGCCGTAGAGCCTCAACTCGCAGCCGATACCCCGGACCGCGCCGTCGCCGGTCAGGCCGAGCAGCGGGTTGGCGTGGTAGGTGTGATCGGCATGCAGCATCCACTCGGTGCCGTCATGGCGCATGATCGCGAAATCGGCGTTCGAATAGACCTGCTCGACCTCCAGAACCTCGACCTGAAAGCGCACGGAGGCCAGAACGTCACGGACCAGCAGATTGACGCCGAAGCTTTGCAGCGCCTTGCCGTAGGCGGCGCCGTCCGGCCTTTCCAGATCGGTGGTGTGTTCGGTCATGGTGTCTAGATCCATTTGCCTTCGGGGGACGGGATATCCGGCAATTGCCCGATCGCGCCGGGAACATCGGCGGGCGTGTCGACGACGGTCAGGATTTTCGCGTGCTCCGGCTTCGCGAAGCCCTCGTCGATCGAATGCTGGATCAATTCGAGAAACCGTGTCCAGTAGCCGTTCACATTGACCAGGATCACCGGCTTTTTCGACAGGCCCAGTTGGGTCCAGGTGATCACCTCGATGGTTTCGTCGAAGGTGCCGAGCCCGCCTGGCAATGTAACGAACGCATCGGCGCGGTCATACATCAGGTGTTTGCGCTCATGCATGGTCTCGGTCACGACGAGCTCGTCCAGGCCTTCGTGTCCGACCTCCCATTCATCGAGAAATCGGGGGATGATCCCGGTTACCCGCGACCCGGCGGCAAGCGCGGAATCGGCGACGATCCCCATCAGGCCGACATGCCCGCCGCCATAGATGACGTCCATGTCCGCCTCGCCGAGAATCCGGCCCATGTCGCGGGCGGATTGCCTGTAGACCTCGGCGACATTCGAGGAGGAACCACAGAAAACACAGATCGAGGGGCGTTTCGCCATGCCTCGCTCCCATTCATCATTGGAGGTCGGGAAGTCGATATCCGAATTCAACGGCAATCGGCTCGGTCGATGGAACTGGTTAGAGTATCGACCTTGGTGATCGGCGGCAATCGTGGGTGAACGGTCCCGTGCCGCTCCGACGCTCTTTGGGCGTACCTTGTTGTTGTGTCCGGCGCCGTCAGCCCGCCGTCCCAGCGTATCTCGTCGTCCCACCGTTCTTCGCCGTCGCATCGGATCTCGTGGCCCCGCGTTCTCCGTCGCCCTGACGAAGGCCCACAAAGATAGACAAGGGCTCTTGCCGCCGGCCTTGACCGGGAGGCGCGGCATTTCCGAATTTTCTCAACCCGAACCATCACGGCAAAAGCCCTGACCTTCGTCAGGGCGACGGACGCGGTCGACGGGGCGGCTTTTGGCCTGAGTCTTTTCGTGGATCGATCCGTGCCACATAGTCGCCGATCCGCCGCCCCGGCGTATTTCGTCGTCCCACTTTTCTTTGTCGTCCTGACGCAGGTAAGCAACTGTATTTTTTATGCGGTTGAGGCTTGAAAATCTCCCGTGTGGTCTACGTTCACGGCACAAGCCCTTGCCTTCGCAAGGGCGACGGTAAGCTTGTGGGAGGCAGGAGAGTCGCGGGTTTTGGTCAGCGCGATCTGCCATGGAGGGGAGCGGCGGTCTCTACTTGGCTTCCGTCAGTTCCGCGCGGGTGGTCCAGAGGCGTTTCATCGCGTCCTCGCCCAACCAATAGGCCCAGCCCTTGGTGCGTTCGGCGATATCGGCGCCTTCCTTGACGACTTTCTCCTCCGCGTCGGTGGCGACATCGACGGAGATCATCGCCCAGACCCGCTTCCCGTCCGCGTCGCTTTCGGACTTGGGATCGCGCGCCAACCCGAGGGTCACGGTCAGGCCATCCCTGGTCTGCCACACGGCGCCACCCAGCGCGGGGTCGACGGTCAAACCTTCGGCGGGTCGCACATCCACGAAGCTCACCCGCTCTTGCAGAATGGCGGCCTGCAAAAGCCGGTAACGCGAACTGATTTTCAGTGTGTCCGGCAGGTCGACAATGTCGAAACGCTGATGGGTGTCGTTGTAGTAGAACTCCAGCGGCTCCTCGCCCGGCGCCATGTGCGTGGTGCGCTCCACGCGCTCCCGCGGGATCGACATCAGGTCATTGGGTAGCCACTCCACCGCGCCGGCGCGGACCTCAAGCTCTCCCGTGGCCAGCCAGGTCTGATCCTCGCCTTGGCGTCGCACGTAGATCGAGGGCTTGCCGCCGGAAATGCTCGGGACGCGTTTTCCGAACAGCGCATCGAGAAGCGGTTTGCCTTGGGCGTCGCTCAGGACCACGCGGGAGGCCTTGGAGCCCGCTCGCGCCGTATCGGATAGATGCAGTTTTCCGAAACGCTTCGGGTCCCGGGTCTTGGCTTCCACCAGCTCCAGTTCGGTGAAGCCCAGTAGCATTTCGCGGATCACGCTTTGGGTCGCGGGATAGCCGCCTTTCTCATCCATGGTCCAGCGCTCGCCGGTTCGCGAGAAACCGAAGTTTCCATCCGGGTTGTCGTCGCTTCGGATGATCTTGATTTGCGTGACGTCGGACAGGGCCTCGCCGATATCGGGGAAGGCCGGCTCAGATTCAACGCTTCTGATGGTGTCGGACCAACGGGCATATTGCGCGCCAATGGCCGCTACCGTGAAGATGGCGGTGACCACCGCGAGAATGAGGACCGAACGTTTGGTAAGCATCACGGCCTCCTCAACCCGCTGTCGCTTCGTGAGCCCGCTCGCGCCGTCGCACACCGCGCCAGATTCCGAGCAGGACCGCGACGAGCCCAATCAAGATGGGGACAAGCGCGATGTTCAGGAACCACAGCCTCGCCTCCAGGTTCTCGAACTCCTGATTGAGCGAGCGACGCACGGTCCGCAATTCCGAACGAAACTTGAGGATGTCGCGCTGGAAGCGTTCCATCGAGCGGCGGTCATTCTCGGAGATCACGCCGGCGCCGCCGGACGGATTGCGTTGCCGGAGCGCGCGCAGCTTCTGTTCCGTCTTCTGTAGGGTTTCCCGCAACTCTCGTTCCTTATCCTCGAACTGCCGCGCGGCGTTGCGCTGGATGTCTTGCAAGACAACGAACGGTCGGCTGGCGGTCCCGCGTCCCCGAAGCTCAAGCAACGTGCTGGATCCGGCCAAGGCATCGATCGCGTTCAGCACGAATTCCCCGTTATTGGCGGTGGGTACCGGCACCTGGCGCCCGGCGAAGTCGCGCATGATGACCCAGAATCGATCCGCCAGCAGATCGGCGTCGCCCAGCAGCACGACATCCAAGGGTTTAGCCGATTTCGTGAGGATCTCGCGGGTCCAGGGAGGCGCCTTGACCGGCGCTTCATCCTCGTCCTGCTTGATGACGGGTAGGCCGTCCGGAAAGGCGGTCGGCACGGAACCGGTAACCCGGGCCGCGAGAACGAATTGCTGGTTGCCGTTGGGATGATTGCGAAGCAATCTCAGGGGGTTGCGAAAGCCCTGGACTTCCTTCGAGGGGATCAAACTGGAGCCGGGCGAGGTCGTCAGCAGGGGCTCAAGCGTGACAATGGCGCCTTCCTTGACGCCGATGTGACCGGCGCTGGCGACCGCGACCACGTCGATGCCGGAGGTGATCGGCGAGGTGGAATTGAGGGCCGGGCCCCGCAACTCCAGCCAGGGCAGATATTCGACCGGGCGGTTGCCGTTCTCCGGCAAAACCTTGCGGGCGCTCAGACGGTCACCGATCACGGTGTCGGTGTCGAACTCTATGCCCCAGGCCTCGAACATCGCGGGAAGCGAGCTTCCATCCGTAACCGTGCCGAGCAACTGGCCTTGCATGCCCTCGGCCTCGGAAAACGGGTCGACGAAGATCATCGCCTTGCCGCCGGCGAGAAGATACTGATCGATGGCGAAAAGCGTGCGCGGATCGGCTTTCTTGGGATGAATCACCAAGAGCACGTTCACGTCTTCCGGTACTTCGTCGACTTGGGCGCCGAGGAACCGGGTCTCGAACAGCTGGCCGATCTGACCGCGGACGACATAGGGCGGTACCGGCTCTTGCTGGCCGGTGGCGGTGATCCGCATGGTGCCGTCGATGGGCAGGCCGGTAACGATGCCCACGACCGTGGGGTTCGGCGTCGAGAGCGCGTAAAGCATGCGCGAGATGTCGTATTCGATGAAGGCCTCGCGATCGACCTGCATGAAGGGGATGGTCTCGACATCATCGGTGGTATTGGTGCCGACCAGACCGAAATACATGTTGTCGCCGCCGGTGACGACCGGAATGCCCTGCAGTCCAGCCGCCACGGCGCGATCCTCCACGTCGGAGAACGGTATCGGGTCCAGGACCTCGAGCTTCACCTTGCCGTTCGAGACGTTCTGGTATTCCAGCAACAGATCGCGCACCCGGTTCGCGTAGATGCCCAGATGCGGCACCTCCCGAGCCAGGCCGGAAGAGATGTACAGCCGGAATGTGACGGTCTCCTCGACTTGGGACAGCAGGGTCTTCGTGGAACCCGAGAGGGTGTGAAGTTTGTCCTGGGTGAGGTCCAGGCGCCCGGAGCTGAACCACGCCGAGGCCAAGGCATTGATGGCGATGAAAAGGACGACCAGAAGCGCCAGGGCGATGCCGGCGAGCCTGGCCTCGCCCCGCTGGGTCGTGGGTTTCGCCGCGGGAGCCGGCGAGGCTGGGGAGGTTGTGTCACTCATCTCAAAACGCCTTACGCCAATCGACGATGATCGCGTTGGCGATCAACGCCACGATGATGACGGAGCCGAAGAAAATCAGATCCCTAAGGTCGATCACGCCGCGTTGGATCGACTGGAAATGTGGCAGGAAGCCGAAGTTTCCGATCGCCTGAACGACATTGGCCGGGGCCCAGCTAGAGAAGAACTCCAACACCGTGGGCGAACCGGCGAGGGTGAGAATGAAACACACGCTGGTGGTCACCACGAAGGCGATGACCTGATTCTTTGTCAAGGCCGAGATCATCGAGCCAACGGCGAGATAGGCCCCGGCCATCAGCAGGCTCCCCATATAGGACGCCAGAATGACGCCGTTGTCGGGATTGCCGAGGTAGTTGACGGTCAACCACATCGGAAAGGTCAGGGCGACCGCCGTGGCGGTGAACGCCCAGGCCGCGAGAAACTTCCCCACCACCGCCTCGGTCATCGAGATCGGCAGGGTCAGGAACAGCTCGATGGTTCCCAGCCGGCGCTCCTCGGCCCAGAGACGCATGGATAGAGCCGGAACGAGGAACAGATAGAGCCATGGATGAAACTCGAAGAACGGCACCAGATCGGCCTGCTCGCGCCCCAGAAAGCCGCCGAGCCGAAACGTCAGAACCCCGGCGAGGGCGAGGAAGATGACGATGAAGATATAGGCGAGGGGGGTCGCGAAATATGCGGCGAATTCTCGTTTGAAAACCAAGGAGATATTACGCATTGGCTGTCACCTTGCGGAAAACCTCGTCGAGATCGCCGGAGCCGGATTGCGCCTTGAGTTCGGCCGGCGACGCATCGGCCATGACCTTGCCCGAGGCGATAATCATCGCGCGAGTGCAGACCGCGTCCACCTCTTCCAGGATATGGGTGGAAATGACGATGCATTTCTCCTTGCCCATGTCGCGGATCAGATCGCGCACGACCTGTTTCTGATTGGGGTCGAGACCGTCGGTCGGCTCGTCCAGGATCAGGATATCGGGATCGTGCAACAGTGATTGCGCCAGCCCGACCCGGCGCTTGAAGCCCTTGGACAGGGTTTCGATCGGCTGACGGGAAACCTCTTGGATGCGGGTCATCTCGACCACCCGCTCCACCCTGGCGCGCCGCTCGGCACCGTCGAAGCCGCGAACGCCGGCGATAAAACCCAGGAAAGCTAGCGGTGTCATGTCGGGATAGGCCGGCGCGCCCTCGGGCAGGTACCCCACCGACGCCTTTACCGCGAGCGGATCGCGCGATACGTCGTGGCCATGCACGATCGCCGTGCCGGAAGTCGGCGTGAGAAAGCCGACAATCATCTTCATCGTCGTGGATTTTCCGGCGCCGTTGGGGCCGAGAAATCCAAGCACCTCTCCGGTACCGACATCGAAGCTGACGTCGTCGACCACCTTCTTCGACCCGAAGGTCTTGGTGAGACCTTGAATGGACAGTATCTGTGTCATGTCTTCCGTTCGGTTCTGCTCCGAAAACACGGGCATCGTTGGTGTAAGGTTTTTTGAGATGATTTCAAGAGTTTGACGACAAAGAACCGCGTTCAGACATATAGTTTCGTGAATTCAGCTTGGATCGGACGCCATGACCGATAACGGCAACGCCGCACGCGCGTCCTCCGGGACCGATACCGCCCATATCTTGCGCCAGGTCCGGCTCGTCAGCGGTCTGGTGCTTATGTTCTACGTGTTCACGCATCTGGTGAACCACGCCTTCGGGCTTTGGTCTCTTGATGTTCTGGAGCAGGTTCGCGAGATTTTCGTGGGGTTTTGGCGGCCCTGGCCGGCAACGATCGTGCTGTACGGCGCCCTGGTCGCCCATATGCTCGCCGCCGCGCACGCGATCGTCACGCGCGAAAGCCTCCTCGACACCACCTGGCAGGAGCGGTTGCAGCTGGGGCTTGGCCTGCTGACGCCTTATTTGATCTCCGATCACATTCTCGGCACCCGGATGGTGCATGAGGTATTCGGGGTCAATGACAGCTACTACTCCGTCCTGTTGACGCTCTGGGTGTTCAAGCCCTCGGCCGCGCTTACCCAGGTCGCGGCCTTGCTGGTGATTTGGGCGCATGGCTGTATCGGCATGCATCTCTGGTTGCGCTTCAAGGAAAGTTACCGCCGCCACATCGCCTATTGGTACGGCCTCGCGCTGTTGGTGCCGGTGCTGTCGATCTCGGGCTTCGTGGCCGCCGGAGTGGACATCGTCCGCCTGTCGACCAGCCGGCGCTGGATGCGCCAAACCATGGAGGGGATCAACTATCCCTCGCAGGCGGATATCGATTGGGTTCTCGAGACGATGCGGGATGTCGGGTACGGCTATCTTGGGATCGTCGTGTTGCTTTTCGTCGCGCGCCAAGTTCGGATTTCACTTCGCAAGGCGCGACGCGGCGTGACGGTCAAATATCATGACGGTCAAGAGGTCATGGTGGCCCCCGGTACCTCCATCCTCGATGCAAGTCGCCAATCCGGGATCCCGCACGCAAGTGTCTGTGGTGGGCGTGGACGATGCTCGACCTGTCGGGTTCGCATAGGAGACGGGTTCGAGGCTTTGCCGCCGCCGGGCGAGGCCGAGTTGAAGGTGTTGGAGCGCGTTGGCGCGGCGCCCAATGTTCGCTTGGCCTGCCAGACCCGCCCAGTAGCGCGGGTCGAGGTGACGCCGCTCATGCCGCCGCAACAGGTCTCGGTCCAGGACGCCGGCGCGCGGGCGACCTATAGCCAGGGGCAGGAGCGGGACATCGTCGTCCTGTTCGCGGATATCCGGGGGTTCACCCAGATATCCGAGCAGCGTCTTCCTTATGACGTGGTGTTTATCCTCAACCGCTATTTCGCCGAGATGGGCGCCGCGATCGAGGCCAGTGGCGGGCGGATCGACAAGTTTATCGGCGATGGGATCATGGCGCTGTTCGGCGTCGACGACAGCTTGGAGGACGGCGCGCGCCATGCGGTCGCGGCCGCCAAGGCGATGGCCGAAAACCTGGAGAATCTGAACGAAAGTTTGCGGAACGACCTGGATCGGCCATTGCGGATCGGCATCGGCATTCATGGCGGACCGGCGATCGTGGGCGAGCTCGGCTATCGCAAGACCCGAGGGCTGACGGCGGTCGGAGATACCGTGAACACCGCGAGCAGGCTGGAAAACCTGACCAAGGACTTCACGGTGCAACTCGTAGTATCCACCGAGGTGGCCGCCGCCGCCGGCGCGGACCTATCCGCCTATCCGATCGAGGAGGTGGTGATCCGGGGGCGCGAGGAAACCCTGCCGGTTCACCTGGTCACGGACGCGACGTCGCTTCCGGATTAGGCGTGGCTCTTTCCCGTCGCTGGGTGTCCCTGTAAGAAAGGCCATCACCGCGCCATCGGAGTTCAAGAGATGTCCAAGCCACTGCCCCTCGCCGGGATTCGCATATTCGACCTGACCCGAATTCTCGCCGGCCCGACCTGCACGCAGCTGTTGGGCGACCTGGGTGCCGATGTGATCAAGGTCGAGCGGCCGGGCATCGGCGACGACACGCGGAGTTGGGGGCCGCCCTATGTCAAGGACGCGGAAGGAGAGGACACGTCGGAGTCGGCGTACTACCTCTCGGCGAACCGCAACAAGCGATCGATCACCATTGACCTGCGTAGCGCCGAGGGCGTGGCCTTGGCCAAGAAGATGATCGCCAAATGCGATGTGCTGATCGAGAACTTCAAGGTCGGAAGCCTGGCCAAGCTCGGCTTGGGCTATGAGGACCTGAAGGAGGAATTTCCGAGCCTGGTTTATTGCTCGGTCACCGGGTTCGGACAGACCGGACCCTATGCGGAGCGTACCGGCTATGACTTCCTGGCACAGGGCCTTGGAGGGATCATGAGTGTCACCGGGGCGCCGGACGGCGAGCCGATGAAGGTCGGGGTCGGGATCGCCGACGTGATGACCGGGATGTACGCCTCGACCGCGATCCTGGCGGCGCTGCGCCACCGTGACTCGACCGGCGAGGGCCAGCATATCGATACCTGTCTGCTGGACACGCAAGTTTCCTGGTTGATCAACGAAGGCACCAATTATCTCGTTTCCGGCAAGATTCCGACCAAGCTCGGCAACGAGCATCCGAACATCGTGCCCTACAAGGTCTTCGCGACATCCGACGGCTATGTGATCCTGGCCGTGGGTAATGATCGCCAGTTTCAGGATTGGTGCCGTTGCGCCGGGGCCGATGATCTGGCGGGTGATCCGGATTTCGCGACCAATCCGCTGCGCATCGCCAATCGCCGGCGGCTATACGACGCGATGCCCGCCTATATGGAGAGCAAGTCCACCGCCGAGTGGCTCGCGATCCTGGCCGAGGCGAAGGTACCGTGCAGCCCGGTGAACAATATCGAACAGGTCTTCGAGAACGAGCAGGTCCAGGCGCGCGGGATGCGGATTGAGATGGACCACCCGAAAGCCGGTTCCGGCAAGGTGCCGCTGATCGGCAATCCGCTCAAGATGTCCGCGACCCCGCCGCAATACCGCATGGCGCCGCCGATCCTAGGCCAACATACCGACGAGGTCTTGGCCGAGCTGCTGGAACTGGATGACGCCGAGATCGAGGCGCTACGAGACGCGGGTACGGTCTAGATACCGCCCCGGCGTTTCGCCCAGTTCGCGGCGGAACATGGCGATGAAGGCGCTTGGGCTGCGATAGCCGAGATCGAGGGCCACGGTCGTCACCTGGGCGCCGGCGGCAAGACGTTCCAGGGCGGCGAGCAGTCGCCGCTTCTGTCGCCATCGCCCGAAACCGAGGCCGGTTTCCGCCGTGAACAGCCGGGCCAGCGTTCGACCGCTTGCGCCGGCGAGCTTTCCCCATTCCTCCAGCTCGCGGGGGTCGGCGGGGTTCTCGATCAGATAATCGGTGACGGCTCGGGCGCGCTTGTCCAAGGGCAGCGGCAGGTGCAGGGGGGCCGGCTCCAGCCCGATCAACTCGTCGCGCAGCACGCCGATCAAGCGTTCCTCCGGTCCATTGTCGGGATAGATGTCGGGCAGGGCGACCGCCCGCAGGATCAGCTCCCGCGCCAAAACCGGGATGGAAACCACGGCGCAATCAGAGGGCAACGGGACACCGGCATCATCTCGGACATAGAGCGTGGCCATGCGCATCGCCGAGACCGCGTTGACCTGATGCTCCATGGTCGCGGGAACCCAAACCGCGAAGCCCGGCGGAACCAGCCATGCGCCTCGATGCGTCCGCACCGTCATCACACCGGTTTCACCATGGACCAGTTGGGCCCGGTCGTGGGCATGCATCCCCGTCGTGTCGCCGGCTTCATAATCGGCGGTGAAGCCGACGATGGCGCGTGGCGAGTCCATCCGTTTCGCGGCGGCTCGGTAGTCAACCCGGGTATGTCTGTTTCGCGGTATCATCTGTCGATATATCGTGAGACAGAATCAAGGCGCCGTGCAACTATTATCAATCCATGCCGCCGGATTCCGAGACGAGGTCTTCATGCCGTATTCACGCTTTCTGTTTCTCAATGTCGGTCACGCGATCGATCATTTGTTCATGCTGATGTTCCCGGCCGTCGCCGCGTTGGCCGCGGTGGAGTTCGGCGCCAGCTATGGCGAGGTTCTGAGACTCGCGACCGGAAGTTTCATCGCCTTCGGCGTGTTCTCTCTGCCCATGGGCTGGCTGGCCGACCGGTTCAGCCGGGAATTCATGATGACGGTGTTCTTTTTCGGCATGGGGCTGGCGATGATCCTGACCGGTATCGCTCAGGAGACCTGGCATGTGGTGGTGACTCTTACCCTGGTCGGGTTGTTCGCGGCGATCTATCACCCCGTCGGCTTGGCGATGGTTTCGCAGGGTGGCGGCGAGGTTGGCCGGCGGCTGGGGGTCAACGGAGTCTGGGGCAATATGGGGGTCGCGGCCTCGGCGCTGGCGATCGGCGTTTTCGCGGATTTCGCCGGTTGGCGCGAGGCCTTCCTGCTTGTCGGCGCGGCGTCGATCCTGCTCGGGTTTGGCTGGATGCGGGTCATCCGAGCGACAAGCGTCGAGGGCGGAGGCGCCAAGAAAAAGGCGGGCACGCCCTCGGTCGACTGGAAGCGGGTGTTGGTCGTGGTCATGGTCACCGCGACCGTCGGCGGCTTTATCTTCAACGCGATGACGGTTTCGCTGCCCAAGGTGCTGTCCGACCGGCTTATCGACTTTTCGCTGACGGCGACCGAGGTGGGCGCCATCGCCTCGGCGGTTTACGCGGCGGCGGCCTTTACCCAGGTCGTGGTCGGGCGCGCCATCGACAAATACGCGATCAAGCCGATTTTCCTGGCTCTGGTCGCCGGCCAGGCGATCGGCCTCTATCTCGCGGTTTCCGCGTCCGGGTGGATGATGGTGGCGATCTCGGTGATGGTCATGGTCCTGGTGTTCGGTCAGATTCCCATCAATGACACCCTGATCGCGCGTTACACGCCGGATTCCTGGCGGAGCCGGGTGTTTTCGGTGAAATACGTGCTGTCCTTCACGGTCTCGGCGGCGGCGGTACCGGCGATCTCGCTGATGTATGATAGCTTCGGCGGGTTTTCGACCATGTTCACCTATGCCGCGATCGCGGCGGTGGTGATCACGGTAACCGTGGCCGCGCTTCCGGGTCGGCGTCCGGCGTCACCGGAGCCAATGGGCGCCGGCGACGACTGAACCGGCAAACGCCGCCGGCAACCAGGAGTACGGTCATGCCACTTGCTCGAATGCTAATGATCAATTTCGGTCACGGGCTGGTGCATCTGCTGATGCTCCTGTTTCCGGCGGTCGCGGCGCTCGCCGGAAGCGGTTTCGCCGAGAAGTTTGGGCAAGTTCCAGCGATCTTCGGCCTTCCGACAAGCGAGCTCGCGGCGAATTATGGTCCGTTGCTGATCCTCACCACCGGGAGCTGGCTGGCGTTTGGGCTTGGCTCGATGCCGGCGGGCTGGCTCGCCGATCGATGGAGCCGGCGCGGCATGTTGGCGGTTTACTTCATCGGCTCGGGCGTTGCGTGCCTGTTGACCGCGGTCGCCCAGTCCTATTGGCAGATCGCGGGCGCGTTGATGGCGCTCGGGGTCTTCGCCTCGATCTATCACCCCGTCGGGGTCGCGATCCTGGCCGGCGGAGCCCCGGAGAGCCTGGGCAAGCGTTTGGCGGTGAACGGTGTCTGGGGCAATATCGGCGTGGCGTTCTCGGCCGTTGTCGCCGGCTATCTGGCGAACCAGTTCGGCTGGCAGGCCGCGTTCCATGTGCCGGGCGCGTTGTGCATCGGGTTTGGCCTCTTATGGCTGAAAGTGACCCGGCCCGAGGAGATTGACGTAACGGATGTCGATCCCTCGAAGCCGACGACCGCCGCGCCGGTCAATTGGAAGCGGGTGATCGTGATTATCTCGGCCATGACGGTGCTGACCGGGTTCGTCTTCAATGCCGCGATCGTCTCGTTGCCGAAACTCTTCGACGAACGCCTGGGCGACTTGGCCAATAGCGCGCCGATGGTCGGGTTTCTGGCGTTCGGTGTCTACATCATCGCCGGGATCGGCCAGTTGGTGGTCGGTGGCCTGATCGACCGCTTCTCGATCAAGACGGTGTTCGCGCTGGTCGCCGCCGCCGAGACCGCGGCCATGTTCTGGGTCGTCAGCGCCGAGGGAGTGGCGGTGATGTTCGCCGGCGGCACCATGATGCTGCTGGTCTATGCGAGCCTGCCGATCGCCGACACCATTGTCGGACGCAACGCTCCGGCGCATCTGCGCTCGCGTATCTATGCCTTCATCTATCTGATCACTTTCGGGGCTTCGACGGCGGCGATACCCGCGATCGCCTATATTCACGGTGCCGGGGGCTTTTCCCAGCTCTTCCTGATCATGACGGTGATGGGAGCCATTGTGCTGGCGGCGATCGGTTTGTTGCCGGCCCAGCGACGGGTTCAGCCGCACCCGGCGGAGTAGGGGGCGGGGCCACTTCGACCTCCCCTTGCCTTTCCCGGGCCGCGAGATTAGGAATTCCGGCCATGGAAGATGCATCAAAAACACCAATACTCCCGCTCGCCGATGGGTTCGAGGAAGCCAGCCGCGAGGAGTGGACGGCGCTTGTCGAAAAAGCCCTCAAGGGGCGCCCCATCGAGAGGGCGCTACACAAGAAGACCTACGAGGGCGTGACCATCGAGGCGCTCTATCGCTCGGAGGAGGGGGGGCGCTCTTCCCCTCGCGCCCTGGCGCCGCTTTCGAGAAACAGCACCGGCTGGGACATTCGCCAGTTGCACGCCCGGGCCGAGCCGTCCGGTTTGAACGAGGGTATCAAGGCTGATCTGGGTGGCGGCGCGACCTCGGCGGCGATCCGGCTGGACGCGGCGGCGCGTCGGGGGGGCGAGGGTTTCGATACCGATGGTCTGGTGATGCGCCGGGCCAAGGATCTCGAGAGAGCACTAGCGGGCGTTGATTTGGCGCGCACCGGCGTTGCGCTGCAGCCCGGGAACGCGTTTTTGGCTGGCGCGGGCGCCTTGATCGCCACCGCTAAGCTTAGGGACGTTCCGCTTTCCGAGCTTTCCGGAAGCTTTGGCGCGGACCCGCTCGGCGCCCTGGCGGAGACGGGACGCCTTCCCGGGCCGCTTGGAGCGCAAATGACGGGGCTTGCCGCGCTCGCGTCCTGGACAAGCAGGATGACGCCGGGGATCCGCGCGGTCTGGGTTGATACCAGCGTTTATCATGATGCCGGCGCGACCGAGACCCAGGACCTCGCCTACGCGATGGCGACGGCGCTGACCTATCTCAGGGCGATGACTGATGCCGGCATGAGTGTCGATGACGCTTGCGGGCAGATCGGCTTCACCTTCTCCGTCGGCACCGAGGTCTTTCAGACCATCGCCAAGCTGCGGGCGGCGCGACGGCTTTGGGCGCGGATAACCGAGGCTTGCGGCGCGGACGAGAAAGCGCGGGGCATGGCGCTTGGCGCGGTGACCGCCGCCAGGGCGTTGAGCCGCCGCGATGTCTGGGTCAACCAGCTGCGAGCGACCTGCGCCTGTTTCGCGGCGGGCGTCGGCGGCGCGGACAGCATCACCGTGCGCGGCCATACGGATGCGATAGGGGCGTCCGAGCCCTTGGCCCGACGGGTTGCCCGCAACATACAAACCATTCTGGTCCAGGAATCCTCGCTCGCCAAGGTCGCGGACCCGGCGGGCGGGTCTTATTTCGTGGAGCGTCTATCGGACGATTACGCCCGTCGCGCCTGGGACTTGATGCGGGAAATCGAGGCTGGTGGAGGCATGTCCGAGGCCTTGATCTCGGGCCGCGTCGCGGATGACCTGGCCAAGGGTTGGGCGGAACGGGAACGCAACCTCGCGCGCCGGCGGGACGAGCTGACCGGGGTATCGAGTTTCCCGAACCTGGACGAGGAGCCCGGCCGGGTGGTGGAGCCGGACCGGGCGATGCTTGAGGAGATCCTGGAGGCCGGCAAGGCTGGAGACACGATTTCCGTCCCCGAGGCGCCGGATATCGATGAGTTGGTTGCCGCCGCGTCGAACGGGGCCAGCGTCAGGGCGCTGAGCAAATCGCTGGCGGGTGAAGGGGTCGCGGCAACGGCGCTCGGTCGGCACCGTCTCGGCGAGGCGTTCGAGGCGCTCCGCGATGCAAGCGACGCCGCCCTCGCGCGATCCGGGCGGCGCCCCGCGGGGTTTCTCGCCCAGATCGGCTCGCCCGCTGACTACACCGCGCGTTCGGTATTCGCCAAAAGCTATCTGGCGGCGGGCGGTATCGACGCGTGGGAGGTGGAAACCGCCGCCGCCACGGTGGCGACCGAGTACAAAGGCACCGGGGCGGATCTTGCGGTGATCTGCTCTTCTGATACGCTATACGCGACCGAGGCCGAGGCTTGCGCCCGCGCCTTGAAGGAGGCCGGCGCGGCGGTGGTTGTTCTGGCCGGACGCCCGGGCGAAGCGGAGGCCGCGTTCAGAGCCGCCGGCATCGACCACTTCATCCATGCCGGCGACGACATGCTGGCCACCCTGCGTATCCTGGCCCGCGAGATGGGGATGATCGAGTGATGAGCGCGATACCTGATTTCTCCACGATTTCCTTTGACGGCGGAGCGAACGCGACGCCCGCTCGGGGTGTTGAAGCGCTACCCGAGGCCTGGACAACGCCGGAGGGGATCGACGTCAAACCGCTCTATACCGCCGAGGACACCGAGGGGCTGGATTTTCTCGACGGCTGGCCAGGGATCGCGCCCTATGTCCGGGGGCCGTACCCGACGATGTACGCGACCCGGCCCTGGACGATCCGGCAATATGCCGGGTTCTCCACCGCCGAGGAGTCGAACGCCTTTTATCGGCGCAATCTCGCGGCGGGGCAAAAGGGACTGTCGGTCGCCTTCGATCTCGCCACACACCGCGGCTATGATTCCGATCATCCCAGGGTCGCCGGGGATGTCGGCATGGCCGGTGTCGCCATCGACTCGATCTATGACATGCGTCAGTTGTTCGACGGTATTCCGCTTGATGAGATGAGCGTGTCGATGACCATGAACGGCGCGGTACTGCCGGTTCTGGCGCTCTATATCGTCGCGGCCGAAGAACAGGGCGTCGAGCGTTCCAAACTCTCCGGGACCATTCAGAACGATATTCTGAAGGAGTTCATGGTCCGCAACACCTATATCTACCCGCCGACCCCGTCGATGCGCATCATCTCGGACATTTTCGCCTATACCTCCAAGGAGATGCCGCGGTTCAACTCGATCAGCATCTCCGGCTATCACATGCAGGAAGCCGGCGCGACGGCGGATCTGGAGCTCGCCTATACCATCGCCGACGGTGTCGAGTATGTTCGCGCCGGAATGGCGGCGGGGATGGAAATCGATTCCTTCGCGCCGCGCCTGTCGTTCTTCTGGGCGATCGGCATGAACTTCTTCATGGAAGTCGCCAAGATGCGCGCGGCCCGGCTGATCTGGGCAAGGCTGATGAAGGATCTCGGCGCCAAGGACCCGCGCTCGCTTTCACTGCGGACCCATTGCCAGACCAGCGGGTGGAGCCTGACGGCCCAGGATGTTTTCAACAACGTTACCCGCACCTGTGTCGAGGCGCTGGCGGCGACCCATGGTCATACCCAATCGCTGCACACCAACGCGCTGGACGAGGCGCTGGCCCTGCCCACCGACTTCAGCGCTCGTATCGCCAGGAACACGCAGCTCCTGATCCAACAGGAGACCGGGACCTGCGATGTGATCGACCCCTGGGGCGGCAGCTATTATGTGGAGCGGTTGACCCATGACCTCGCGGCCAAGGCGCTGGCGCATATCGAGGAGGTCGAGGGCTTCGGCGGCATGGCCAAGGCGATCGAGGCCGGTATTCCCAAGATGCGTATCGAGGAGGCCGCGGCAAGAACCCAAGCTAGGATTGATTCCGGTCGCCAGACCATCGTCGGCGTGAACAAGCATCGGGTCGAAAACCCCGAGATGGTCGATGTCCTCAAGGTCGACAACGCCTCAGTCCGCCGCCAGCAGCTCGACAAGCTGGCGCGGCTGCGCGCCGAGCGCGATCCGGCGGCGGTGGAAGCGGCCCTCGCCGCGCTGACCAAGGCCGCCGAGACCGGCGAGGGCAATCTTCTCGCGCTCGGCGTGGAGGCGGCGCGCGCCAAGGCCACGGTCGGAGAAATTTCGGACGCCCTGGAAAAGATCTGGGGCCGGCATGTCGCGGAGACGAAAACGGTGTCTGGTGTTTATGGCGGTGAACTTGGCACGGAAACCGGCGCGGCCGCCAAGGTATTGGAATTGGTTGAGGCGTTCGAGGCCGCCGAGGGTCGTCGGCCCCGCATCCTGATCGCCAAGATGGGCCAGGACGGGCACGACCGGGGCCAGAAGGTGATCGCCAGCGCTTTCGCCGATCTCGGTTTCGACGTGGATATCGGGCCGCTGTTCCAAACCCCCGAGGAAGCAGCCCGTCAGGCGGTTGAGAACGACGTGCATATCATCGGCGCGAGTTCGCTTGCCGCGGGCCATCTGACCCTGGTGCCGGAATTGCGCGATCATCTCGCCAAGCTCGGCCGAGAGGACATCATGATCGTGGTCGGCGGCGTGGTTCCGCCCCAGGATTTCGACGCGCTGTACAAGGCCGGCGCGACGGCGATCTTCCCGCCGGGTACGGTCATCGCCGACGCCGCGCAAGATCTCCTCGCCAAACTGGGCGCGGCGCTCGGTCATGGCGGGTAGGTTGGCGCCCGCGCGACGACTGATGTCTAGTGTCGTTCCAATCTATCCGCCGAGTTTTTGACACGAAATTCGTCGTCCCGGACCAGATCCGGGACCGACGCCTGGGGAGGTTGATGGTGACGGATAGCCGAGCAATTCCTCGATCCGGAGAAAATGTTTCGGCGCGCGTCACGATGACAGGCTTCAGGCGTGGATCCCGGATCAAGTGCGGGATGACGAAAGTTGCGATGTTAGGAGTGTCGTTGGACGCATCGGATCGGGAACGCTCGGCATGACCCCGCGTCCAAATCCGACCTCCGCCGAAGACTATGTCGAGGGGGTGTTGCGCGGCGACCTGGCCATGCTGTCGCGGGCGATCACCCTGGTCGAGAGCCGTCATCCCCGGCATCGCGAGACCGCCGACGCGGTTCTGAACGCGTTGCTGCCGCGTTCCGGCAAGGCGACGCGGGTCGGCATCACCGGCGTGCCGGGGGTCGGCAAAAGCAGTTTCATCGAGGCCTTCGGGCGTCAATTGACGGCATCGGGTCACCGGATCGCGGTATTGGCGGTCGACCCCACGAGTTCGCGCACCGGAGGCTCGATCCTGGGCGACAAAACCAGAATGCAGGAGCTGGGACGTGATCCCAATGCGTTCATCCGGCCCTCGCCGACCTCGGGCACCCTCGGGGGCGTTGCGCGGGCGACGCGGGAGAGCATGATCATCTGCGAGGCCGCAGGTTTCGATGTCGTTCTGGTGGAGACCGTCGGCGTCGGCCAATCCGAGACCACCGTGGCCGAAATGGTGGATTTCTTCCTGGCGCTGATGCTGCCGGGGGCCGGGGATGAGCTTCAGGGCATCAAGAAGGGCATTCTCGAGATCGCCGACATGATCGCGGTCAACAAGGCGGATGGCGACATGGCGCTGCCGGCGCGTCGGGCGGCGGCGGATTATCGCCGCGCGTTGGAGATCATGAAACCGGCGAGCCCGAACTGGCGTCCGCCGGTGCAGACCTGCAGCGCGCTCACCGGGGACGGATTGCCGGAGATCTGGGAGCAGATCCGCGAACACCGGATCGCGCTTGGCGGGTCCGGAGAATTCGATGCCAAGCGGCGTGATCAGCGGGTACGTTGGATGTGGTCGACGATCCGCGACCGGCTTATGCTAAGCCTCGACGGACATCCGGCGGTCAAGGATGTGGTGGCGGAAGTGGAACGCGCCGTCGCCGAGGACCGGATGACCCCGGGCCTGGCCGCGGAACAAGTATTGGCGGCCTTCGGGCCAGAATAATGGAAATACCCACGTGATGGAGATGATGTGATGACGATACGGCCCCCCGCGGAAATCGGCATGGCGGCGGACGACGTCGACACGCCGGCGCTTCTGGTTGATCTGGACGCGTTCGAGCATAATGTCGCCCTGATGGCCAAGATGGTCGCGTCCTTTGGCGTCAACCATCGCCCGCACGCCAAGACCCATAAATCCGCCGATGTGGCGCGCCGTCAGATCGCCGCTGGCGCGGTCGGTCAATGCTGTCAGAAAGTCGGCGAGGCCGAGGTGCTGGTCGCGGGCGGAATTCAAGACGTGCTGGTCTCCAACCAGATTGTCGGCACCCGCAAGCTCAACCGCCTGGCGGCCCTGGCCAAGCAGGCGCGGATC